>LSQX01117608.1_pt1 | contig 17776 bp, 17 predicted proteins | sample 654561 | NCBI WGS metagenome assembly LSQX01 (sample SAMN04489861, study PRJNA283612) | anaerobic digester metagenome | isolation source: 4 biogas reactors fed with cattle manure at either 37C or 55C with and... | place: Denmark: Kongens Lyngby | collected 2014
GCGTTGGAGGAGGCCACGAGGCGGATGCGGCAGCATGCGCGGGACCTGGAGCGGACTAACCAGGACCTGGAGGCGGCCAACCGCGCCAAGTCAGAGTTTCTGGCGACCATGAGCCACGAGATTCGCACACCGCTCAATGCCATTATCGGCTTTTCGCAACTGCTGGAGATCGCCCCCGAGGAGCACCTGGCGCCGCGCGAGCGGCAGTATGTACAGGACGTACGGCAGGCGGGCGAGCACCTGCTCGCGCTGATAAACGATATCCTCGACCTGGCCCGGGTGGAAAGTGGGCGCATGCAGATCGAGCACGAGCCGCTGGCCCTGCGGCCGTTGATTCAGGGGGTGTGTTCAGTGGCGCGATCCCTGGCCGAACCCCGGCGCATCCCACTGCAGGTGACGGTGGAGCCGCCGGACCTCGGCGCCTGGGGGGACGAGCGCCGGGTGAAGCAGGTGCTATTCAACCTGCTGAGCAACGCCATTCGCTACGGTCCGCCGGAGCAGCCGATCGAGATTGAGGCCCGGCCGGAGGGAGATATGGTCCGGGTGGAGGTCCGGGATCACGGTCCGGGCATCCCGTTGGAGTACCAGGAGCGTATCTTCCTGGAGTTCGAGAGCCTGCCCACCGAAGGCCTTCACGAACCGGCCGGCACCGGGCTGGGGCTGCCGCTGAGTCAGAAGATGGTCGAGCGGATGGGAGGCAAGCTGACACTGGAGAGTGAGGCCGGACAGGGCAGCACCTTTGGTCTCACCTTGCCCCGGTATGTGGCACCTGGCGTGGGAGAGGGAACGTCGCAGGTGGAAAATAGCAGGGATGATGTGCGCGGATAGCCCTGCGGAGGAGGACTGCATGGTCACTGCTCTGGCCCATTTGTGCTTGGTGGTTCGCGATCTGGAAACGTCCGAAGCCTTCTATTGCGGGTCTTTGGGGCTGAAGCCAGCCTTCGAGTTCCGCAATGACCGGGGGGAGCGTTTCGGGCTGTACCTGCACCTGGGCGGTCGGAGCTTCCTGGAACTATTCCGGGGGGAGCCCCGGCCGGTGGAAAATGCCTCCTTTGCCCACTTCTGCCTGGAGGTGGACGATCTGGAGGCCACCGTGGCCGCGCTGCGGGAGCGGGGGTTGGAGATCACGACGCCGGCCCTGGGCTCTGATGGGAGCTGGCAGGCCTGGCTGGCGGATCCCGACGGCAATCGCATCGAGCTGCACATGTACACGCCGGAGAGCAAGCAAGCGCCGCATTTGCGCTAGGAGGTGGGTGGGCGCGGAGGCCCACCCCTCCCGCGACGGGAGGGGAAGGCAGAGGCGGAAGGTGGATGAACGGGCGGCTTTTCGGCGTCCGCGCCGATTTGCCGCCCCTACGGGAGAGGGGGGAGGCCCACCGCGACAGCCACCGCCGGGTGCGATAAACCGCACCCCTACGGAGAACGAAGAGGGCCCCCTCCGGGTCCGGCTAGCGAGCTTCATCCGGCGCGAAGACGACGACGCGGTCATTCTCCGAATCAGCTACGTATACATTCCCGGCGGCGTCCACGGCGAGGCCGGCAAACATGGTGAAGAGATCCGACCCCTCGTGGCCGGCGCCCCAGCGGGTCAAGAAGCGCCCCGTGGCGGTGAACTGGACCAACTGGCTCAGGAAGTCCTCGCTTTCCCCGGTGATGAAATCATAGGCGTTGTCGTCAGAGACGTAGACCTGACCCCGACGATCCACGGCGACACCCCAGGGGCCCATCAAGCGGCCGGGGTTGTAGCCTCTCTCACCCCACTGCATCACAAACTTGCCAGCACCAGTGAACTTCTGAATGCGGTAATTGAAGGTGTCGGCGACGTAGACATGGCCCTCGGGGTCCACGGCCAGAGAACGCGGGGTGTGGAACTGGCCGGGGGCCTCGCCTTTCGTGCCCCACTGCAAGAGAAACTTTCCTTGGCTGGTGAACTTCTGGACGCGGTGGAGGTAAGTATCGCTGGCGTAGACATGGCCCTCGTGATCCACAGCGAGACCGCTGAGTCCGCCGCCCATGTCCGGCTCGTAATAGAACTGCCCCGGCCCGTCGCCGGGGCTGCCCCACTGCCGGAGGAATGCGCCGTTGGTGGTTAAGACCTGGATGCGGGCGGTGTCCTCATCGGCCACGAAGACCTGCCCCGCGGCGTCTATCGCGATGCTGAGGGGGGAGGAGAACTGTCCGGGGGCGGTGCCGTAGGCGCCCCAGGTGGCGAGAAAGTTGCCCTGGGGCGTGAACTTCTGCACGCGGTGGTTCTCCTGATCCACGACGTAGACCTGGCCCGTGGCGTCGAGGGCGAGGGCCTGAGGGCTCCTGAACTCTCCAGGGGCGGTGCCTCGTGAACCCCACTGGCGAAGGACATGGTAGCCTTCCGCACACACGGGCTTGGGCAGCAGGGCGAAAATCAGAAGTGCGGCAAGCAGCGAGAGCAGCTCTCCCGAGTACTTGAGTCGTCCATAGGCGAGCATAGGGGCGAATCCTCCTCCAGCGGCTAATCGCACGGGGTGTCTGGTTCCCTTAGAAACCGCGGGTAGGCCTTTTGTTCCTGCAGGAGGCGGGCAATCTCGGCCATCACCTGGTCCGTGATGGCCTGGAGGTCGAGTTTGGTCGCGCGGCCTGCGTTGTCCCGGGTGCGGGTCTGGAGGGGCGGGGCAAAGCTCACCTGGATGAATCCGCGGTGCAGAAACTTGGCATGCAGGGGCAGGACCTGGTCAGTGCCGGAGACGGCACAGGGGATTATAGGGACGCCGGCGCGAGCGGCGATGAGCGCCGCGCCGCGGCCCCCGGATTGCAGCGAGCCGTCCGCGCTGCGGCCTCCCTCGGGGAACACGGTCAATAGCTCCCCGGACTTCAGGAGGTCAATGGCATAGCGGAAGGCCTCCTTGTCGTCGCCCTCGCGATCCACCGGGAAGGCATAGCAGCTGCGAATGATGCGGCCAAAGACCGGGATTTGGAATAGTTCCCGCTTGGCGAAATAGTAGGTGCGACGGGGAAGGGCGCTGCCCACGGCGGGCGGGTCGAGGTAGGAGAGATGGTTGGCGGCAATCAGCGCCGGTCCCTGGGGAGGGATATGCTCGCGCCCGGTGACCCGGTAGCCTCCGGCCAGGCGGAAGATGCAAGGGAAGAAGGCTGCACGGGCAAAGGTGTAGTGAGGCCAGGTCCAGCGCCGGACCGGCTCCGGCGTCTTGTTCACTGGCATGCTCCCTCCTCAGCGGCGCGGACGCGGGCCACGATCTCGGCCACGACCTGCTCGCGTAGCAGGCCGTCGGAGACGAGCACAAATGCGTCCTGGGCGGGCCGCAGAGGCGCCACCGCACGGCTGGAGTCGCGGGCGTCGCGCTCGCGCTGCTCGGCCAGGATCTGCTCCAGGCTGCGCTCGAGGCCCTGGTCCCGCAATTGGCCCTGCCGCCGGCGGGCACGCTCCTCCTCGGAGGCGGTCAGGAAGATCTTCACCTCGGCGTGCGGGAGGACCACAGTGCCAATATCGCGCCCCTCCATGACCACTCCTCCGCTACCCGCCAGCTCGCGCTGGGCCGCGACCAGGCGTTCCCGGACCTGGGGGAGGGCGGAGACGGGCGAGGAGAGGTTGCCCACCTCCGGGGTGCGAATGGCAGCCTCGACATCCTCGCCGTCTAAGAACAAATGTTGCCCCTCCCCGGTCTGGCGGAACTCAAAGCGCATCCGCCGAGCCAGGTCCGCAATCGCCTGATCATCCTGCCCTACCTGGAGACCCTCCCGCAGGGCGCGATAAGCCACGGCGCGGTACATGGCCCCGGTGTCAATGTAGGCATAACCGAGGGCCGCTGCGACCTCACGGGCCACAGTGCTCTTGCCGGCTCCCGCGGGGCCGTCAATGGCAACGGCGAGAGACCGCCTGCTCTGCTCTCCCGTGGGCATGGTGGGCTAGCGCACCTCCACTTCCGCGCCTAGCTGGGCCAGGGTGTGGGCGAACTCAGGGAAGGAGGTGGCGATGCACTCGGCGCCGGAGACGAGGGTCTCGCCGGAGGCCAGCAGCCCCGCAACCCCGGCCATCATGGCGATACGGTGGTCCCCGTAGCTGTCAATCTGGGCGGCATGCAGGGGCGTGGGGCCGGAGACAACCAGGCCGTCTGGGGTGGTCTCGATCTCGGCCCCCATGGCGGACAGGGCGGCGGCGGTGGTGGCCAGGCGGTCGCTCTCCTTGACGCGTAGCTCGGCAGCGTCCCGGATGACCGTTTGTCCGGAGGCCTGCGTGGCAGCCAGAGCGAGGAGAGGCACCTCGTCAATCAGACGCGGAATGATTTCCCCGCCGATCTCCGCGCTGTGCAGGCAGCGAGAATGGGGTCTCAGGGTGCCCACCGGCTCAGCGTTAACCTCGCGCTGGTCGGAGACCTCGATTTCGGCGCCCATCTGACCCAAGGCCTCCAGGAGACCGGCGCGGGTGGGGTTGAGCAGAACATTTTTCAGGCTAAGATCCAGGCTGGGGAGCAGACAGCCGGCGACGAGGAAAAAGGCCGCGGAGGAGAAATCACTGGGAATGATGACCTCCTGGCCGTGGAGAGTAGGCTCACCCTGCAGGCGGACCGTAAGGTCTTCAACCTCTATCTGGGCGCCGAAAGCGCGGAGCATGCGCTCGGTGTGGTCACGGCTGCGAGCGGGCTCCGTGACCACTGTTTCTCCGGGGGCGTTGAGGCCGGCCAGCAGGATGGCGGACTTGACCTGGGCGCTGGCGACCGGGGAGGTGTAATGAATCGCCTGCAGGCGTGCGCCATGGACCTTGACCGGCGGGGTGTAGCGCGGGCCGCCGCCTTCCACCAGGGCTCCCATGCGCATGAGGGGCTCAGCGACGCGGTCCATGGGCCGGCGGCGCAGGGAGCCATCACCGGTGAGCTGCGCGGAGAAGTTCTGCCCCGCGATCACTCCCATGAGCAGCCGCAGGCCAGTGCCGGAATTGCCCAGATCCAGACCGCAGCAGGGGGTCATCAGGCCCTGGCGGCCAACCCCGTACACCCGGAAGGGGTCGGTGCCCCACGCGGACATCTCGGCCCCCATCTCAGTCAGCGCCTCGGCGGTACGGCGGCAGTCCTCGGCCTGGAGCAGGCCGTGAATGAGCGTGTCACCCTCGGCCAGCGCACCGAGGATAAGGGCCCGGTGGGAGATAGACTTGTCACCGGGCGCGGTGAGGGTGACAGGGCCGGCAGGCGAACCGGGGCGGACCAGGAGCTGGCTCATGACTCGGCGATCCTCTCGTGAGTGTTGTGGGCCAACTGCAGCCAGGCAAGCAGGGGGCCGCGATCCCCCTGCTTGAGCCTCTCTGTGGCGAGTCCCAGCTCGGCGCTAAGGTAGTGGAGGGCCTCCGCGAGGTTCCCCGCGTTGGCACGGAGGATATCGCTCCACATCTCCGGATTGCTGCCGGCAATGCGGGTGACATCGCGCCAGGCGCCTCCGAGGTAAGGGGCCAGCGCCTCGGGGTCCTCCATATCGCCGGCGGTTGCGCACAGGGCCCAGGCGAGGAGATGCGGGAGGTGCGAGGTGAGCGCCACCAGGCGGTCATGACGTTCGGCCTCCACGACCAGGGGCCGGGCGCCCACGCCGCTCACCAGCTCGACCAGTTGTTGCACCGGTTCGGGGGGCGTCTTGGGCCCGGGGGTCAGGAAGTAGCTGGAGTCGGCAAAGAGGTCGGGCCGGGCCGCGGCGATCCCGGTCTTCTCCGACCCGGCCATGGGATGCCCGCCGACGAAGGTGACCCGGCGGGGGAGGGCCTGTGCAGCCTGCATGACTGCTGCCTTGGCGCTCCCCGCGTCGGTGACCAGCGCCCCTGGCCGGAGGTATGGACCCAGCGTGCGCAACTGAGCGCAGATGGTCTCCACGGGAGTGGCCAGGTAGACCAGGTCGGCCTGCGCGACGGCCTGCTCCAGGTCCTCAGTGACTTCATCGGCAGCGCCGATTTCCAGAGCGCCCTGGCGAGTAGCCTCCGACCGGGCCACACCGGTGACCTGGCCCACCAGGTCGGCCTGTTTGGCGGCCAGGGCAAAAGAGCCGCCAATCAGCCCGATTCCTACGACCGTGAGATGGGCAAAGAGCATGCCTATCCGCTCTCCGGGCTGATCAGCTCCAGACCCAGGGCCGCCACCAGGGGCCGGATCTGGTCCATGAGCGTCTTCAGCCGCTTGGGAGTGAGGGACTGCGGGCCGTCGGACAGAGCCCGGTCGGGATGCGGGTGCATCTCGATCATCAGGCCATCGGCGCCGGCCGCCAAGGCGGCGAGGGCCATCGCGGGCACCAGCTTGTGGGTACCGGTGGCGTGCGAGGGGTCGGCGATGATGGGCAAATGCGTCTCCAGCTTGGCCGCGGCGAGGCCCCCGAGATCGAGGGTGAAGCGAGTCTCGGTCTCGAAGGTGCGGATGCCGCGCTCGCAGAGAATGATGTCCAGGTTTCCGGCGGCAGCGATGTACTCTGCAGCGCGCAGCCATTCCTGTACGGTGGCGGCAAAACCGCGCTTGAGCACCACGGGCTTGCTGATCTGGCCGCACTCACGCAACAGGTCGTAGTTCTGCATGTTGCGCGCGCCGATTTGCACGCTATCCGCGACCCGGGTCACTTCCTCGAGCTGGCGCACGTCTGTGACCTCGGTGAGAATCGGGAGGCCGGTCGCCTCACGAGCCGCGGAGAGAAGCTGCAAACCGGGTTCGCCCATGCCCTGGAAGGTGTAGGGGGAGGTCCGGGGCTTGTAAGCGCCGCCGCGCAGGACCGCGCCGCCGGCTGCCTTCACGGCCTTCGCCGCCTCCAGAATCTGCTTTTCGGACTCGATGGCACAGGGACCGGCAATGATGGACACCTGGCCGCGCCCGAAGGGGGCTTTCCCGATCCTCACTACCGAGGGTTCGGTGGCGTGTTCGCGGCTCACCAGTTTGTAGGGGCGCAAGATAGGAACGACGCGTTCCACGCCAGGGAGCAGGCTGAGCTGCCCGGCAAGGGCTTCCTTTTCGCCCTCGGGCGCGCCGACGGCCCCGATGAGGGTATGCTCGACGCCGTAGGAAATATGGTGCTCGTAGCCCAGTTCGGTGAGACGAGCCACCACGCGTTGAATCTGGGGCTCACTGGCCCCGGCTTGCATGACGATAATCATCTGCGGTCACGTCCTTTAGGTTAGTGCGGTCCGCTGCGTACTCCGCACAGGAGCGAGTAGCGAGTACCGTCTGAGACTAGAGCGTCCGGGCAGTCTCCACTAACCCGAAGCCGCCAACCCTCCGCGAACGTCCGCGGGGGGCAACAGAAATCGCTGGCTCAAGGAGCGATCCCGACCAACACGAGGGGTACGGCAGGGATACCGCGGCCCTCACGAATCAGGTTGTACAACTCGCCCTCATAGTACGGGACTCCGGAGGACATCTCCTGCTGAAGCTCCTTGACTGGCAGTATCTCCACGCCCACATCTATGAGGTCACCGACAAAGAACGCCATGTGCTTGACGAACAGGTCGTAGGCCACGAAGGAGTACTTTCCAAGCTGCACCTCTACGGCTATTCGCTCCTTCACGAAGTCTGTCTGGTTGTATGAGAAGATAGCTGCCTCTCCTGCCTCCTCTATCTCGCGCTTCTGTTCCTCGGGGGTCAAAGTCAGCGTTCGTCGGATCAGTTTCGCGTCGGCGGTCACCCAGTACGACGTGCGTGACTCCTTCCACCCACAGCGCTCAAACTCCGCAGCGAACTGTTTATTCAGGTCTTGAGGACTGACGAGCATTCTGCCGAGCATGCGCTTCTCCTCGGAGACCTTGGTCCTGCATTCCTCAGCATCAACCGCCGCAATTGCCTCCTCGATGTCCGCCCACGCTTGCGGCTTGTGGACCAGTATGTGTTCATGGCCGTTGAGATGCGAGTACATCTGAGCGATGCGCATCAGTGACCTCCATTGGGCCGATTCGGATCGTAGATGGGCTTGCCCATGGGACGGGTCCTCAGCGTTCCGGCACGCAGTGCAGCGATCCGTTCGCGGGCGATCTCGACATATTCCGGCACAATGTCACATCCGTAACCCAAACGGCCGTGCATAAGTGCGGCGATCACCGCTGATCCCACACCCATGTACGGATCCAGCACGGAATCACCCTCGTCGGTCATAGCCAAGACCAACCGCTCAATGAGTTCGACCGGGAACTGGCAAGGGTGTATGGTCTTCTCAACATGGTTGCTTTTTACGTTGGGGATGAGCCAGACATCGCCTGGATTCTTGCCGAGGGGATTGCCAGACAACTGACCCGCACGCGGACCCTTGTGGTGCTTCTTCTCCGGGTACTTGGAGGGCACACGCACCGCGTCCAGATTGAAAGTGTAGTCCATGCCTTTGGTGAACCACATGATCGTCTCGTACCGGCCAGAAAACCGCTTCGTGCAGTGCAGACCATGCCCGAAGTGCCAGACAATCCTGTTCCGGAGCACCAGATCATGCCCTTTGATTAGAAAATAGATGGGGATGTCCAGGGGTACGACTTCTCCCTGCGAGGTGACATGATTCCCCACCTGCCAGCACAGGGATCCGCGAGGATGAAGCACGCGCACACACTCGGCGATTACCCGGGCTTGAGCGTTCAGATACTCGTCGAAGTCCTTACGTCGTTCATAGTCCTTTCCCAGGTTGTAAGGTGGCGACGTCACTACGAGCTTCATGGACTCGTCGCGGAGACGGGCCAGGAAATCCAGATTGTCGACGCATTCAACTACATCCTCTGGATAGGTCTCCGGCACCAGCAATGGCAGGGCGGGTGATACCGTCGAACGTGCTAGCTTCTCTCCTTGTGTGTTTGCTGCCATGGGACTCGACCTTCTCGTGTCAGAAGTGCATTTCTCCGGGTCGGGCGGGGAAAGCTCCCTAGGGAGCCCGGCCGTGTTTGCACGTTTGATGCGGGACAAAGCCTACGACGAAACAGACGATTGCCGAATACTCGGCGCGTCCGTGCAGTTCCTGGGCTGCGCCCAGGTCAGTTTGGGCCTTACGCAGCCACCCATTCGGCGACTGCCGGGATTCTGCCATAGACGACCACTCCATGACGCACGGCCTGATAAGCGGGGAAGCCTACCAAGAGGGCATCATCGAACTGCCCCGGTGTATAGACCAGAAGGTCAGCGGAAGGTAGGTCTCTGAACTCAGTCATTGATTCGTGCCATTGCAGGTAGAGTCGTCGCGCCAAGTGCCACCGGTTGTTGGTTCGGGCCACCACGACCAGATCCACGTCACTGTCCGGGCGGGCGCGGCCCTCGGCCCAGGAGCCGAAGAGGATCACCACCTCGGGCTTCGCCAGTTCCACCAGGCGCGCGAGGGCCTCCCGCAGCGCCTTACGCAGCTCCGGGGGCATATTCAGTTTGCTCAGCGCGTCTCTCATGGTCCTACTTCGCTTCCCCCAACACCGCCTCCAGATGCTTGATCGCGGCGCGGTTGTGACGCATGGTGCCGATGCTCACCCGAATCCAGGTGGGCATGCCGAAGATGTCCCCGGTGCGGATGGTCACGCCGCGGCGCATCAGGTGATGGAAGCATTCCACGCTGGGCATCTTCACGTCCACGTAAATGAAGTTCGCCTGAGTGGGTGCGTAGTGCAGGCCCAGGCGGTCAAACTCGCGGTAGAAGTACTCACGCCCCTCCCGGACCATCTGCTGGGAGCGGGTGACTTGCTCCTCGTCCTCCAGGCTGGCCAGCGCCGCGGCCAGGGCCACGGAGCTGACATTGAAAGGCTCACAGGTCTGCCGGAGGCCGGTGGCCAGCGCGGGCGGCATGAAGCCGTAGCCGATGCGTAGGCCGGCCAGTGCGTAGATCTTGCTGAAGGTGCGCAGAACGATCACCGGGCGGCCTTGCCGCACATACTCGAGCGAGTTCGGGTAGCTCGGATCGTCCACGTATTCGTAGTACGCCTCATCCAGCACCACCACGCACCCATCGGGCACGGCGTCCAGGAAGCGGTCCACCTCCGCCTGGCTGACGATGGTGCCGCACGGGTTGTACGGGTTGGAGACGAAGACCAGCCGCGTCTTGTCCGTACAGGCGGCAGCCATAGCTTCCAGGTCGTGGGTCAGGTTCTTCGCCGGGACCGGGACCGACGTGGCGTTGAACAAGGTCGCCGTCATGGGGTACATGGAGAACGGCGGGTCGGAGAACACGACCTCGCTGCCCGGCTCGAGCAGTGCCAGGCCGGCCATGTGCATGATTTCGTCGGAGCCGCGACCGATGATCACGGTCTCGGTATCCATGCCAAACTTTTTACCCAAAGCCTCCGTGAGCTCTCGCCAGGTGGGGTCAGGGTAGTACAGCACGTTCGGCGCGGCCTCACACATGGCGGCGATGGCGCGTGGAGAGGGCCCCAGCGGGTTCTCGTTGGAGGCCAGCTTGATGACTTCCTCCAGGCCGAGCTCGCGCTTGACCTCGTCGGAAGACTTTCCCGGCGAGTAGGGCACGAGCTTACGTATCTCCGGTCGAATCAGTTCGGACAGGTCCATGGGGGCGGCTCCTTCAGTAAGGAATACACGCCAAGCTTACCACAAGTCAGGGGAAGAATCCAGAATGAGCGGGTAACATGCAGGGCTGGCAGTAGGAGGATGCGGGGCGGGGAGGCCTCACCCCCTGGGCGGCTGCGGATAGCCGCCGGTCCCCCTCTCCCCGCGTCCTCGCTGCGCTCGTACTGGGGAGAGGGGGATAGGATTGTCCGGAACCAGAGCGGGCGGAGATGGACCGCAGACGGCCAGTTATAGAAAGGGGACGGAGCCTCTTCCGGCCGCCAGAAGAGGCTCCGTCCCCGCCAGGCTTATCCCACCTGGTACCTGATGGTGCACTCGCCGGTCACGCCAGGGGATTTATCCACGCCCTCCAGGCGCCCGGACTGGCCCAGCGCCTTGCTGACCGCGCGGTTGATCCCCGGGGCGAAGGGGCAGAAGCCTGGCTTGCCCTGGGCACGCAGGCGGTCGTTCCCGAAGCAGAGGTGGCAACCCTTGATGTCAACGAAAAGCTTACCGTTCTCCTCGGTGACTGTAGCGGACTCGGCCATCTGCAACTCGTCGCGGAGATAGGTCTCCAGCTTCGCCTTCAGCTCCGGGAGAGGCAGTTGCGTCCCGTCGAGACTGTCGATGAAGGGCTGGAGGAGCCTGGCGCCCAGGCGGATACGGAACTTCTCCACCTCCTGCTCAGGCAGAGTGGATACCATGGCGGAGTGGTAGGCGGAGAGAAAATCGCGAGGCATTTGGGTGGAGCCAGAATCAGTCATAGTTGTGACCACATCTATCGTAAGTGGGTTCGGCGAGAGCCAGGCGTGCCCGGCGACATACGCCTCTCTCTCAGGCATGGCTCCTGGCCGAATTCAGAGTATAGTCCGGTGGGGGGCAGGTCAAGCCCCAGACGCAACAGCGCCCTATGGCGCTTCACCGAGGGAGAGCGTCTGCTGGAGGATTGAGACTGTCTGAGAACCCCAGTTGTTCATGGGAGGAACACAGATTGCAGGCCACGAACAGCCGAGGCATGATGAGCCAAGTGGAGATTCCTTACGTGGCAGGCGCGTTCCAGCACGTCCTGGAACCTCCCGGCCAGCGCGAGGCGAGAAAGATGCGGTCCACCGAGCAGTGGTACATCAACGATCACTGCTTCGTCGCCGGGCCGGAGGGGAGGATTCACTGGTTCGGGATCACTAACCCCTACCCACCGGAAGGCCAGCAGCTCTATGGGCCGGGTAGCCACCGGCATCTGGGCCATGCCTCCGCGCCCGCGCCCTTCGGGCCGTGGGAGGAGCACCCGCACGTGGTGGCGCTGCCGGAGGGGACGGAGGAGAACATCGGGGCCAGCTTCGCCCTCCGGCGGGGGGAGAAGTATTATCTATTCGCCAATTACTCCGGGGAACAGGGGCAGTACTTCGCAACCAGCCGGGACCTGTTCTCCTGGGAGAGAGAGCCGGGGCCGGTGCCGCTGCTCGGCGAGGGGATGCGCGATCCGTGCCTAGTGGAACTGGAGGACGGGACCTATCTGCTGTATGTCTGCATGGGGCAAGACGGATACGCCGTGACGGGGCTGGCCGAGAGCCGGGACCTGCGGAACTGGACGCCGCTGCCCCCGGCGCTGGTGACGGACGTCAAGGGAAGCTGGGGGCCGCTGGAGTCACCCTTCGTACACCGGCACGAGGGGCTGTACTACCTGTTCGTGAACCATAGTCACCGGCAGTATGAGGAGACGCTGGTGTTCGTGAGCGAGGATCCGCGCCATTTTGACTGGGAACAGCCGCTCACGACCATGTTTGCCCACGCGACGGAGATCTTCACCTGGGAAGGCAAGGATTACCTGAGCCACTGCGGGATCGAGGACCGGCACTGGAGTGGGGCCGAGGGCCAATATGGCCTCTGGCTGGCAGAGCTGGGCTGGCGATAGAAAGCCGATTGGCCTGGCGCCTGGTTCAGTGCTGCAAGGCCGGGATGGCGTGCTTGTCCTGGCCGATGTACATGCCGGAGGCCACCAGCGTGCGCTGCAGGTCCGCCACGGGCAGCTGGCGAGGCGCAACCTGCTGCTGGAGAGACAGGGCGGCGGCGGTTCCGGCAGCTTGTCCCATATCCAGGCAGACCATGATCAGTCGGCAGCCGGACTGGGCCATGAAGTCGGCAGAGAGGCAGCGCCCGGCCACCAGCAGGTTTTCCACCTTCAGTGGCACCAGGCAGCGATAGGGAATATCGTAGAACCCGCCTCCCTCGAACTCCGCCTCGCCCTCGGGGCGGCCGTGGCAGTCGGAAAGGGGTGCACCATCGGGGGGCATCAGGGTGCTGCCGAAGCCAGTGGCGTGACAAATGACGTAGCGAGTCTCGCCCTCAATCTCCATCTCGGCCCACTTGATATTTCCCACCCCGTCAGGATTGTGGACGTCGTAGCCGTGTGTGGAGCAGGCTACGACGTCATCCTGCTTGCGCAGGGTGGCCAGGTCGCGGGCGGTCATGACATACTCGCCCAGGATGCGGCGGCTATCCCGCACGCCCAGCAGGGGGCCGGTGTCGATAAGCCAGCTATTCTCAAACCCCGGGATGTACTTGCGAATGAAGGCCCACAGGAAGTCCACCTGCTCTCGGCCTTCGAGGGCAATCCGGGTCAGGTCACGGGCCGAGAGGGTGTTACAGTTACGGGAATGGGCCAGGCAGATGGAGACCTCGTCCATGCCGCAGTTCTGCGGGCGTCCGGGGACGTGGGTCAGCCAGTTGAGGTGATTGTCCACCTCATAGGGCAAATCGCCTGCCTCCAGGGCTTTCTGGATGGTCTGGAGCCACTTGGGATCGCTGCCGACCCAGGCCTGGTACCTGGGGAAGTCCACGCCCCCCAGGCGGAACTCGGTGGAGACGCCCTGGTTGAGGCCGTCGCTTTCGCGACCGGACACCCACTCACAGCCCGCGTACGCGGCAGCGTCCCCGTCCCCGGAGCAGTCCACCACCCGCTTTGCAAGGATGGCCTGCCGTCCAGAAATGTTCTCCACCACGACCCCGCAAATGGCGGAATCCTTGACCAGCGACTCGACCACCCGGGTGTGGAAGAGTAGATCCACCTGGGCGCCACGGACCATGCGGTCGAGGATGAGCTTGTGCTTCTCCGGATCAGTATTGCGGTGCCAGATGCCGTCTACGGCCTCCAGCGCAGCAAACATCTCGCGCCCGACGGCGGAGACGAAGTCTATGGGGATGTTCACCAGGCCGAGGGTGGCCAGGCCTCCCAGGCAGGACCACTGCTCCACCAGGAGCACGCTCGCGCCGTGGCGGGCAGCGGTGATTGCCGCGCCGACGCCGGCGGGGCCGCCCCCGACGACCACTACATCGTATTCGCTTTCCACGGGCAGGTCGCGTGCCGGTTCATGGACGGCGCCTCCGGCTGCTGGGGTGAAGGGAATCATGAGTTGGGCCTCCCATCAGGGTCTTTTTCTGGGGGTTGGGTGAGGCGGTCAATGGCCTCGGAGGCGCAATTGTCGTAGCATACACCGCAACCCCGACACCGCGCCTGGTCAATGTGGGCGCCGGTGCGATCCATGGTGATGGCCTCTGCGGGGCATTCCACCAGGCACTGCCCGCAGAAGGTGCACCGAGAGGTTATCAGGTAATAATGGCGCATGGCTTGTATCCTGCGGCCCAGGAAGGAAGGATTCGTGGTCGGAGAGGATATGTCCTTCTCCGGAGTACCACTCCGACCGGGACGGCGAGGAGGCCTCATTCCCTGGACGGCTGCGAAACAGCCGCCGGTCCCCCTCCCCTGGCAGGGAAGGGGGATAGGAGGGGCAGAGCAGGCCGGGCTCGCGGCGCAGACGCCGCTCGGCCGGCCCCTCCAGCAACAGCGATAGGTCGAGAGGTGGGTGAGCGGGCGGAGATGGACCGCAGACGGCCAGTTCTAACGAGAAAGTAACGAGAAAGGGGGACGGAGCCTTTTCTGGCGGCCAGAAAAGGCTCCGTCCCCGCCAGGCCCAGCGCGGGCGGCAATTCGGCGCGGACGCCGAAAGCCGCCCCGACGGAAACGGCACGGAGGCCCACCGCAGCGGACACCGCCGGGTGCGATGAATCGCACCCCTACGGAGATGAAGCATGGTCGAGGCCGAGCGTCTCAGCCCGCTGACCGTAATCTCCGCCCCTTCTCCTTTGCTCCCCCTTTTGCACAACCGATGGTACACTGCCCACAGGGGGGCTCGGCTTGTCGCGAACGGCCGTTTTGTGATAGACTATCCATGTCTCTAGGGGAGAGGAGTCTCCCTATACTGCCTCAACCCGGCGCGGCCGCTCCGGAGGGAGTGAGTGTGCCTGCCGGGCCATCTTGGAGTGTTTGCTTGTGCCCAAAGACCAACCTGTTCTTCCGCAGTTTACGCCCGGTCAATTGACCTTCCCGCCCATACCCACCTTCCAGCATACGGGAAACCTCGCGCAGGAGTTGGAGCGGGGATTGAAGCCTGTCGAGGCGTGGCATATGTACGACTGCATGCTGTTCGTGCGCTTCTTTGAGGAGATGATTGTCCGCCTCAAGGATGGGAAGTTCGATCAGTTGCCAGGCTATAAGTTCATCGGTGCCACGCACCTTTCGCTGGGCCAGGAGGGGGTCGCAGTGGGGGCTATGTCCGCCCTGCGCCCGGATGACTACATCACCAGTACGCATCGCGGACATGGCCACTCGGTAGCCAAGGGTTACTACTGGCTCCAGGGCGTAAGCAATGAAGAACTCGCCAGGTTCATCGGGGGCGAGGTGGACGCCGAGGACCGCCCGGGGCTGCTCGACTGCGCCTTACAGATGCACCTCAACCGCGCCATGGCGGAGCTCTTCGGGAAGGAAGAGGGCTATTGCCGGGGGCGCGGCGGTGGCATGCACATCGCCGACTTCCACATGGGGCACCTGGGGGCCAACGCCATTGTCGGAGGCTCCTACGCCATTGCCACCGGCGCAGCCATGGCGGCTCAGAAGCTGGGTAGCGAGAAGCTGTGTCTGTGTCTGGTGGGGGATGGAGCAGCCAACAACGGCATCGCCCACGAGGCCATGAACTTCGCCGCCATGGATCAGTTCCAGCAGGGCTGCCCGGTGATCTACCTGGTCGAGAATAACCAGTATGGGATGACCGGCCAGCAGCGCGGGGAGGTGACCGGCGTAGACTATCTGGCGCGGCGGGGGGCTGCCTACAACCTGGAGGGGATGCACGCTGAGGTGGTCAACGGCATGGATGTGCTCTGTGTGCGCGACGCGGTGGCGCGGGCCGCTGAACTCTGCCGCAGTGGAGAGGGGCCGGTGCTGCTGGAATGCATGACGTACCGCTACATGGGCCATTCGCTCTCGGACGACCGCATGTCCTACCGCACACCCGAAGAGGAGCAGGCCTGGCATGAGGAGGACCCGCTGGGACGCCTGGAGGCCCAGCTTCTGGAGAGTGGGGTGGCCACGAAGGATCAGATCGAGATTCACCGCCATCTGGCCGCGGACCGCATTGACCGGGCGACGATCTTTGCTGCCAACGGTACTGATCCTGATCCGGAGAGCATCTACGAGGGCCTGTTCGCCGATAGCACGACGGAGAAGCTGGAGGCGCAATGGGCAACACCCAAGCAGGCGCTGCTCACGCCGCCCAAGCCCCGCAGGGCCAAGACCGTCCTGCAGCGGCACGTGGTCATGGAAGCCCTTGCCGAGGAGATGCTTCGTGACCGCCGCGTGGTGGTCTACGGGGAGGACGTGGCCGACTATGGGGGCGCCTTCGGGGCCACCCGGGGGCTGTTCGACATCTTCGGGCGCGACCGCGTTTTCAACACCGCCATCTCCGAAGCCGCCATCGCCGGCACCGCCTGCGGCGCAGCCATGGCGGGCCTGCGGCCGGTCGCGGAGCTGATGTACATTGACTTCGTACTGATGGCCATGGATCAGATCGGGAATCAGATCGCCAAGAACCGGTACATGTTCGGGGGCAAAGCGAAGCTGCCGCTGGTCATGCGCACTACCGTGGGCGGGGGGCGGGGCTACGCGGGGCAGCATTCCCAGAGCCTGGAGGCTGTCATGACCATGATGCCGGGGTTGAAGGTGGTCGCCCCCGCGACGCCGTACGATACGAAAGGGCTACTCAAGAGCGCAATTCGCGACGATAACCCGGTGATCTTCATCGAGCACCAGCTCACCTACCTGGAACGGGGCGAGGTCCCGATCGAGGAGTACACTATCCCTCTGGGCGAGGCCAAGGTGGTGCGCGAGGGGACGGACATCACGGTGGTGGCGTATAGCTACATGTACTACCGGGCGCTGGCCGCCGCGGAGGCGCTGGCAGAGGAAGGTATCAGCGTGGAGGTGGTGGATCCGCGCACGCTGATCCCGCTGGACGTGGATACCATCGCAGCTTCGGTGCGCAAGACCGGACGCCTGCTGGTCGTCCAACAGGCGCCGGCCGTGGGGTGTTTCGGCGAACACATTGCCTACGCGGTGCAGGAAGCCGGGTGGAAGGACCTGAAGGCGCCGATGAAGATTGTGGCGGCCTGCAACGTGCCACCACCCATGGCCCCCCCGCTGGAGACCCGCAACATACCGTCGGTGGAGCGCATCGCGGAGGGAATCCGCGAGGTTCTGCGCTAAGGGAGGGTATTCTGGCAGGCTGCCCCGGGAATAGGCTGGGCTGGATCGGGTGGGGAGGCGCGGTGGTCTTGGCCACCGTGTTGGGCGGTTGCGCGAGCAGTCCCGATCTGGTGAATAGTCTCCACCCCCGACCGGTCTCTGTGACCTGGGATAGGGCAGCGCCAGGAAGCTTCTTCTTTCCCCTCGCCTGGGAGGAAGCGGCCGAACCGGAGCCCCTCAGCAGAAGTCAGCAGAAGTTGATCGCTCTCAGCTTCGACGACTTCCCCTTCCCGCAGGGCACGCCCAAGCTGCTGGAAGTGCTGGCGACCGAGAAGGTACGAGTGACCTTCTTCACGATCGGGCGCAAGCTGGAGAAGCATCCCGAGTTTGCCGCCCAGGCGCTCTACCACGGGCATGCGCTGGAGAACCATACCTATGACCACGTGAGGCTGACCGCCCTGCCCCTGGGGGAGGTGCGCGCGGACCTGCGCAGGTGTAATGTGGTGATACGTAATCTGACCGGCGTCGCGCCGCGCTATCTTCGCTCCCCCGGGGGTCGCTCCACGCCGACCATCTGGCGGGAGGCGGCGGCCTGCGGGCTGCTGTGCGTGGACCCCTTAGTTACGAACCTCGGGGACATGAAGGAGTCCGCGGCGACCCTCAGCCAACTCTGCCAAAGCAGGGCACGCCCCGGCGTGATCTTCTCCCTGCATGATGGCGTGCCAGCGACCATGGCTGCGCTGCC
>LSQX01025803.1_pt1 | contig 17774 bp, 14 predicted proteins | sample 654561 | NCBI WGS metagenome assembly LSQX01 (sample SAMN04489861, study PRJNA283612) | anaerobic digester metagenome | isolation source: 4 biogas reactors fed with cattle manure at either 37C or 55C with and... | place: Denmark: Kongens Lyngby | collected 2014
TGTCGAACTCTTTCAGGGCAGCATGTAATTGCTTATAGGCGCGGTCAAAGTTCTCATACCGCTGGCGCCAGCGAACCTCCTTTTGGTTCATTATAACTCACTCCCAAATAGTTAAATTAATCCTAGTTCATTATAGCATATTTTCTAGATAATGGAAGTATGCTGAAGCCACGCTAACAAGTGTGAAATTGATCTTGTCTATCAGTCCAATCTTAGTCTTCTTGCTATATTATCCTTAACTTTCCCCATAATCAACCTAACTTCCTCAATAGCAAATAGATAGCATAGGAATCCGTAGACAATAACCCCCGTCCCCACAGCCGCCAACAAAGACACCAGGTTATATAACTTCGATACTCCCAAGGCATTGTATAGCCTATGATATACTATATAAGCCGCTACCCCCATTACAGCGGCGGCAATGCCTGCTTTTAAACCACATTTTATATAAGACATGGTTCCCAATGAACCAATTTTCTTTTTCAGTCCATAAAACATTAAAAGGGTAGCAATAGTAATAGCAATGCTGGTTGCCAATGCCAGCCCCGCATGGGCCATGGGGCGTATTAATATGAGATTGAATATAATATTAAACACTACGGAAATCGCCCCATTGATCATCGGTGTTTTTGTATCTTGCAATGAATAATAAACCCTATCTAGTAATGTTCGCAATGCCATACCTACCAGACCTAATGAATAAAAAATCAAAGCTTGTGAAGTCATCTCAGTCGCCACTGCATCGAATTCCCCTCTTTCAAAAGCCACCTCTACAATAGGATCAGCGAGTACTACCAAGCCCACAGTTGCTGGTATGGTAATCAGCAGTATAATATTAACGCTGTAACCCATAATTTTTTTCAGACCGGGAATATTATCACAACTCGACTCATTGGCTAAGAGGGGAAAGACAACAGTAGTTATAGCAGTTATAAATACACCCAGTATCAATGACTTCAATCTGTTGGCATAGTTTAAAGCAGAAATACTGCCGGAAACCAAAGTCGAGGCCAAAGTTCTATCAACAACTACATTCAAATCATTTATAGCAACACCAACTAAGACAGGCAGACTCAAATAAAGAACCTTTTTGATGTAATCATCCTTCAAATCAAAGATGAATTTGTATCGATATCCAGCCCTTCTTGCCTCTGGTATTTGGATTAAAAATTGGGATAACACGGCAATAACCGATATAATCATAAGCCCCATTATCCCAAATTTAGTTGATAAAAATAGCAGGAAAAAAATAAAGGTAAAATTAAAGGGAAAACCAATGGCAGCAGCAGAAGCATGCTTATGTTCACTATGTAAAAAACCGGTCAAAGCCCCGATAACACCACTGAACAATAACTTTGGCATACCAATTCTAGTCAATTTTACGGCTAAATAATATTGCGGGCCATAAAACCCCTTGGCCAGCAATTTGACAAATAGTGGAGAGGCCAACACACCAAGTACAACTAAAATCAAAGCGCTTAGGAAAATAATATTCATCATATTGTTGGTGTGGTTAATCTTGCCCGGCTTGCCCTCCTTTGTTTCTATCTCTGCTAGAACTGGTACGAAAGTAGTACTAATCGCGTTAATAATAAGTCCTGTTAGCAGACCAGTAGCAGTCATAGCAACAAAAAAAGCATCTGTCACCACACCAGAACCAAATTTTGCTGCTATTAAAGTTTCACGAATAAACCCTAGGAACTTGCTGCCTAGGGTAAATATCATTATTGTTAATGCTGATTTTGCGGCTTTTTTAGATATGGACATAATACATTTCCTCCAGGTAAAGGAAATCTCATATCTGCAAAATCTACTTCCTACTTTATGAACATTGACCTCGAAAGAATGTATAACCCAATACTTTTTAAAGCATCGCTTCCATAATAACATGTTACCTAAAGTCCTTGGATTATTACAAAGGAAATTCTCCCCATGTGCTCAATCCTAACTCACTTAAAATAACTCCATTGCTTTCAAGATAACATTATTAACTTTATGAACATCATACTTCTCCACAGCAATTACCCGGCTTTTGACTCCCATTTCCTTTATTAATTCCTTATTTAGAATGAATTGTTCCATTGCAGCTGCCAAGGCAGCCCTGTCTTTTATAGGAACAAGAAACCCATTCACACCATGTATTACTGTCTCTCTACATCCTGGGGCATCGGTTGTAATCACCGGCCGACCCATTGCCATTGCCTCCAACACCGACCGAGGGGTTCCCTCACGATAAGAAGGTAGTACAATGACGCTAGAACCAGCAATAATCGGACATACATCTTCAACCTCCCCCAAGTACTGGATAAGTCCTTCAGCAGCCCAAGCGTCTATCTGCTCTTTCTTAATTGATGCAGGATTACTATCAAAGGGTCCTAGTAACTTAAAAGTTACATCAGGGTATCTTGCTTTCACCTGTCGTGCCGCCTCAACGTATTCGCCAATACCTTTGTCCCAAATCAATCTAGCTATTAACAGAAAGGATAATGGTTGAGTTTTAGCTTCAGCATAGCCATATTTAACAACATCTACACCTGAACCATTTACCAATACCGCTTTATTCTTGGGAGATAGTAAATTAAGTTCCCTAAATAGATTAAGATCATCTGGATTTTGGAAGAGAATTACATTATTGCCCTTAAGAGCTTGTCTATACATAATACAAACCATATTTTGCAGTAACCTATGTTTCCAGCCACCACCAGTAAAAACATACCCGAGCCCAGTAATTAAGGAAATTACCCGTGGTATTTTCATCATTTTTGCAGCAAGCGAACCATAGATTACTGGTTTTATAGCATAAGAAAAAACAATATCTGGTTTTTTCTCTTTCATAAGTTTAGCTAATGATATTAAAGTATATATATCACTAATAGGATTAATCCCAGTTCTATCCAGCGGAATTTGCACAAACTCTGCTCCCATACCTTCAAGTTCTTTTTTAAAATCATACTCCGGAGCCGATACAATAACCCGATGTCCTCTCTTAATAAGAGTTTTTATTAGCTCACCGCGAAAGTTTAAAAGTGACTTACCATAGTGGGATATTACAAGAATTTTCGCCATATACTAAGCTCCCCTTAAACAAACTCCCAATAGCATCTTATGAGTAATATTTCTTTACCCAAGTTTGTAATAGTCTTTATACCATTCAACAAATTTTATTATGCCTTCTTCTATGGTGGTCTTAGGTTTAAAACCTACATCTCTTACCAAATCATCAATATCCGCAAATGTTTCCGGTACGTCGCCAGCTTGTAAAGGTAGAAGTACCTTCTCTGCCTCTCTACCCAATTCCCGTTCCAATACTAAAATAAAATAGAGCAAATCTACAGGCTTGTTATTACCAATATTGTAAATCCTGTATGGTGCCGAACTAGTACCCGGGTCAGGCTGCATGCCATCCCAATTGGGATCGGGTTGAGGTATTCTATTTAGCAAACGTACAATACCTTCAATTACATCATCTATATAAGTAAAATCGCGCTTCATCTTGCCGTAATTGTAAACTTCTATCGGCTTACCCTCCAGAATAGCCCTGGTAAATTTAAATAAGGCCATATCGGGTCTGCCCCAAGGCCCGTAAACGGTGAAGAAACGCAAACCGGTGGTAGGTAATCCATAAAGATAACTGTAGGTATGAGCCATCAATTCATTTGCCTTTTTAGTTGCAGCATACAAACTAATTGGATGATCAACATTATGATGTACTGAGAAGGGCCTTGTTTTATTGATACCATAAACCGAACTTGACGACGCATAAATTAAGTGTTCAATTTCATTATGCCGGCATGCCTCGAGGATGTTCATAAAACCAACAATATTCGAGTCGACATAGGCATGAGGGTTTCTTACACTGTAACGGACACCTGCCTGGGCGGCCAGATTGACTACTTTAGTTATAGGATAATCTGTAAATACTTTATTTACGGCCTCTCGATCTTCTAGAGAAGCACGAATAAAAGTGAAACGATTATTCTTGTGTAATAACTCAAGACGGGCATCCTTTAACGCTGGGTCATAATAGCCATTTAAGTTGTCTAAACCGACAACCCAATAATTGTCAGATAACAACCTATTTGCTAGATGAAAACCAATAAAACCTGCACATCCCGTAACTAATATAACTTCATTTGCATAATTCATGTTACCATCCTTCCTATCACTGCTAAATTTAATTATTGTCAAGCCTTAACCACCTTTGAACAGATATTTCCTTTATAGACATTGCGGGTATCTATTATTAAATGGCTATGTTTTAATATCCAGGTGTAATCATAGCAAGAATGATCAGTAATGATAGCCACACAATCTGAATCCCTTAGGACCTTATCTGTTAATTCAATAGATCTCATCTTGAACCCAGGATACTTCCTCATTCCCTCTATCACAGGAATATTCGGGTCGTGGTAGCTAACCGCAGCCCCTTTTTCTTGTAATAAAGTAATAATTTTTACAGCTGGAGACTCCCGAATATCATCTACATCCTTTTTGTATGCTGCACCAAGAACAAGTATTCTTGCGTCTTTTATGCTCTTACCCCTATTATTCAAAGCATCAACAAGTTTTTGCACCACATAATAAGGCATTGAAGTATTAATTTCCCCTGCCAACTCAATAAACTTTGTATTAAAGTCGTATTCCCTGGCTTTCCAAGTTAAATAAAAAGGATCTATAGGAATGCAATGCCCCCCCAAACCTGGACCTGGATAAAAAGACATAAAACCAAAAGGCTTAGTTGCCGATGCCTCAATTATTTCCCAAATATCAATCCCCATTCTATCGAATAACACTTTTAGTTCATTGACTAAAGCAATATTGACACTGCGAAAGATATTTTCTAATAGTTTACTTGCTTCAGCAACTTCTGGGGAGGAAACTGGAACTATTTCATTAAACACCTTACCATAGAGTAAACTTACTCTCTCCAAACATGCAGGTGTAACACCTCCTACCACCTTGGGGATATCTCTTGGTCTATACTTTTTATTATTGGGGTCGACCCTCTCAGGGGAATAAGCGAGAAAAAAATCTCTTCCCACTACAAGACCAGTTTGTTCGAGGATCGGTAATAGAATCTCTGAAGTAGTGCCCGGATATGTAGTACTTTCTAAAACAACTAGCTGCCCAGGTCTAAGATATTGCGAAATAACCTCAGTGGTCTGTATAACAAAGGTAAGATCGGGTTCACGGTGATCATTTAATGGTGTCGGTACTGTAATAATAATGTTATCGATATCCGCCAAACGTTTAAAATTGCTTGTAGGGCTAAGGTTGCCTGAGGCAATTAAAGTTTTTATCCGATCACTAGGAATATAACTGATATAACTTTGCCCCTTACTAAGTATATCAACTTTCTTGTCATCAATATCAAACCCGATAACCCTATAACCCGCCTCGCAGAATTCTATTGTCAATGGAAGACCTACATAGCCTAAGCCAATAATTCCAACATCCGCTGGAGATCTAGACATAATTTGCACTCCTTCAACACAAATATATCACTTACAATAGATCAGCAAAAAGCATTTCCAGGTTAAATGTCCCGTATCTTTAAACACTCTAAATAAAGATCTTCATAAGCTGATACCATCTTATTTAATGTAAAATTTTCCTCTATCCTCTTTTTACCGGCTTGTCCCATTGCTAAGCGTTGATGCTCAGGTAAAGATAGCATCCTTTCAATGGCTTCGGCCAAAAGTTGTGGATTCTCTGGCGGAACCAAAAAACCCGTTTCGTTATCCACAACCAATTCGGGAACACCACCCACATTAGTAGACACCACTGGGAGGCCTGAAGCCATAGCCTCCAACACGACAAGTGGCAACCCTTCCCACAAAGAACTTAAAACAAATACATCAGCAGCAGCCATTAACTCTGGTATATCATCACGTTGACCAAGTAGACGTACATACCTCTCTAACCTTAAATCCTCGATTACCACTTCTAAATGTTGTCTCAATTTACCTTCACCCGCTATTACAAATAAAAATGCTATTCCCTTTTTCTTTAAAATCGCCGCTGCTTCTAAAAGAACTATGTGCCCTTTTGGTTTTCGTAGGCCACCTACATTCAACAACAATGGTATCTGTTTTTTAAACCCATACCTCTCCCTAGCCAAACCTTTATTAGTTTCAATCTGCAAAGGATAATTCTCATTATCTATACCATTATAAATAACTTTTATTTTATCCTGTTTAACTATGCCTCGCTCTATCAGCTTTTCCGCGGCTGCTTGGCAAACAGTAGTCGTTACAGTCGCCCATTGATCACTCATACGCAATAACATTTCTCTTCTAACACTCCCTAAATTTATTGTGTGTATACTGGATATTACTATAGGGATATTTAAAATCCTTGCGATTATACGCCCTAGAATATTTGCATGAAAACAATGTGTATGTAAAATATCAGGAGAAAATTTTTTTAACAACCCTATCAGCTTCCAAAGGGTAATAAAATTAGTTTTTGATTTTATGTGGAGGCTATATACCGGGATATTTTGGCACATAATTTTTCTCGCAACTGGTCCGGGGGGTAACAGACTAATTACTATAGGTTCGTAACTCACACGGTTAATCTTCCCAACTAGTTTGTAAAGCACCATTTCAGCGCCACCAATCTCAAGTCCAGTAATAAGAAAACATATTTTACGCCTTTTACTAACCATATATTATATCGCCCCTCAATAAATCCTCGTAGTAAAATATATTCTTTGAGCAGCACTAAGATATAAGGGCTGGGCTCTTTTCCATCATTTAAAGCGGTGGTTTTTAGTACCCACAAATATATTAATTAACTCACTTGACATTAGCTTTCTGTATCTTATTGAATGGCCGATTAAATAAAGTACGTACAAATATAGATACCACAATCAATCCAATAAAAAAATGGAAATTACGTCTTATTATATGATAAGGATCTGCATATAAACTAGTTAGTACTGATACTGATAAGACGGCATATGCATAAATGAATGCACATAGTTCTTTAAACGCTATACTCCGAATAAACTTGTCAAAAAGTCTTAATAAAATGCCCCAAATAATACCGCCGATTGCTACGCTATAAACACCTAATTGCATATACCAAAAAGTAATGAAATCCGTAGGTATTCCCCCAGTTACACCTGCCTCACCTTTACGAAAGCCCATAATGTTAATTGTATTTTGGTCAGAGGCACTCTCCCAGCTAAAAATTCCCCACCAAACTCGCTGAGGTAAAAAATAAATGGGTGCTAATACAGCATCTCGACCGTAGCGATAACTATTTGCTTCAATAGACTTATAAAGCGAAACATATGGATATGATAGTTCTTTAGCATAGAACATACATATATTTTCAGAAGCCTTCCCAGGTGTCAACCAAGTACTAAAAACCGGTAATACTAGAATTACAAGCAATACAATAATTATAATCTTTGTTAGTGCTTTAAAACCATAACCATTATGTAAAAAAATATAACCTAGAGGAAATACGGCTAAATAGGTTAAAAACCCTACTCGTCCTTTCCAGCTATATAAAACATATACTGAGAATACTAATGAAGAAATAAATGCTAATCCTAGTATAGTTCTTTTAAATAAATACTTGTATCTAATAAAAAGAGCCATAAACAGAAAAGAGGCAAAAAAAGCAAAACCACCAAAGCGATTTAAAAACGACCATGGATTCTTAATATCAACAAAACCAGAACGGATCAGTGACGAATAATCTAGTAAACCAATAAAGCCACCATATGTTCGCGCATAGAGCCAATATCCAGCAACAGACAGAATCAAAAAAAACCAAGCCAATTTCTCAATACTATTTGTTTGTTTTTTTAATGCTGAGGAACTGGAAACATGAATAACATCAATGTAAAAACAAAGGCATCCACCAAGCCATGTTCCAAATAAAGCTATTAATCCAAATACTGGTACCAACCAGAAAATATGTTCAAAAGAAAGAATATAATGTTCCCAATACGGATTATAACCTTGATAAGTTGAGAACAGTACAAGTATATAACTAACTCCATATACAAAACCTAGTGAACACACAAACCAATCTACCAAATCAACTTGTTTCCGAATAAAAATCCGAAAAACTGTACCAACCCAAGAAATTGCTGACAATATAAATCCTAGAAAAATAGATACATTTATAGACATTCCTCTGATATCTCCTCAATTTATATAATTAATTCTGCAATAATAGCTTTATATATTGTTCTGCAATTATATCAACATTGAAATCCCTTGCTCTATATAAACCTACTCTTTTAAAGTAGTTACGTAAACTCGCATTAGTCAATATTTCTTTAATTGCATTACTTAACCCCTGAATATCCCCAACAGGTACAAGTAATCCATATCTTCCATTATCCAGAATCTCCGCAGGACCACTTTTACAATTTGTTGCAATTACTGGTGTTCCTATAGCCATTGCTTCTATTAGTGTATTTGGTAAACCTTCCCATGCAGATGACAATACAAAAACAGTCGCTAGTCTCATATATGACCAAGGATTTTCAACAAAACCTAGAAGTTGTACCTTATTTTCTATTCCCAACTCTTGTATTAATCTTTCTAACCTTTCCCTTTCTTCCCCATCTCCTAGGATTAAAAGCCGTGCTTCCTTTTCCCTTAAAAGATTCGCAAATGCTTTAATAAGAGTAGGAAAATCTTTTGCCTTTGTCAATCGACCTACACTCAAAATGACTGGTGGTGAATTGGGTAAAAACCAAGGATGAATAACAATCTCCTGAGAATGATGTATCAGTGAAGGTATAACTGTTGGATTATAAATAACTTTAATAAGTTCTGGCTTGCAGCCAATATTATTACACAATTCTCCCTTTACTCCCTTAGACACAGCCACAATTTCATCCGCCCACTGATAAAATAAACGAATTAATAATGCTATTAATCTATATTTATCACCATTCCTATGTCTCATAACACTAGCCTCGCGTACAACCACCCGTGTCTTAACATTAGCTAAGCATCTAGCCCACAATGCAATAATATTAGAATGGGTCAAAGTGGATAGTAACGAGGATGGGCATTCTCTTTTTAGATATTTAATCAAGCCTGGTAAAGAAGCTAAAACTCGTTTTGCATTAAGGTCAATAATTCTTACGTCTGAAGAAATTTTATTTATATAAGGACCCTCGGCCTTAGACAGAACTAAATCTACCCTAAGACCTCGATCAGCAAAGGCATTAGCCAAGTTTACCATCATATTCTCCGCCCCACCACCTCGAAGCGATGGTAAGAAAAGTGCAATATGTGTTTTATTGTACATCATAATCACTCCAATGGTTTGTACAGAATTAAGGAAATTGATATTCCTATCAACCATATGTAACCTGTAATTTTCTATTCAACTAAGCTTATTACATAAGCATACTTACCACTTTTTAGACGTGGTATGTCCATCATCTCATGAATTACAAACCGTATTTCTTTCCCAAAAATCTTAGCAAACTTTTGCTCAATTATATTTCTTTCCGTTTTCCATAAATCCCCATCAGTAACTACTACTTTCAACACTAATTCATCTATTTTAGTTTGTATAATTTGATATTTAGAAAAGGATCTAAATGGTTCCTTGCTGTCCTTATCTTTAAAATATAGCAATGTGCCGATTGCTGCACTATCAAATACACCCGCGGGCGTTTTAAGAATACTATTAGTTCTTCCTGTAACCTCTTTGAGTAAAGGCCAATTACAACCACAACTACAGGGTTCTTTTGCCCAGACTCCCATATCACCAATCCGATAGCGAATCAATGGCATTGAATAGTTAGTCAAAGATGTAATTACTATTTCGCCAACTTCATTAGGTTCAGTTGGTGTACCATCAGGCCGTACAATTTCAACATAATGAGTTAATGGACAAATATGAAGACCCATATGGGCTTCACATTCACTAGCAATAGCACTAACCTCCCTTGATCCATAGCGGTTGAAAACCGGTGCTTGAAATACCGCCTCAATAGTTTCACGCATATGAGGGTACAATGTGCCTGCAGAAGTCATGATTGAGTTAGGGCTGAAAACCATTAACCCTTTTTTTTGAATAAATCGCGCTAATTCATATATGCTTTCCACATAAGCAAGTATGTGCGCTGGCTTAAAAATATTAATCTCACTAACATAGTCATTCATGTTATTTACCGCCATACGAAATGTATTCAAAAAACGACGATTGAGAACAAAATTGGATAATCTGGCTCTTATACTTAAGTTGCCTTCTAAGTATTCCTTCTCTGAACCCCAAAGAATAATTTCCCTATCCCCAATTTTTTTACCTGCCCATTGGGAAAACAAAAGTGTTAAAGCATGAGACCAATCTCGATACACCTCGTCTTGTAAAAATTGGGCAGGTTCACCAGTAGAACCTCCAGAAGTGTTCCAATATGTATTGCCACCTTTTTTGTATCCCTTTGATATTAGTTCTTCACTGTGTTCCCTCAGAATAGTCTTATCTAAAAAAGGTATATTACTAAATTTACTTAAATCAACAATATTATTTGCTATGACTCCAACTTCCCCTAACACTCTCCTATAATAACTTGTATAATTGCTAGCATGAACGAGTAACTTTGTTAACCGTTGCATCTGAGCCTCTCTAACTTCGTTTAAATTACAGAATTGCCAATCTCTCAGATACTTTAGGTAAGTAAAAGTGCGCCATCCCCTTAAACTACATATACTCGAATAAATCCAGCTCATTGCCTTCTTCCTTTCATGGAATAATTCATCATTACTACTAAGCTCATCGACTGGGAGAATAGGTATCCCACTAGACGCTTGTGCTATTTTGTTTGCCAACCTGTACTGCTATACAACTTGCAGTATTTGATTTGCTGTAATCCTTTCGGTGTTCTTTGATTCCCTTTGCCTGTTCCCTTGTTAGGACTGTTTTTATTGTTTGCAGAATTATCTTCAGGTCTAAAAACAGAGAATAATTGCGTATGTATAGTAGATCATATCTAAGTTTATTTTCAGGTTCGGTGCTGTACTTGCCAAGCACCTGGGCTAAACCAGTAATACCGGGCTTTACCTTCAGCCTGTATTCGAAATTAGGATCAGCTGCAGTAAACTCGTCAACGAAAACTGGCCTTTCCGGTCTCGGCCCAACCACGCTCATTTCACCTTTAAGCACGTTAATAAACTGGGGCAATTCATCAATTCGGCTCGCTCTAAGATACTTACCTATTCTTGTGATCCTTGGGTCATCCTCCTTTGCCATTACCGGACCTGTCAATTTTTCAGCGTTATCGATCATAGTTCGGAACTTGTAGACAATAAATTTCTTGCCATTGAGGCCCATACGCTCCTGGGTGTAGAATATTGGTCCCGGGGAAGTCATCTTTATAAGAAACGCTACTACAATCATTATCGGCAAAGTCAGCACAAGAGCAACAGTTGCCATTACCAGATCTAAGGCACGTTTCATAATCAACTGCCCGGGGCTTAAGCTAATTGGTTCAAGTTCAAAAAGAGGAAGATCATCCACCCTGAATGATTTTGCTTTTACAAGTAAAATATCATAGAGTTCGGGGATAACCAGCAAACCTTTGTTCTGGGATACACATTCAGCGATAAGTTTGGATCTTGTTGTTTCATCGAGCCCCGGACACAGGATAACCATGTCTATTCCACGAAGTTGTTCAGACAGATGCTCACCAAATCTGCTTCTGATCGCAACAACTTTAAACCACTCTTTGGTATTTCCGCTGAACTTCTGTATTACTTGCTCGGCCTCTTCTTTATCACCAGCTATCAGTATAGTTTTTTTACCATGGAATGCCCTGCATACCAGCCAAAAGGCCCAACGCCAAACAGCAAGCAATATTATTTGAATCAGTGCACCCAGTAAATAGATACTCCGGGGAAAAGCAAAGGCACGAAGAAAAAAAGTTCCAGCCATAGTAAATATCCCTAATAAAGCAATTGATAAAACTAAAGAAGATAATATATCTACCAGCCTTTTTCGTTCAACATAGTACAGTCCGTAGACATTAAATAAAATTATTGCGAAGACAATTATCAATGGCAGCATCTTTAAAAACGGGTCATAGTTTACTGCTGGGGGATCGAAACCAAAACGAAGCCAAAAAGCAGCTATATAGCTAAAGACAATAAGTATAACGTCCCAAAGAGCCAAACCTAGCCTTAATATGCTGGGAATTTTTCCGTTACCCATTTAACTCCCCCCTGCCAGTCTGAACACCCGTCCTTTTTTTGTGATGCTGCATCTTTACGAAATAAGCGCAGGTTTCAGTAAGCCCCTTGCGTAGGCTAAACAACGGTTCCCAACCCAAGTAGGCTCGAGCCTTTCTGTTGTCAAGTTGGCTGTGTTTTACATCACCTGGCCTGTTAGGGGCAAAGGTCGGTTTCAAGTCGGCCCCAATTATCTCCGTCAACTCCTGCAGTAACCTATTTATGGTTGTAGATGAATTGGTGCTGATATTAAGAATTTCACTGCCTGGACTAAATAATGCCAAATAATTAGCCCTGGCAATATCCTCTACAAAGATAAAGTCACGGGTTTGTTCGCCATCGCCATAGATAACCGGGTTCTTTCCCCGTAGCAAGCTATCAATGAAAAGGGCCGTAACACTCCCATCGCCTCCAGTGTTCTGTCGAGGACCATATACATTTGCATATCGTAAAATAACATAATCGAGACCATAAGTGTCTCTATAAAGTTGAATATAATTTTCAGAAGCCAATTTAGAAATACCGTAGCCTGATTGAGGCTGCGTTGTTGCCATCTCGTCAAGAACACCACTTTGTTGACCATACACGGCAGCAGAAGAAGCATGAACAATCTTTTCCACTTTAAATTTGCGACAGCATTCGAGGAGATTAAGAGTCCCCAGGATATTCGTCCTCGCATCTGCCAATGGTTTCTCCATAGAGTATTGAACACTAATCTGTGCTGCCTGATGTATTACATGGGTAGGTCTCTCCCTGAGGAAAATGTCAAGCAAACCTGATGAAGAAATATCTTCTTTATATATGGTAAGCTGGTCTTTTATACTATCTAAATATTCCACACGTCCGCGGGAAAAGTTATCTACAATAACTGTTGGTATTCCTTGTTTAGCCAGAAGTTCAGCAATGTGAGAACCGATAAAACCTGCACCACCAGTGAGCAGAACCTTCACACTACCTGCCCCTTTCTTCCTACATCTATATAGTTAGCATTACTCTTCTTTTCCCACCGGGACTGATGCCTGCCAATAGTCAACAAAAAAAGCCGTGAAGATCCCTACCATTAAACCCAACATGCCAGCTAGAGCCAGGTTTAGTGAACGGCGTGGGCTAATGGGCGCTGTGGGGGGTGAAGCCGGGCTGCTTACTTCAAATGGTCTGGTTTGATCAAGGGTGGCTATTTCATTGGCAAGGTTATGTATTAATATTTTTAGCTCGGCCCTACTGGCTCCGAAGGCCTTTGCCTCTATTTCCAGATGCCCAGACCACAGGCCTCTTGCCTGCCGGTCCTCAAGCTCGGCAAGGACCTCTTCCAGCTGTTGGTTATTGGCTGTTAGCTGTTCCTGCCAAGATTCCATTATTCTCTGCAATCGTCTTTTTTCAGCCTGCCAGCTAAAGTCTACAAATTCTGCGGCAACGGTGTTGGCCAAGAATGTCAATTCATTGGGATCCTTGCCGGCTGCTGTTATTGTGAGTTGCCCCTTTTCATTATCGGCAGCAACATCTATCATGTGGGAGATTTTTATTGGATTATAACCGACTGATAAATCTTTGCTGGCAGCTATCCTTTCAAAAAATTCTTCATCCTGAACCAAAGGTACATAGTCTTCCGGTGCCACGCGCAATACGGTAGCATTTTTCGCACCATTGGCTCTGTAATCGGCAATCTTTAAAACTACCCTGGTCTGGTATACAGGGGTAATAATGAAATAGCTGAAAACGAAGCTGGCCAGAAGGGCTCCAAGGGTAATACTGATGATAATATATTTTCTACGCAATAGGATTTCAATTAGCTCCCGCAGGCTGATCTCGTCCGCCAAGTCTGTTAACCCCCCTGTCCTATATACTAAATGCATCTAGTTGACAATATCATTCAGTGATTGTCCTTTTTGAAAGCTATCTAACCAATTTTCTATTTCTTGTCGAATGTCCTTATCCTTTGCCGCAGATTCAAAGGCCATTGCGGCCATATCATCATCACCTAGTAAATAATAAGCCTGTCCTACAGTCATTTGGAGTTTAGGTGTTACCTGTAAAGGCCAGCGGGCAAGGTCACGAATTCTTTCTGGTGTTTTATTGCTCTGCTTCGTAATTTCGTCAGGCATTGCAACAATATCTAAAAGTAACTCGGTGGCATAAGCTTCCTGCCCCTGCTCTCGTAAATATTGCACTGCTGCTAATTTTGCACGAGCTAGATTTTCCCAGTTGTCCACATTGTACGGCTCAAGTTCCTTCGCGCGTTCTATATATCTCAAGCCCTCGCTTATTTCTCCTTGTTGCAGTAAAAAACGCCCGAACTCCAAATTAAAGCTAGGGTTATTCGGTTCCAGAGACAACCCCTTTTCAAAGAGAGGTTGTACAACCTGCTTTGAATATTGCCCGATGGCGTTCTCTATCTGCGCCAAATCAATATATAAAGCAGCAGTAAAGGGATCAAAACGCATAGCCCGGAAATACAGAACTCGTGCCTGCTCGAGGCGCCCTTCCCGTGCGGCTTGGGCCGCATTTTGCCCCGTATTGTGGCCAATGTAAAGACTAAAGACAGCACAGGCAATAATTACACTGACCACCATCGCTATAATCGGCTTATTAGAACTCCCACGCTGTGTACTATTCGAATAAGTTCCCTCCCGCATTTGCGATAGACCTGAGCTTATGCCAAAGAAAGACCAAAGAACAAATGATATAGCAGGCAAAGAGAGGTTAAAATCAATGAAACTATGAAGACCAAGGTTTAAAGTAGCAGCCCCGATTCCAGCTGTAACAACTTTGACCCAATTATCAGCATTTCTTCGCGTCTTCTTAATATCTATAAAGAACGATACCCAAACTAATGCAAACAAAGCCAAGCCTATAAATCCAGTCTCGACGCCTACCTGAAGCCAATGATTATGAACCTCTGAGCTCCAATGGGGAGACATTACTCCCCTTTTTGCTGACATATGTAAACATATGTAAATGAATATTCGCCACTGGCTTCTGTGATGTTTCACGCTACGCCCCAGTGTGTTGCATTTGCGGCATGTGCAAAAAAATTGTAGCACAGCTGCTGTAGATTTTCAAGAGTTTTTCCCACAAAAAAGTGAGGTTTTTTGCTTAGAAAACAAAAAAGGCACATGTCACCCCGGGTGTTTTGCCCAGGCTTTAGCCCGGGCCGGAGCAGGACCCCAACAATCCACCAGGGTTGTGCCTTTGGTTTTCGGGAGCTTAGTGCCCCGCGGGGTGGCGGTTTTTGTTGACCGCCACCTTCAATTTTGCCTCTCCTGTCTCCCTGGAAGCTTAATTCCAGGGAAGCAAGGAGGGCCGATGCCTCAAGGCTTTATCTGCAGTGGTGATGCGGCGCCTCCCTTTGATTTTACTGCCGCCCACGATGGGAAATAAGGATTTGGGCGAAGTTGGTTGCCGTTTTTTGGCAAAAAAAAGCACAGACCATCCCCCGGGTGTTTTATCCAGGCTCTAGCCCGGAAGGGGCGTCCCCCAAACATCCCCCTGGGGGGCTTGTGGCAGATCGTATTCCGGGAGCTTAATGTCCCAGAAGCTCGCCGGGAGGGCTTAATGCCTCCCGAAAAGATTTGGTGTTCTTAACCTCAATGTACCACAGGTCCCGGATTCTGTCAACAGGGTTTTCGCGTTGGGGAAACCAGGCTCCCCGGGCCGGTGCCCGGCCCTCCTGCCTTCAGCGCTGGAGGAATTCCTGCACCAGCCTTCCGGCAAAGGTCCGGGGGTCCTCCCAGGTCCGCTCCAGCCGGGCCAGGTGGAGGGCCCGCTCCCGGTAGTCTCTGCTCTGGCGCTCCTGCTCCGGAAGCGGCGGGAGGACCAGGGGCATTTTCTCTACGGCCCGGGGGCTCAGGTACTTGATGCCGGCCCCCCGGGCGGCGGCCTGGGCCTTTGCGGCGAAGCGGCCTGAGTTGCAGTAAAGGGCCAGGTAGTAGGGGTCGACCAGGCTGCGGTCCGGGAGCAGGCGGACGACGGAGCGGTTGACCAGGCCGGGACCCCCGGGGTAGACGGCAGCCCGGCCCAGGGAACCTTCCCCGGCAGCGCAAATCAAGACCTCCCCTTCCCCGAGGAGGGCCGACCTCTTGGCAGAAGGCCGGTAGCCCAGGGGCCTGTCTTTGAAGTACCGGCCGGTGATGCTGGCACTGCCGTAGACGGGCGCCCCTTCCTCGCTGGCCTGCCTCTGGCGGAAGGTTATCCCCCCCTTGGCCCGGGCCACCCGGCCTAGGGGAAGGACCTCCCCTCCCCCGGAGGGATCGGCCGGGGAAAAAGGAGGCGCAGAGGCGGTCCAGTTCCTCCTGAAGGCGGGTCTTCTCTTCTTCCCGGCGGGCAGCTTCTTGCCAGCGGTCCACCAGCCTTTCTTGCTCTTGCCGGGGAGGGAGGGGGATCAACAGTTCCTTGGCCCCCTTCAGGCCCAGAACCTTCTTTTTCCGGCCGGTGGCGAGCAGAGCTAGCTGGTCTGCCAGAACCCCGGAGGCGAAGAGGACCTGGAGGTACTGGGGAAGGACCCGGCCGGGGGCGGGGGTAATGGTAAAGTAATCCCTGGTGAGGGCACAGACCTCCTGGTTACAGATGAAGGCGAGCCCGGGGTTGATGCCGTAAACACAGAGGTCTCCCTGCCGGGCAAGGTATGCTGACCCTTCTTTGCCGGCAGGGGCCTTCTCCCTTTTCACCCGGGCCACATCGGCGAGGGGCACCAGGGGGTATTTCCAGGCCTGTTCCGGGCCAGCCGCCATCTTTCCCATCTCCTTTTGGGGAACAGATCCTGATTCTCCGGATCATCCGGCGAGAGGTTTTGCCGGTAAATTTCAAATACAAGGGGCTCCTGCTGTTCTCCCCGTTCCCTGTTGGCCTTCCAGTTGCGCACTTTCATGCAGGCCCAGATAATGTCGGCTATTATTTGCTCTGCATAAAACTCAAGGGCCGGCTCAGGCTGCAGCGCATCCCACAACATCGCCGGCAGTTTGGTAACAGCCTGCCCCCCTTGGTGCCCTCCAGCCTTTGCCCGCTTCTTAAAGGCGAAAGGTTTCATTGGCGGCTCTGAAATTAGTTCTCTAAGGAGCATTGTAGATCACTTCACAGCTGCCCTTCAAGTAACTTTGCTCTGGATTTGCTCACGGTTGAAATAAACGGGCTCATTTCAATACTCTTCGCTCTATTTCTTTTCCGCCGATTGTGGGTTTTCTAGTTTGGCCTCCTGGGCCATTTTCCTGGACCTTTGCCCATATACGCATAAAGGTTATCAGCACCTGGATGGTTGCCCCCTCTGGTCCACGGCACAGAGCCCTCATTATCGGTGCCAGGTCTTTCCTTCGCCGAATACCCATTAAATCGTCTTCCACACTCTCAGCGCGCCCTTGATGCGGGGACCAACTTGTATCCCGAAACTGCCCATGAAAGGCATTTCCAGTACACTGAAATTTCCAAGACAGCTTTATACCTGACCTTTCGCACCCTTTTCCAGACAACAATCAATTTTCCGCATTCCTAAAAATGGTAATCCATGAGCCTATTTCATGGTGCTCCTGGCTCAACGAAGATATTCATGCCGAACCCAATCAATTGCAG
>LSQX01237550.1_pt2 | contig 17773 bp, 14 predicted proteins | sample 654561 | NCBI WGS metagenome assembly LSQX01 (sample SAMN04489861, study PRJNA283612) | anaerobic digester metagenome | isolation source: 4 biogas reactors fed with cattle manure at either 37C or 55C with and... | place: Denmark: Kongens Lyngby | collected 2014
TATATGGTATAAGATGGAACTCGCATATGTTTTAATTATACTCTTTTGTGATTTTACAATTATGCTCGTTTCATTTAGTTATAAATAAAAAAGCGGATATTTTGATAATCCGCTTTTAAAATTATACAATTTCCAATAAGGTGGATTGAATTTTACTTATTAAGCTCTTCTGATAGTGCTGCCTTTAACTGAGTAGAACAGAATGTAAAGATAACAGAGTGCAGGAACCAGGAATGCCCAGGTATAGCCGAAATTATCGGCAATACCTCCCATTATCGGGGGAATCAACGCGCCGCCGACAATCAGGGAATTAATAAGTCCGGAAGCCCCGCTTAATTCTGCATTATCAAGGTCTTTAACAGCAAGGGTAAAAATATTCGGGAACATTATAGAATTAAACAGTCCGATAGAGATTACTGTCCAGAGAGCAACCTGGCCTGTTGTAAAGGTAGTTGCAATATCGAGCAATGCTGCAGCCAGCGCAAATATTGCAAGTGTTCTGGCAGCCTTGCCTGTACCAATCTGCATAATAATAAAGTTTACTATTGCGACTAACGTAAAGATTAGCCCGATTTTCCAGTTCCAGTCAGTTACAAAGGCCCCTGCAATAAATGCCAGGGCCAGCACAGGAATCAGATATGAGAGCTTTTTGCCCTGTTTCATATCAGAAAACATAAATGAACCGAAAAATCTGCCTATCATGGCGCCTCCCCAGTAAATTGCGGCATAAGTAGAGGCCATTTCTGCAGAAACCCCTTCAATCGAATTTTTAAGGTAATTTACTATCAGTCCTGCATTACCTACTTCTGCTCCGACATAGGCAAAGATTCCAAAAGCACCCAACACAACATGAGGATATTTCCAAATGCTTTTTTTAACTCCGGATCCTTTGTCAATTACCGGAAGTTTTATTGTAAAAATTGCGACCGCCACTAATAATACTATAACGCCCATTATGATAAATGGCAATGGTACACGGTCGGCAGCCATTAGTCCATGTTCAGGAGTTATAAGGCTGTCGTCATTTGGAAGATTTAAGCCCTTAAAGATTGCCACTGATATCAGCCAGGGAGCAATCATCGTTGCAACTGAGTTTAATGCCTGAGTAAGGTTTAACCGGCTTGAAGCTGTTGGTTCAGGTCCTATTGCTGTGACATATGGATTTGCTGATACCTGCAGGAAAACAACACCTACTGCCAAAATGAAAGTACCTAAAAGAAATATCGGGAAGGAGGGTAATTTGGCTGCCGGTATGAATATAAAACTTCCCAGCGCCATCAGGATAAGGCCTGCAATAACAGTCATTTTGTATCCTATACGGTCTATGATCCTGCCTGTAGGGATCGACATCAGGGGATATGCAATAAAAAAGGCAGATGACAACAGTTGTGCCCCGAACTCAGATAATCCGAAAATGGCCTTTACCGGAGCTGTAAGTGTTATAATAAAAGTGGTTGCAAAACCGAAAATAAAAAAAATGGCGCCGAAAACAGTCATTCCAACTACCAGGTTATTGTTTTTTTCCATTATTAAATTGGTTTAAATTATTGATTTTAAAATTTTTTTTGAATCGAGATGACAACAAATTTAAAAATATTATGGATACCCTGATTTTTTAATTCAAATTATTCTGAACAATAAAGCCAGATAATGATTATTTTTACAGAAAACATTTACAGCAGCATTTCAGAAAAGAATGAATTTTATTTTTGAAAAGATATCAAAAGCGATTGGATGGGTCTTACTTATTCCAGTCTATTTTTATAAGTTTTTTATCTCTCCTTTAACGCGTTCTTCATGCAGATTTGTGCCAACATGCTCTGAATATGCTGTTCAGGCTGTCAGGATACACGGCCCCTTTAAAGGTTTTATTTTGGCCGTCAAACGTATTTCCAGATGTCATCCCTGGGGCAGCTCAGGTTATGATCCGGTACCTCCGAAAATTTCAAAAAAAAAGAAAGAGCCTGTTAAATAAAACTAATTTTGTGTATAGATGTTTATAATAGAAAAATAGTAAGAATTCTGATGAAGCATATTTTTACGATATTTCCATTTGTTATATTTTTTATATCCTGCGGTTCAAATAAAAGCAGGAATGAACCTGATAACCGGCCCATAGTGACTGTAAGTATTGTACCTCAGAAAACATTTGTACAAAAAATTTCCGGCGATGATTTTGATGTTCATGTCCTGATACCCCCCGGAGCCAGTCCTGCCACCTATACACTCCTGCCTTCGCAAATCAGCAATTTAGGAAAATCAAAGGCATGGTTCAGAATTGGCCATATAGGATTTGAATACTCCTGGAAAGAAAAAATTGAACAGGCTAATCCCATGATGGAGGTTGCAGACCTTTCAGAAGGACTTGATCTTATTAAGTCTGATCATAGTCATGAGCGAGGGCATGTTTCAGGTGTCGACCCGCATATATGGATGTCACCTTCACTGGTAAAACAGTTTTCTAAAAAAATAGCTGATGTTCTTATCAAGTTGAATCCTGACAGGGAGGAGATTTACAAGGCAAACTATTCTGATTTCTTAAAGGAAATTGAACAAACAGACTACTATATAAAGAATGCATTAAGTGATTATCAGGGACGGCATTTTATAATGTTCCATCCAAGTCTTACATATTTGGCAAGGGAATATGGTCTTATTCAGCATTCACTTGAGTCGGAAGGCAAGGAACCTTCTCCGCAACATATGGCTGAAATTATGGGTCTGGCAAAACGTGAGAATATTCGTGTCATCTATATTCAAAGTGAGTTTGACAGGGAAAATGCAAGAGTTTTTGCCGAAGAGACAGGTGGTAAAATTATTGAAGTATCCCCTCTGAGTCCTGATTGGGCAGAGAATCTGATGAATATTACAAATGTACTAATTGAGAATTTTAAATGAGTCCGTTAATTAAGATAGATAGTTTAACTGTTGGTTATGATAAGGTCCCGGTACTGCATAATGTAAATCTTGAGATTTATGATAATGACTTTTTAGGGGTCATAGGTCCAAACGGCGGAGGAAAAACAACTTTGCTTAAAGCAATCCTGGGGTTGCTCAGACCAATGCAGGGAAAAATAACATTCAGATCCGATATACAAAAACGAAATGTACCTTTTGGTTATCTTCCCCAGGTAAAGCATATGGACCGTAATTTTCCGATTACTGTTTTCGAGGTGGTGAGATCAGGCTACCTGATGAAAAAAAACGGGGTACTCAGTAACTCCGGGATAAAACAGAAGGTAGATACGCTGATTCATGAGATGGGGATATTTAATATCAGGAATAAGGCTATCGGTGATCTTTCGGGAGGACAAATGCAGAGGGTGTTTCTTTGCAGGGCCCTGATAAGTGATCCCTTCGCACTGATACTTGATGAACCGGATACATTTGTTGATAACCGTTTTGAAGGAGAATTATATGAAAGGTTAAAAGAGTTAAATAACAGAATGGCCATTATATTGGTTTCACATGATATAGGAACGATTTCAAGTTATGTAAAATCAATTGCCTGTGTTAACGGTGAATTATATTACCATCCTGATAATATTATAACCCAGGAGCAGCTTAACAGTTATAACTGTCCTATCAAATTGATCACACACGGAGAGATACCCCATACAGTACTTAAAAGGCACCAATAACATGAACGACATTCTAATATTATTTTCTTACGACTTTTTTCAAAAAGCATTCCTGGCTGCAGTTTTCGCAAGTATTTCATGCGGTATTATTGGTACATACATTGTATCAAGACGAATTGTTTTTGTCAGCGGTGGTATCACACATGCCTCATTTGGCGGGATAGGTCTCGCTTTTTATCTGGGTTTCAATCCACTGCTCGGAGCCGTTGCTTTTGCCGTGATGTCGGCACTCGGAATTCAGTTTTTTACTAAGGTTGGTAGGGTAAGGGAGGACTCTTCCATCGCCATCTGGTGGTCACTCGGAATGGCAGTCGGAATTATTTTTGTATTTATAACCCCCGGATATACCCCTAACCTGATGAGCTATCTTTTCGGTAATATACTTACTGTGTCAAAATCAGAATTATGGTGGATGTTTATATTGATAACCGGAATTATATTATTTTTTGCTTTTTACTATCGGATGATCCTTTACGTTGCCTTTGATGAAGAATTTGCCAGGGCAGCAGGATTACCTGTGTCGTTGTTTAATTATTTGATTATTATACTAATAGCTTTAACAGTTGTTTTGAATATAAGGGTTGTTGGAATTATTTTGATACTGTCACTTCTGACAATTCCCCAGGCTACAGCCAATATTTTTACGAAGGATTTCAGAAAATTACTGTTCCTCTCCTCCTTTTTTGCTTTTTTTGGCAGTATTTCAGGATTGTTAATTTCTTACTATCTGGATATTCCATCGGGGGCTGCCATAATTTTTACACTGGTAATTATATTCGGACTGGTAAAATTATACAAACATTTTTTCTAAACAGATATTCAGGCAGCTAACCCGGAAGTTTTTCAATCCTTTTTAATAATTCGTTATATCTTTCTTCTGTATTTTGCAATTCTTTTTGTATTCCGGCAATAAAGCTGTTTGATTCATATTTGCCCCTTACTGATTCAAAATCAGCCTGTTTTTCATTTTCATCTCCATCGGGGCCATAAGCAATCCTGCTCATCTGATCAAACTCCTTCTCTGCATCTTTCAGTACCATTTTATTAAATTTTATAGTACTGTTGTTCCAGGTACTTACTAATTCGGTTAGTGTTGTTTTTGTAAGGGTATTTATATCAATTCCCATTACCTCCTGTAATGTATTTATAGACCATGAGTAACTATACTTTTCACATCCGGAATGTATATTCCTGAACTCTTCATCCAGTTTTTCGATTGTATCTGTTTTCCCGGTGATTACTGATTCAGTTAAGTCGTTCAGATTATCTCTTAAAGCTATCATCCCGCCAATGTCCACCCAACAGGAAGAATGGTGCACATTTTTTAACGGACGAAGTATCTCTTTAACCTCCTCAATTTTGTTAAGCTTCTGTTGCTCCAGTTTTTTTACTATCTCTCCGCAGAGGTATAAATTGATTGCCAGTTCGTATAACCTTTTTGATGTTCTCAGCATTAACCGGTTAATATACAATCCTTTGTGGTATATAAATTCCCGGTTATCTGATGTTGTCCGGTATAAGTATTCCAGCAGCCTGGCCGCGGTTATCATTTTTTGTATGGTGCAGGGATTGAATATATTATAGTCTATGAGGTCTGTCTTTTCAACATCTGTCCTTTGATCCCTGGCTGGCCATTTTTTACTATCGCGGGCTGTTCCAACGGTGAAAAGGTTCATAGCGGGTGTTAAGACGCTTTTCCCGTTTTCAACAGAAATATAGGAAAAAGGGAATCCGGATGAGTCGAAATTTCCCGTATGTTTATCCATAACAACAGTGAATGCTCCTACCCGGGAAGGCCAGAGCATATATGAAAATGAGCCTGTTTTGGATCCTCTTTCCACAATACCGTGGTGAACAGGGCCCAGTTTATACATATGATTGCTTTGGTTAGTACCACTTCCTGCATTGTAGAATGAGAACATACCTGCAATAAGTAAAGTTGACTTATGATGGGTGACAGTATACGGGCCTGCAAATATACTGCATGCTTCACCGTGATAGGCTTCACAATTGGAAAAGAATGCCGAATTGTCGGCCGAAAATTGTTTACCTATCTGAACTCCCTGACCGACAAAAGTCGAGGTTAAAATCGCACCGCCATCTATTTTTGAACCGGAAAGAATAATGAAATTTTCGGCGGTCACCCCTTCACCTATAAAAACAGGTGCTGATTTATTGCTTTTAACAGTTCCCTCCTGAAGCTTTAATACTCCGGTTATCTTACAAAAGGACCCAATCTCTGTATTTATTATTTGTTGTGAATTTTGGATTATAGTGTATTCACCGATTGTGCCGGTGGTTGACAACCTTGATGTAACATATTCAGATATTAATAATTTAAGTTTATTTATTAATTCAGGGTTGTGCCGGTAAACAACAAGCAAATATGCTATTTGAGAAGAGAGCTTGTCGAAGATTACCAACTCTCTTCCTCCACTTTCATTAAGAATATTAATTTCATGGCCGTTTCCGAATGCTGTTTTTCCGAAGAGAGCCAGATTACCTACATTTTCGATAAATGCATAGTTGCCTATCCTGTAATTCGCCAGGACTTTTATATCAGACAGAAAAACATTATCCCCTATAATACAGTTTTTTACAAAACAGTTAGTTATTCCGGAAGGTTTACTGATGTACTCATTAAAATATGTAAATCCGTCATTCGAACCCAACTGAACATTACCTGCGAATTTAACATTTCTGAGCCTGCCGGCACAAAAAGGATCCCTTACTTCAATGCTGCTCCAATTCTCTGAAGAGCAACCTCTGAGTTCGAGGGTTTTTATCTCCTGCAGGTTAAGTGGCCGGTACATTATTCTGATAATTCAGGTTTTCTCATCAACTCTTCCTTTTCTATATCTTTATAATACTTTAATGTTTTAACTTTAAGTTCCAGCGTTGCATCTTCATCACATACTATTATTCCTTTAGGATGAAGCTGTAAAACAGAAACTGTCCACATATGATTTATCCCCTCTTCAACGACTTTCTGAAGAGCCCTGGCTTTATTATATCCGTTGATTATAATAATTACCTCCTCTGCCTGCATAACCGTATCAACCCCCACAGTAAGAGCTGTTTTGGGAACTTTCCTTGTATCGTTATCGAAAAATCGGGAATTAGCTATTATAGTATCGAAAGTCAGTGTTTTTATCCTGGTTTTTGACTTCAGTGACGATCCGGGTTCATTAAATGCAATATGCCCGTCGGGACCTATACCACCTAAAAAAAGGTTTATTCCTCCCATACTTTCGATCTTTTTTTCATAATCATAACACTCCTTCTCCAGATCAGCAGCATTCCCGTTCAGGATATTAATATTTTCACGTGGTATATCAATATAGTTAAACAGATGTTTATCCATAAAGTAGTGATAGCTTTGTGGATGATCTTTCGGGATGCCCACATATTCGTCCATGTTGAATGTTACAACATTTTTAAACGATAACCTGTCCTGTTTTACAAGTTCAATTAACTCGGTATAGGTGCCAATGGGCGAACTTCCTGTGGGAAGGCCCAGGACAAAAGGTTTTTCAGGAGTCGGATTGAATTCCTTAATTTTATTTGCTATATAGTAAGCTGTCCACTTACTCAGTTGTTGATAATTTTCATGGATAAGAATTCTCATAATTGATCATTTAAAAGTTAAATTTATTTTACTCAAGTATTATTTTTGTATCGGCAATAATACATCCGGCTCCCTGTTCGAGGACAATCAACGGATTGATATCCAGTTCTTTTATTTGAGGACAATCCATTGCCAGTGACGATAATTTAACAATTGCATTTGCAACTGCTTCTATATCCCGTGGAATAGTTCCCCGCATTCCCGTGAGCAAGCCTGATGATCTTATCTCCTTTATCATTTCATAAGCTGTTTTTTTGTCCACCGGTGCAATTCTGAAGCTTATATCCCTGAATAATTCTACAAATATACCACCAAGTCCGAACATTATAACCGGGCCGAATGAGGGATCCTTTTTAATTCCCAGAATTACCTCTCTGCCGTTTTGGATCTGTTTTGTTACCTGGACTCCCTCAATTTTTGCCTCAGGCATATTTTTATGTACATTTTCAATAATATTATTGAAGGCATTTTTTGCTTCCTTCTCTGACCCTATATTCAGTATGACTCCTCCCGGGTCAGATTTATGAATGATATCGTGAGAGAGAATTTTCATTACCACCGGGAACCCTGTTTCAACAGAGATCGTAGCTGCCTCTTCAGCAGAAATTGCAATTCGTTTTTTTGTTACGGGCAGTTCATAGGCTTCAAGTATATCTGTTGATTCAATTTCATTGAGATACCTGTTTGTTTTTACTGCAGCTTTTTCAACCAGGTTTTTCCCTGTCAAATTAGCAGGAGGCTTTGAAAATAAAGGTACAGTTGCCTGGGTGGCAATAAAATTGTTAAAATCGTACACTGTTTTAAATGGTTTACACATCGATTCCGGCAATATATAATGCGGGATATTATTATATTCCAGTATTTTAATTCCCTCAGCTACATCTGCCTGTCCCATGAATGAAGTATAGACCGGTTTTACTGAATTTGCTGCTGACCTTGAAACTTCATTGGCAATAGATTCAATGTCGGTCATTGACTGAGGAGTGAGAATAACGAAAATACCGTCTACATTGTCATCTTTCAGGACTGCAGAAATGGCAGCTCCGTAACGGTCAGCCCTTGCATCACCAATCACATCCACCGGATTTTTTATATTGGCTGTTGTAGGAAGGCTCCTTTTCAGCAGCAGGGTGGTATTTTCACTGAATGCTGCCAGTTGAAGGCCCTCTTTTATAGTTGCATCGGTTGTAAGCACACCCGGGCCACCTGCATTGGTAACTATTGCAATCCTGTTTGATTTCGGGAAAGGCTGGTAGACAAATGCTATGGCAATATTGAACATCTCTTCAATATTGCTGCATCTTATAATTCCTGCCTGTTTAAATGCTGCATCACAGATTTCATCTTTACCGGCAAGTGAACCGGTATGTGATGCTGCTGCATTAGCTCCCTCTTCTGTTCTCCCGGATTTAAGTATTAAAACCGGTTTATGACTGGTCTCAATAACCTCTTTTGCCGCCTCCATTAATCTTCTGCCGTCGGTTATCTCCTCCAGATACATCAGGATAACTTTCGTTTTGGGATCATCTCTCAGGTAATAGAGCAATTCAATTTCAGAAATATCTGCTTTATTACCAAAACTCACAAACTTTGAGAATCCAATGTTTTTAGCCTGGGCATAGTCAAGAACAGCCGTGCACAATGCTCCGCTTTGAGAGAGAAATGCAATACTCCCTTCGACCGGAAAACTTCTTGCAAAAGATGCATTCAGACGGCAAACCGGGTCAGTATTAATTACACCCAGACAATTCGGGCCTATAAAAGAGATACCATACTTTTCAGCTATTCTGGTCAACTCATTTTCTTTTTCAAGACCTTTTTTTCCAACTTCCCTGAATCCGGCAGATATTATAATAACCGATCTGATCCCTTTCTGCCCACACTGTTCAAGTGCCAGATTGCAAACAGAGCTGGGGAAGACAATAACCGCAAGGTCTACCTCATCAGGAACATCAACTACATATTTATATGTTTTTACACCGCTGATTGATCTTTCTCCCGGACTCACAGGATAAATAATACCCTGAAATTCAGTCTGTAATATATTAAGGAATATATCACCGGGAACGGTACCTTTAACCTTATTTGTTCCAACAACAGCTATTGATTTTGGATAAAATATCTTATGAAGATTTTCCGGGAGGATATCTGTCCTGTTGATCATATTAAATGAGGGATTATATTATAAATAGTTCGAAATAAAATCAACAGCACCATCAATGGTTTGAACCTCCTGTGCCTTTTCAACATCCATCTCAATATTAAATTCCTCTTCGAAAGCTGCAATAAGCAGCATGCTTTGCATCGAATCAGCGCCAAGGTCAAATATAAAATTTGCATTATCAGCAATTTCTGTTTCGGCAATTTTTAAAACTTTAGCGACCACTTTTTTTACACTATTTTTTATTGCTACCTTCTCCATAACTTCGCTTTTTTAAGGGTAAAGATGTTAAGTACTAATTTTATGCAAAATAGAATCTATTAAATTTATTAAATTTAATTATGTGATGCAAGCTTTATAGAATATTAAATTACCAGAATCAGGATTAAATAAAGAATCCCTCAACAGATTTGCCCAGTTTTGAAGCTTCCTCAAGAAATTGTTTAACAGTTAATTCTCTTACATATATCATTCCGTGGGTTGCTCTCAGTAAAGGGAGGTTGTTTTGATAAAAGAAGTTTTTTCCTAATAACAGCTGAATTTGTTTATGCTGTTCAAACCATATTTTCTGTGTCAGATCGCTGAACTTTCCATCAAGCTGATAACTGGGAAAAGATGCATTAACTTGTGTTACATAACATTCAGAAAATGATCTGTTAAGGGTGGCAAGGGAGTTAAGTGAGACCGGGACTATTATCTCCACTTCCCATGGATTATACCTGAACCATACATTGCGATAACCGGTAATACGCAGTTTGCTCAGGTCTTCCTCTTTATCCCACTCTTCGACTGCACGCGCCATTGATTGTAATACTTTGTAATGTGTATCCGGTCCGCTGCCCTGCGGATCCATTGCCAGGCTTAGCCTTGTGGGTTTATATTTTCGCAGTTCTTCCAGTATGGGTATAACATCTGTCTCCATATCCGGCTGGCTTCCCATTACATTATTTTGATAAAAACCCAGGTGGAGGTGATGTATATTTTTTACCTGGATACCGTAATGTGCCCAGACCAACTCCTCTTCAAATTCTCTTATCATTCCTTTAAGCTTCTGTATTTTAGGAGGATTCTTACTGCCGTCGTAACTGTTTTTAAGTGATGTAAGCACTTCATATATAACATCTGTAAGGTCACTTTTATTTTTGATTTTCCAGATCAGCACCAATGCTCTTATCAGCCTGTGGCAGACCCCCCGGCGCTTTTCTTCTTCATTTTGTGCAGCAACATTATCCAGATAATGATAAATATCTTTATCCCACTTGTACCTGAATCCGTCATTGAAAAAATCAGGGTAATCTATCATCTGAATTTGATTACTGTTAATCAAATTTTTAGTGTCTATAAGAAGGTCATAAAGAAAGCTGTTGGTAACAGCAGTATAGCCGGATGTCATAACAGAGAAGTGCAGCTGATTACTGGATTCCCTTGACTGCCGGTTGGTAAGAGGCATGATACCCAGCATAATATCATCATGATGAGGGCCCGTATGATAATAGACCTGGTTCGACTCTTTTTTTATACCCCTGTTGATTTTAGCAAGAATGGAGTCCATGACGGATTGTACCGTGTTTTCATTTAAACCAGGAATACGGCTGCAGTATTTATCCGCTTTCAGGTCTTCAATGTCCAGGTTAGCTCCAAATTTGTTTATTTTTTTACATAATTCAATTACCGCTCTTTCTGTTTTCTGGTGTGTCCATGGCCCGGTATTATAGTAATTTTCAATTGCATCTTCAAGCATCACAGCGGCTCCCTCTGTCAGATAAAACCTGCTGTTTTTAAGTTTTTGAAATGAGGTGCCGGGATAAATTACAGTAGGCTCCCGTTCCAGTGAATTTTTAATTGTATCGGCTATAGCTTCCCCGGCTGCAAATATAATTACTTTATTATCAGGATTATAAATCAGGGTTCCAAGTCCGATTGTTATTACCAGCCTGTTTCTCGATACCTCAATACCTCCAAGGTCAGTAGCTGTTACTGCCTGGGTTTCAAAATTTGTACGGGTAAGACGAGTGGCAGAAAAGTGAAGTGAGCCTCTTGTATTAAAGGCGATATGGCCGTCAGGGCCAATTCCTCCAAGGAAAAATCCAATACCTCCTTTTTCCCTGATACTGTTTTCATATTCGGTACACCACTCGTCTATTTTGAATATAGAATCCTTTTGTAGTTGCTCCATTTGCGATTTAGCTTCTCTGTAACGGAGAGAAAGATCAATTTTGTTGTCAGGGAACACTTCGGAAAAATGTTTGTTGCCCGGCAGTGGTATCTTATCAGAGTTTATCAATAATGCTTTGTTAATATCAAGTCCGAATCCCTCGATATATTTTTTGGTAACATAGTAACAAAGGCTGTTATGCTGCTGTGAACTAATGGGATAAAAATCGCCGCTTTGTACAAACTGAAGCTCACTCAATACAGGTTTTTTTAAATCTTTCAGACCATATTTTTCACGGATCTCAATGCCTTGATTATTATTCCAGTTATCAAGCAGGTTATGGGTGAACTGAATGAAATATTCAGCAGTTTTGCCCGTAGGAAGGCTTATTACACCCCGGGGATTTTCAGATACCCACTCCAGAAAGCTTAATGCTGATAACAATCCCAGCTTCGGGAAACTGTCAACTGCAATATAAGGTATACGTGTAGAAATATTTTGAAGCCTGGATTCGTTAAAAAAAACCTGCTCTGCTTTTGTAAAATTTATTTGCATAATGTACTATATGAATAAATTATTATTCTGCTTTTTGAATAAGCTAACAAATATTGAAATATTTTAGACATCAGTCAAGGCTATTTATCATTATTTCAAAAATATGGATTCACTGTTTTGACTGAGTAACATTAAATTAAATTTGAAACTATTTTCTTAGACAGAATAGTTGTAAAACAGGCAAAAAAAACAGATATTTCGGATATCTAAAATTTGATGATATAAATCCTAAGATGATGAAAATAAGATTCCTTTTAATTTTTATTTATTTTATATGCAGTTTGTCATTCACGTACGGGCAATCGCGAAAAATTATATATATCCCTGATATACCCGGGTACAAAACATTGAAATGTGATTTTCATATGCATACTGTATTTTCTGATGGTACGGTCTGGCCGACTGTAAGGGTAAATGAGGCCTGGCGTGATGGCCTGGATGCAATATCGATTACGGATCATATTGAATACAGGCCTCATTCGAAAGATATTGTATCGGATCATAACCGGTCATATGAAATTGCAGAGCCTCTGGCTGATAATCTTAATATACTGTTGATTAAAGGGGCTGAGATTACCAGGAGCATGCCTCCCGGACATTTGAACTGCCTTTTTATTAAAAATGCCAATTTGCTTGAGCGGGAGAATGTTATGGATGCAATCAGAGAAGCCCGTGACCAGGGGGCATTCATTTTATGGAACCATCCTGGATGGAAAGCCCAGCAACCTGATACTACTCTTTGGTGGGATCAACACACTGAATTATTAAATAAGGATCTGCTGCATGGGATTGAGGTATTTAATGAGAAAGAATATTATCCTGAAGCGATTGACTGGGCTGTCGGGAAAAAGCTTACTATGTTCAGTAATTCTGATGTTCATAGTCCTGTAAGTATGCTATATGACACTGATAACAGTACCAGGCCTCTTACACTTGTGTTCTCAAGGAGCAGGACAAAAGGTGGAATAAGGGAAGCTTTATTCAGCAGGAGAACAGCAGCATTTTTTAATAATACACTTGCAGGACCGGCAGAATTACTTGAAGCCCTGTTCTTTGCATCTGTTAAACTCAATAATCCGCAAGGTCCCTTAAAAAATGGAGAAACGAAATATATTACCATTGAGAATAATTCAGATATTGAATACCAGTTGGAATTGGTTCAACCAGGAATCGGGTTCGATGTTACTGAAAACACGGTCCTTCGTGCACACCGGGTTACCGCTCTTGAACTGAGGGGAAATTCTGAACAGGTAGCATCAAACGGCGAGTTGAAGATATATTATAAAGTCAATAATGCCCTTGTCAGTTCAGATGCTAACCTTATAATTACACTGAGAATATCAAATAACTGATCATACAGTCCTGTACAGTTTTAAATTCCTTACTGCTTTTAATTTAAAAACTCAGAAAGGGATTCTGCCCAGATCTGATAACCTTTTTTATTCATATGTAACCCGTCATCCAGGAAAATATCCTTAAATACATTACCGTTTTCATCTGTCATTGCACTCCAGATATCAGCAAACTCAACTCCCGGATACCGTTTACACAATTTTTCCAGCCTTTTGTTTAGCAGGATATATTCATTTTTCAAATGTTCCCTTGCAATACTCGGTTTCGCAGAAATTATTATTATTTTAGTATCAGGAAGATCTTTTACTGCTCTGTTGATAATTGTTTTGGCTGTTTTAACAATTTCAGATACTTTTTTCTTATATGCTACATCATTGTCCCCTTCATATATGAAAAGAAAATCAGGAGAATGTTTTATAATCAGCCGGTCGTAGAAATAGAGAAGGTCACTGAAATGAGATCCGCCAAATCCATTATTAATAACATTGAAGTGCGGGAAATAGGATTGAATATCTTTCCACATAAAAATGCTTGAGCTTCCTGTAAAGAGTGCAAGCTTTTTTTGCGGACAGAATTTATATTGCATACTGTCAAGTGCCTCAACCCTTTTAAGGAATCGATCCGGGTCCTGGCCATTTGAGGATATCACACTGCAGCACAGGAGTACTGCTATTATCAATTTTAGGATATTAACAGGCTTTCTCATTTTTGAATATTTTATTACTGCCAATTTATAATATTAATTTTGATTTTATGTCACAAAAAAATTCAAATTGCTACTTTTGTTTTTTTTGAAAAGGAACGTCATGGAAGATTTTACTAAAACCACTTACAGGTTACAATCTGTTAAAAGCGGTAATATATTTGAAGATACAGGCTGGCTGTTAGATGCTCCGGGAGAAACTGACCCAACTCTGATACGAGCCGTTTATGATAAGCAACAACTTGTTGTAAAGAGTGAATCATTTGGATTGTACAGGTTTTCAGACTGGTTGCCTGTAAGCCGTATGTTACAGGGATCTTCGGCACCTGTAACTTATAAAAGCGAGGGATTAGCTAAAGTGTTAGGATTAAGTAATTTATGGATAACCTTTAGTGGTTACTGGCCGGAAAAGAAAGTAAGAATGACAACCTGCAGCTTTAAGGAGACAGAAGCTTATTCTGTTTGCGGCCGCATGACTCCTGACATGAATAAAATACTCGTTGTGGCATCGGCAGGTAATACATCCAGGGCGTTTGCCAGGGTATGTTCGGAAAATAATATTCCTCTTTTATTGTGCGTTCCTGAAGATTATATTGGTGCGCTTTGGTTTGAAACGCCGCTTAATGACTGTGTAAAACTTATTTGCAGCAAGTCGGGAAGTGACTATTATGATGCAATTTATCTATCTAATATTGTATCGGGGTTCAATGGGTTCATTCCCGAAGGTGGCGCGAAAAATATAGCCCGTCGCGACGGAATGGCGACAACAGTACTTTCTGCAGCAGCTGAAATCGGACAGATCCCTGAATATTATTTTCAGGCGATTGGAAGTGGCACAGGTGCTATTGCAGCATGGGAAGCCAATCTGAGGCTGATGGCAGACGGAAGGTACGGAGATAAAAAAATGAAACTGATGGTTTCTCAGAATTCACCGTTTAATCCCATTTTTGATGCATGGAAACGTGATTCAAGAAATATATTTCCGATGGATAATGACATGGCGAGGAAACAGGTGGAGATTATAGATGCTAAAGTGTTGTCAAACCGTAAACCACCCTATCCGGTTGCAGGGGGTTTGTATGATGCTCTTAAGGATACCGGTGGAGATGTATTAATTGCATCAAATGAGATGCTCAGAGAAGCATCTCTTCTGTTTGAACAAACTGAAGGTGTTGATATTCATCCTGCTGCAGGTGTGGCTACTGCAACACTTATCGATGCCGTGAAAAACAGACTTGTTGATAAAAATGCAGTCATTATGCTCAACATTACCGGCGGGGGTGAATCAAGATTTATGTCAGAGAGAGAGTTGCATTATCTGAAACCCGGCTACATTTTTGACCTGGATCCTGATCCCGGGTATGTTAAGGAGAAGGTCGAAAAATTATTTGCTATGTGATCGGGGATTTTAGTTTATTTTTATTCTAATGTATATATCATGGAATTTAATAATTTCGCATACCTCATCATTCTGCTGGGTTGCCTGGCTGTCCCTTTAATTTACAGCTTTGAAAAACAGGTAGCTTTTTATAAAAAATTCAGGTATTTATTCCCCGGGATGTTATTTACCGCTGCAATTTTTATTATCTGGGATCTGCGTTTTGAAGAGCTGGGTATCTGGAGCTTTAACGATAAATATGTAACCGGCCTGCAAATTTTAAACCTTCCTTTTGAAGAGTGGTTATTCTTTTTAATAATTCCATTTTGTTGTGTTTTTATTTATGAGATACTTAAAATAAAATTTCCAAAGTACGAATATCCAAATGTATTTCTGGTTTTAAGCCTTCTTATGCTACTATTTTTTATTGCAATAGCTTACTTCCAAAGAGATAAACTGTACACCTTTTTCACCTTCTTTTTATTATCAATATATTTAGGATATACTATTTTTCGCAACCGGTTCAAAAAGCATTACACTAAGTTTTATCTGACCTATTTTATCTCATTATTGCCGTTTATGGTCATAAATATACTGTTGACATCGCTGCCGGTGGTAGAGTATAATGATACATACAACCTGGGGATAAGGGTATTCACTATACCGGTTGAGGATTTTGGTTACCTGTTTCTCTTACTTCTGATGAATATTACTATTTATGAGTACTTAAAAAATCAGTTTTCCCATAACTGATCGTTTATTTAATAACCATATATTATATTGGGTTTATTCTTTTTAATCAAAACAGTAAGTCGGGTTTAAGAGGTGAAATATTTTTGATAATTAATTGAAATTTAAATTTTTAACTAAGTTATAGCCTTATGCAGTTTATTTATAGCTCATTCATCCTGGCCTTTAGATTTTTGCTTGGCATTGCCTCGCTTTTTAATCAAAAAGCCAGGCTATTTGTTTGTGGCCGGAAAGGCTGGAAGGAAGCTCTAGAAGACAGGATTGAAAAGGATGCCCGTTATATTTGGTTCCACTGTGCTTCACTGGGGGAATTTGAACAGGGAAGGCCTCTGATTGAAATGATAAGGTCTAACTACAAACAATATAAAATAGTGCTGACCTTTTTCTCACCGTCAGGTTATGAGATGAGAAAAAATTATGATGGTGCCGATATAGTTATGTATCTTCCTGTTGATACCCATGCAAATGCAAAAATATTTCTGGATATTTTAAAACCTGAAAAAGTATTTTTTATAAAGTATGAATATTGGTATTTTTTTCTTTTAGAGACGCATCGCCGTGGTATCCCCCTGTTTCTTGCCTCAGCTGTTTTTCATGCGGACGGAATATTTTTCAGGAAAAATTTTATAGGAAAGTGGTTTCGCAGGATATTAATGAAATTTGACCATATTTTTGTTCAGGATGATAAATCTGCACAATTACTCAGGACGGCCGGTATAACAGAATGTACAGTTTCGGGCGACACACGGATTGACAGAGTTGCTGCAATTGCCCGCAACGCAAAGGATATTCCTTTTATAGAGCGATTTAAAGACAGATCCCCGCTTATTATTGCCGGAAGTACATGGAAGCCCGATGAGGATTTACTATCAGTATTTATTAATAAAAACAGTAATGTAAAGATTATATTTGCCCCTCATGAAGTATCAAATGCCAATATTCAGAGGTTGCAGCAAATGCTTAAAGCTCCTTCTGTCAGGTTCAGCAAGATTAACGATATAGATATTATTGATTATAAGATATTGATAATTGATTCAATTGGCCTCTTATCGTCAATATACAAATATGGATCTGTCGCATATATTGGAGGAGGATTTGGGGCAGGTATTCATAATATACTGGAACCTGCTGTATTTGGACTTCCTGTTATTTTCGGTCCCAATCACGAAAAGTTTAAGGAGGCAACTGACTTAAAATTACTCAAAGGAGGCTGGTCGGTTAAGAATTCTAAGCAACTGGAAAATGTGCTCAATATTCTATTGAATAATCCCGCTGAATTGTCAGCCTCATCAGAAATTTGTAAAAATTATGTATTAAAAAATATTGGTGCGGCAAGCATTATCATAAATAAAGTTTTCAACAACTGATCATTTTTTATATTCCCATCCAGGTAATGAAATTTTAGTAATTAATAATGTTATAATCAAATGTATATTTACGTATAAAAGA
>LSQX01045279.1_pt1 | contig 17772 bp, 17 predicted proteins | sample 654561 | NCBI WGS metagenome assembly LSQX01 (sample SAMN04489861, study PRJNA283612) | anaerobic digester metagenome | isolation source: 4 biogas reactors fed with cattle manure at either 37C or 55C with and... | place: Denmark: Kongens Lyngby | collected 2014
CGCAGCCCCGTTTGGGGTGCCCGAATAATGTATCATGATTGGCAGGGTCATGTCAAGCATTATTTTTGGGTTTTTCATCACATCTGGCCGGCCAGTATATACATGTTGTTTCTGGCGAAAACGCGGTCGTTTTAACAAAAGGCTTGTCCGAATTGGACAAGCCATGTGCATAAACAACCAAGACGCGCTATTGGTCTTCCAGTTTGGCGAAGCCGTAGTTGAACAGGCGCGCCATGTCGTGCCAGCCGCGGTTGCGGGTGCGGCTGCCCATGATGGTGACCAGCAACGTCTGCTCCCCCTTGTGCGCGGCGCCCACATAGCAAAAGCCAGCGGCGGAGGTGTAGCCGCTTTTGATGCCAAAAGCGCCCTCATAGTAATAGGAAGACAGTGGGTTGAGCAGCTCGCTGGAATCCCGGATCTGAAGCGTGCCGCGCTTGCTTGTGGGCGGTAGGTCGTAGGTGAGGGCGGAGGAAATCTTGGCAAACTCCGGGTTGGTCATCGCGCTCAAGGCCAGGATGGACAGGTCCCTGGCGGTGGAGTAGTGGTTGGCGTCGTGATAGCCGTGCGGGTTCATGAAATGGGTGTCCTTCATGCCCAATTCGGCCGCGCGCTTGTTCATGTTTGCCACAAATTGCTCCATGCTGCCCGCGCAGATAACCGCGATGGCGTTGGCGGCGTCATTGCCCGAGCGCAGCATGAGGCCGTACAGCAAGTCCCGCAGGCTCATTTTCTCGCCGGGGTAAACGGGCACCAGGGAGGAATCCCGAGGGATCTCCCCGGTGATGGCGGGCAGTTCGTGCTGCTCATCCAGTTTGCCGTGCTCAAGCGCCAGCAGCAAGGTCATCATCTTGGTGGTGCTGGCAGGGTATAAACGTTCCTGCTGGTTTTTGGCGTAGAGGATCTTTCCATCCCTGGCGTTGACAACCAGGCAGCTTTTGGCGTTGAGAAACTCGTCCGACAGCATGAGCGGCCGGGTATCATCAAAGAACTCCGGCGCGCGGATGCCAAAGCGGGACAGGTCAGCCTCCGGCTTCAGATACCCACGGGTGGCTTCATCGGCCAGGCCATTGACCTCGATCCCTTCTGCGCCCTTTGATTTGAGCTGCTGCTGGAAGGCCTTGAGCGCGTCCAGGGTTTGCTGGCCAAAGTGGCCGTCCGCCGCCCCATCCAGATATTTCAAGTCAATCAAGCGGTTTTGCAAGGCGATGACGCGCTGCCCGATGGTGCCCAGAGAAAAATCAATAAAGGGAGTCATGACTGTATCGTCATACAGCAGGCTTAAGGTTTGCTGGCCCGCGATACCATCCGCGCCAATGGCATGGCCCTTTTTGACCAGCGCCTGCTGGGCTTCCAGCACCGCCTTCTGGGTGCCCTTCCCGTAGTGGCCATCGATCTTGCCGGTCAAAAATCCCGCTTCCGCCAGGCGGGTTTGAAGCCTGATGACCGCCTCCCCCTTGGCGCCGATGGCCAGCGTCTCGTACTTTGTCTGGGTTTCCGCGATACCAGCGCCAAACAACAAGACCAGCGCCAGCAGCATGCCCACAAATCGTCTCATCAGAAGGGTTCCTTTCCTGTTCACTATGGATACAACGCGCAAGAAGCCCGGTTTCATTCACAGAATGATTTTAACACAGAAATTGTATTCTTTTGGCTTTGCGCTTGCTGATAATGACAAAACTTTAAAAAAGGCTTATAATACCGACAGCATAAACCGGAGGTTGAGTATGGACAAATTAAAACTGGGCATAATCGGCTGCGGCGGGATCGCAAACAACAAACATCTGCCATCCATCAAGAACATTGGCGGCGCGGATGTGGTCGCGTTTTGTGACATCATCAAGGAGCGCGCGGAGAAGACCGCGGCCAAGTTTGGCACCAAGGACGCGCAGGTATTTGAGGATTATAAGGACCTGCTCAAACTGGACCTGGACGCTGTGTATGTTTGCACGCCCAACCGCAGCCACAGCTTTATCACCGTGGACGCGCTGAAAGCCGGCAAGCACGTGATGTGCGAAAAGCCCATGGCAATCAACTATGAAGAAGCGCAAAAAATGCTGAAAGCCGCGCAGGAAACCGGCAAGCTGCTGACGGTGGGCTACCAGAGCCGCTACCGCGCGGACAGCCAGTACCTAAAAAGCGCCACGGAAGCGGACGAGCTGGGCGAGATTTATTTCGCGCGCGCCAACGCCATCCGCCGCCGCGCAGTGCCCACCTGGGGCGTCTTCCTGAACGAGTATGAGCAGGGCGGCGGGCCGTTGATTGACATCGGCACCCACGCGCTGGATTTGACCCTGTGGCTGATGGACAACTACAAGCCCAAGTACGCCGTGGGCACCACCTACCACAAGCTGAACAAGGACCGTAACACCGCTAATGCCTGGGGCGACTGGGATGTGGACAAGTTCACGGTGGAGGACAGCGCCTTTGGCTTTGTGGTGATGGAAAACGGCGCGACCATCATGCTGTCTGCCGCCTGGGCCCTCAACACCTTGGATGTGGAGGAGGCGACCGCGACCCTGTCCGGCACCAAGGGCGGTGCGGACTTCCATGACGGCCTGCGCATCAACGGTGTGCGCCATGGCCGCCAGTTTGTGGAAAAGCCCGACCTGCGCGCGGGATCTGTCGCTTTTTATGAGGGCGCGTCCGCGGACCCGCAGGACTTGGAACAGCTGGTCTTCCACAACGCCATCCGGGGCAAGGGCGAATTGACCGTGAAACCCGAGCAGGCCATTGTGGTCACCCAGATTCTGGAAGCCATTTACGAGAGCGCGAAGACCGGAAAACCCTACTATTTTGACAAATAAAGGAGCATACGGATGAAGAAATTACCCATTGCCTATCAGCTCTACTGCGTGCGCAACGAAATGGAGCAGGACCTGGAAGGCACCCTGAAAAAGGTAAAGGAACTGGGCTTTGACGGCGTGGAGTTCGCCGGGTTTTACAACAAGACCGCCGCGGAAATGAAAGCCCTGGTGAGTGAGATTGGCCTGACTCCCATCTCCAGCCACGTGCCGCTGCAAAGCATCATCGCCGACATGGACGGCGTGATCCGCTACCACAAGGAGTTGGGCTGCGAGTACATCGCCATTCCCTACCTGGGCGAGGATGACCGCCCCGGCGCCCCCAGCTTTGCCAAGGTGCTGTCCGTCATTTACCAGTTCGCGCTTAAGTGCAAAGACGCCGGCATCACGCTCCTCTACCACAACCATGACTTTGAGTTTATCAAGGTATCGGGCATCTATGGCCTGGACTTCATCTATGACGCCATCCCCGAGGACCTGCTGAAGACCGAGATTGACACCTGCTGGGTGAAATACGCGGGCGTGGACCCCATCACCTACCTGGCGCAGTACAAAGGCCGCGCGCCCATCGTGCACATCAAGGACTTTGTGTCGGACAACTCCGGCCGCACGCCCTATGCCTTAATTGGCCTGGATGATGACACCGGCGTTGACTACACCGGCTTCTCCTACCGCCCCTTTGGCCACGGCTCACAGGATGCCGAGGGCTTGTTGAAGGCGGCGGTGGACGCAGGCGCTGTCTGGCTGGTGCTGGAGCAGGACGACCCGTCCGGCGCCTCCCCCTTTGAGGATGCCAAGATGAGCATGGAGACCTTCGCGCGCCTGGGCATGAAGTAACATTCTAATCCCCAGCAGGTTCCTGCTGGGGATTTTTATATCAAGTTATACTGGAGTTATTGAATGAAGAGATACAAAGTGGGCATCATCGGCGCGACCGGCATGGTCGGGCAGCGGCTGATTACCCTGCTGCACAATCACCCCTGGTTTGAGATCAGTCTGCTGGCTGCCAGCAAGAGCAGCGCGGGCAAGCCCTATGAGGAAGCCGTTTTGGGCCGCTGGATGATGGCAACACCGCTGCCGGAACCCATCAAACCCATGATGGTGGTAGACGCCGCAGAAAAACAGCGGATTGCCGATGCCGTGGACTTTATCTTCTGCGCCGTCTCCCTCCCCAGGGAGGAGACACGGGCGTTGGAGGAAGCGTTTGCCAAATTGGGCCTGCCGGTCATCAGCAACAACTCCGCCTGCCGCATGGTGGATGATGTGCCGATGATTATCCCCGAAATCAACGCCGACCACGCGCGCTTGATCAAAGCCCAGAAGAAGCGGCTGGGAACAGACCGCGGCTTTATTGTGGTCAAGCCCAACTGCTCCATTCAAAGCTATGTGCCGGCGCTGCACGCGCTGATGGACTTTCATCCAAGCGCCTTGAACGTCTGCACCTATCAGGCGGTGAGCGGCGCGGGCCGGACGCTTGCCACCTGGCCGGAGATGAACGCCAATGTCATCCCCTTTATTGGCGGGGAGGAAGAAAAGAGCGAGCAGGAACCCAGCAAGGTCTGGGGCCAGCTGAGCGCGGAGGAGGACAGCGTCATCGCCAGCCATTTCCCGCGCATCAGCGCGCAGTGCCTGCGCGTGCCGGTAGAGGACGGGCATTTGGCCGCTGTCTCGGTGGAATTTGAAAACCCGCCCACCCGGGAGGAAATTCTTTCGCGCTGGGCCAATTTCCGTACCTTGCCGCAAGAGTTAAAGCTGCCCTCTGCGCCCGACCCCTTCCTGATTTATACGGAGGAGGACAACCGCCCCCAGCCGGCGCTGGACGCGGAAGCAGGAAACGGCATGGCCATCACCATTGGCCGCCTGCGGGAGGACCCGCTGATGGACTGGCGCTTTGTGTGCCTGTCCCACAACACGCTGCGGGGCGCGGCGGGCGGCAGCGTGCTGACTGCCGAGCTGCTCTGCGCCCAGGGCTACATCACCCACAAGATATAAAGGAGAAACGCCATGACACAGCCTGTATTCAAGGGCACTGCCACTGCCATCGTCACCCCATTTACTGCGGACGGTATAGACCTTCCCGCGCTGAAAAACCTGGTGGACTGGCAGATAAAAAGCGGTGTATCCGCGCTGGTGGCCTGCGGCACCACGGGTGAACCCAGCACGATGACGGACGCGGAGTGGGAGCAAACGGTTGCCGCGGTGATTGAGGCGGCGGACGGCCGCATCCCCATCATCGCTGGCACGGGCGGCAACAACACCCGCCACGTGATCCACCTGGCGCGCCGCGCGAAGGAGCTGGGCGCCGCGGCCCAGTTGTGCGTAACGCCCTATTACAACAAGACCACACCGCAGGGCTTGATTGCCCATTACACCGCGATCGCGGAGGATGGCAGCCTGCCCGTGATCATGTATAACGTGCCCGGCCGCACCGGGCTGAACATGCAGCCGGAAACCGTGGCCGCGCTCTCCCACCACCCGCAGATTGTGGGGATGAAGGAAGCCTCGGCAGACATGATCCGCCTGGCGGACATGATGCGCCTGTGCGAGGGGCGGATTGCCTTTTACTCTGGCTCTGACGAGGTAATTATGCCCCTGATGGCGCTGGGCGGCCTGGGTGTCATCTCTGTCTTATCCAATGTGGCGCCCAGCCAGACTGTGGCCTTGACCGACGCGATGTTCAAAGAGGACTACAAGCAGGCAGCCAGCCTGCAGCTGCAATTGATGCCCCTCATCCACGCCCTCTTTTTGGAGGTCAACCCCATCCCGGCCAAGGCGGGCCTTGCCATGATGGGCAAGATTCAGGACATCCTGCGCCTGCCGCTGGTGTCACTAAGCGAGAAGAACCGGACGGTTTTGAGGGATGAGATGACCAAATTGGGGCTGCTCTCATGAAAAAGCTGTTGATTTCCGGCGCTAAAGGGCGCATGGGCCAGATGATCGCCAGCCAGGCAGCAGGGCATGGGTTTACAGTGGTTGGTGGGATAGACCGCGCGGAGCGTTTGGATGGGGACTTCCCCATTGTGCGCGATTTTTCGCGGGTGGAAGCTGATGCCGATGCGCTGATTGATTTCTCCGCGCCCATGATGCTGGGCAGCCTGCTGGCGTATGCCATAGGGCACAACCTGCCCTGCGTGCTGGGCACCACCGGCTATACGGAAGCGGAGATGGAAGCCCTGAGTGCTGCTGCGCGGCGCATCCCGCTGTTTTACTCCCCCAACATGTCCCTGGGCATCTATGTGCTGAAGCAACTGGCAAAGCAGGCGGCGCAGATGCTGCCGGGCTTTGATATTGAGATAGTGGAGAAGCACCACAACCAGAAGGCGGACAGCCCCTCCGGCACCGCGCTTGCGCTGCTGGACGCGGTGAAAAAAGCGGACAGCCTGCCCGTCTTTGGCCGTGAGGGCAAGACCGCAAAGCGCGCACCAGGCGAGATTGGCGTGCATGCCGTGCGCGGCGGCACGGTGGCGGGCGACCACGAGGTGGGCTATTACGGCGACCATGAGGTTATCACCCTGTCCCATCACGCGCAGGACCGCGGCGTCTTCGCCGCCGGCGCGCTGCGGGCGGCCACCTGGCTGCTGGACAAGCCAGCCGGGCTGTACAGCATGCAGGATATGATGGAAAACAAGTAAACACATCGCTTCACAAAACAGCAAACCGCCTGCCGGGCATCCGGCAGGCGGTTTTACATACCAATATATTATGCTGCGATCTGCGCGATATAGTGGGAGGCGATGGTGAAGAAAATAAACAGGCTGCAGGCGTCCACGATGGTGGTGATCAGGGGCGATGCCGCCAGGGCTGGGTCCAGCTTCACGCGCTGGGCCAACAGCGGCAGCACGCAGCCGATGGACTTGGCGATGACCACCGTGGCAAACAGGCTGACGGAAATAACGGCTGAGGTAACCACCGGCGCGCTGTTGAGGAACATCAGGCGCAAAAAGGTGACGGATGACAGCACGATGCCAATCAGCCCGCCGACGCGAAACTCCGTCCACAAGACGCGGAAAAGGTCCTTAAACTGCACCTCACCCAGGGCCAGGCCGCGCACCATCAGGGTGGAGGCCTGCTGACCGCAGTTACCGCCCGTGTCCATCAGCATGGGAATGGACGCGGACAGGAGGATGTTGACTGCCAGCACGCTTTCAAAGCGGGAGATGATGGCGCCGGAGATGATGGAGGTAAACATCAAAATCATCAGCCAGGGCAGGCGGTTGATGGCCAGCGTCGTGAGCTTGGTCTTAAAATAGGGCTGCTCCGCAGGCGCCAGACCGGACATCTTCTCAAAGTCCTCGGTGTTTTCTTCCTCAATGACGTCCATGATATCGTCACTGGTGATGATGCCCACCAAACGGCCTTCCCCGTCCAGCACAGGGATGGACAGCAGGTGGTACTTGCGCACGGTGTCCGCGACGATCTCCTGGTCATCCAGGGTGTTGACGGAGATAATGCCCGGGTCCATCAGCTTGATGAGCGCGGTTTCCTCCGGCACCACCAGGGCCTTGTGCAGCGGGATGGTGCCAATGAGCCTGCGCTGGGCGTCCAGCATGTACAGGGTGTAGACCGTCTCCTTGTCCACGCCGGTTTCCTTGATACTTTTAAGGGCATCCCCCACGTTCATGTCCTGGCTGACCTCGCAATACTCAATGGTCATCAGGCTGCCGGCGGAGTTTTCCGGGTACTTCAAAAATTGGTTGATGATGGCGCGGGTTTTGGGATCGGTATTCTGCAGCACACGCTTGACGGCGTTGGCGGGCAGCTCCTCCAAAAAGTCAACCGCGTCGTCCACGAACATCTCGTCAATCAGCGCGCTGATTTCCGCGTCCGCAATGCTTTCCACCAGCTCCTGCCGCTGGTCGGTATCCATATAACTGAATACATCCGCGGATACATCCTTGGGCAGGATGCGGAAGAGCATCAGCAGTTTTTCCCGGTTTAATTTTTTCATGTACCCCGCGATATCCACAGGGTTTAACATCATCAACGCGCCACGCAGCAGGCCGTGGCGGTTTTCGGCCATTAACTGGTCCAGTCTGGATTCAATTTGTTCCCAGTTCATTGGAATCACCTCCGTTCACTTCTTACGCGCAAAAAAGCACCTTGCCGGGGTTGCAAGTGCTGGCGACGTGGCAGAAGACAGGTGAAGGCTTATTACGGCAGCGCATCAAGGATGCGTCGCGATCGCGGAACGCCTTCTGATACCTGACATCTAGCGCCGTCATCCATGAAAGGCCACCTCCTTTTGTTATTCCTTTGCATTATAGGTTTCGCGTGCCCTGTTGTCAACTTTGTAAGGGATGAAAAAGATGGTATACTATAGGTGTTTGGCGGAGGATATATGAAGGTTTGCGGCATCATCGCGGAGTATGATCCCTTCCATGAAGGGCACCTGCACCAGTTGAGAAGAGCACGGGAGTTGACCCAGGCGGACTACATGGTCTGCGTGCTGGGCAGCGCCTTTTCGCAGCGCGGGGACGCGATGATGTTTTCCACCCAGGACCGGGCGCGCATGGCGCTTGCAAACGGGTTTGACCTGGTGCTTGGCATGCCTTATTCCTTCTCCTGCGCGCAGGCCAACCGCTTCGCTGTGGGCGGGGTGGGCATTTTGCATCAGTTGGGCGTGGTGACCCACCAAAGCTTTGGCTGTGAGACAACCGATCTCAAGGCCCTGTCCGATACCGCACGCATGCTGCACGCGCCGGATGCGGTGTTCAAGCATGCATTGAAGCAGGCGCTTGAGGACGGCCATTCCTTCGCCAAGGCCCAGGGCCTGGCGATGGCCGCCAGCCTGCCGCAGGTGGATGAGGCGCTGTTGTCCGCCCCCAATTTCATCCTGGGTGTCAGCTATCTGCGGGCGCACCTGGAGCTGGGCAGCACAATTACCCCGGCAGTGGTGCTGCGCCAGGGTGACTACCACAGCCGGGATACTGGCGGCTTTGCCTCCGCCAGCGCGGTGCGAGCGATGCTCCAGAAAAACCCGGAGGCTGATTTGAACGGCATCTGCCCGCAAAAAAGTCAGCAGGTCATACGCCAAGCGGTGATCCACCCGCCGGGCGCGCTGGACAAAGCGCTGCTTGCGCGCCTGCGGGACATGAGCCCGGAAACCTTGCGCCAGGTTCCCGAAATCTCCGAAGGGCTGGAGGACCGTATCAAGAAGGCCTTGCGGGAGGTGACCAGCCGGGCAGACTTGATCAACCAGGTCAAGACCCGGCGCTATCCTGCTGCGCGCATCAGCCGCGCGCTGACACAGGCCTTGATTGGCACACAGCCGCGGGAAAGCCTGCCCAGTTACGCGCGGTTGTTGGGCTTTTCAAACCGCGCCAAACCCCTGCTGGCTGCCATCACGCAGCACGGCTTCCCCCTGGTGGACCGCCCGGCGCAGGAGCGGCGGGTAGATATGCGCCTTGACATGAAGGCGGAGGAGCTGTGGTACCTGGGCAGCGGCCAACCCATGAAAACAGCCTGGCAACAGGAAATGATACGACTATAATAAAAGGAGAACACTTGGATGCGAGAAATGGATGTATCCCAGATCACACAGGCGGTGGCGGAATTATTTCTGGAGGCCAACTATGTCATCGGCAAGGACGTGATGGACAAGCTGGAGGAATCCAGAGACAAGGAAGCCTCCCCCCTGGGCAAGATGGTGCTGGACCAAATCCTTGAAAACAACCGCATTGGCGCGGAGGAAAGCCTCGCGGTTTGCCAGGATACCGGCATGTCCGTGGTGTTTATCACTGTTGGGCAGGATGTGCACCTGGTGGGCGGCAGCCTGGAGGACGCCGTCAACGCGGGCGTGCGCAAGGCCTACACAGAAGGATACTTGCGCAAGTCCATCGTGGCGGAGCCCCTGTTTGACCGCAAAAACACCGGGGACAACACCCCCTGCGTGATACATACCCGCATTGTGCCGGGTGACAAGGTGCATATCATGGCCATCGCCAAGGGCTTTGGCAGCGAGAACATGAGCCAGTCCAAGATGCTGACCGTTTCTGACGGGGTGGAGGGCGTGAAGCGCTTTGTGCTGAAGGCCGTTGAGGAAGCCGGCCCCAACCCCTGCCCGCCGCTGGTTGTGGGCGTGGGCATTGGCGGCAGCTTTGAGTTGGCGGCCATCATGGCCAAGCGCGCCACCAGCCTGCCCTTAACGCGCAGCCACAAGGACCCGCGCTACGCGCAATTGGAGACAGAGCTGGAGCAGGGCATCAACAAACTGGGCATTGGGCCCGCGGGCTATGGCGGGGAAACCACGGTGCTGAAGGTGCATGTCATCTCCGCCCCCACGCACATCGCCGGGCTGCCGGTGGCGGTCAACATCTGCTGCCATGCCGCGCGCCACGCCGAGAAAACCATATAAGAAGGAGTAGACGATGAAGAAGGTTCAGCTGCCACTGACGGAAGAGACCATCAAGGATTTGCGCGCCGGGGACCAGGTTCTGCTGTCCGGCTCGGTGCTTACAGGACGGGACGCCGCACACAAGCGCTTGGTCGCGCTGGTGGAAAACAACGAGCCGCTGCCGGTGGACCTCCGCGGCCAGACTATCTACTACGTCGGCCCCGCGCCCGCCAGGCCCGGGCAGGCGGTGGGCTCTGCCGGCCCCACCAGCACCTACCGCATGGACATCTACACCCCGCCGCTGCTGAAACTGGGCTTAAAGGGCATGATTGGCAAAGGCCGCCTGGGCCCCAACACCCTGGCTTTGATGCCCGAATACGGCGCGGTCTACTTTGGCGCGGTGGGCGGCTCCGCTGTGCTCATTTCCAAATCCATCAAATCCTTTGAGGTGCTGGCCTACCCCGACCTGGGACCGGAGGCCATTCACCGCTTTGTGATTGAGGATTTCCCGGCTGTGGTCGCGGTGGACGCCTTTGGCGGCAACCTGTATGATGAGGGACCCAAACTATACAAGCAGGACGAGATGTGATAGGATATGCCACGTTCCCAGGAAAGGAGCGCGGCATGGTTTGTAAGGACAACAAGCACAACCTCAGGCGGGTGATGGTCATCCTGCTTGTGTGTTTGCTGATGCCGTTTTCAATTGCACAGGCCAGCGAGTATGACGCCAACCACCCGGAAAACCTAACCGCCCGGAACCTGCGCGCACAAAGCGCCATTGTGATTGAGCAAAACAGCGGGCATGTGCTGTTTGAGAAAAACGCGGACGAGATGCGTCCGCCCGCCTCCACCACCAAAATCCTGACCGTCCTTTTGGCCCTCACCATGGGCGAGCAGGACAGCATCGTCACGGTGTCCCCGAATGCCGCCAACATGCCTGAGGACGCGGCCAAACTGGGCTTGCAGGCAGGGGAGCAGGTGCGTCTGGGTGACTTGATCCGCGCCACCATGGTGTACTCCGGCAACGACGGCGCCATCGCCATCGCCGAGCATTTGATGGGCACGGAAGCCGCCTTTGTGAACCTGATGAACGAAGCCGCCGCGCGCTATGGCTGCACGGCCACGCACTTCACCAATTCCCACGGCTATCATGATGACTACCATCTGTCCACCGCCAGGGACCTGGCCATCATCGCGCGGGAAGCCATGCAAAATATGGAGTTTCGCGAGGTGGCGGCGCTGGTCAGTTACACGTTGCCTGAAACCAATATGTCAAAGGCACGCAAATTCAACAACCGGGCCATCAACTTCCTCTCCGCGGGCGAGGACAACAACCATTACTACCAATACGCCACCGGCATCAAAACCGGCAATCACTCCCAGGCCGGGGAGTGCTTTGTGGGCTCTGCCACCAAGCAGGGCATCCCGCTGATTTCTGTCGTCCTTCACTCCGGCTCCACCGACAAATGGCGGGACACCAGGCGGCTGATGGAGTATGGCTTTTCCCAGTATGTGTCCACCAGCGTGGCGGAACTGTACCGGGAGAACCCCAAGGTCATCAACATCACCGGCTTCGCGCTGGAGGATGCTGACTTGGGCCGGTTGGAGTTGAACCTGCGCAAGGTGGATCCGGGCGCCAACGACTCCTTGATCGCGCTCAAGGGCAGCACGGACGACCAGATGAATGTTTACAACACCCGCACGCAGATTGAGTACTCACGGACGCTGGAAGCGCCCATTGAAGCGGGCGAGGTGATGGGCACCATGACCTATACCCCGCTTGCCGCGGGCGCGGAGCCGGTGCAGTATGAGCTGATCGCCGCGCGCTCCATCCGCAGGCGGCCCTCTCTGGCGCCCACGGTGGCGGAGATCGAGGCCTACACCATGGCCGACCCCAACCCCTTCCCCCGCTTCTCCCTTGAGTTTTTGATCATCGTGCTGCTGCCCGTGATCGCGGTGGCTGTCATCTCCCAGCTATTGTTTAAACTGATCACAAGGAAGCGCAAACCCAAGTTAAAACAGAAACTGGAATACAAAACCAGGTATTACAGATAAGCAAAACCGCCGGCAGATGCTGGCGGTTTTTATATGCAGCAAACAGTATCACATAAAGTTTTTCTCATAGATCATGCGGATGCCTTTTAGGGTAAGCAGGCTGTCCACATGCATGATGGCGTCGGACTGGTCGGCGATGTAGTGGGCAAAGCCGCCTGTCGCGACCACGGTGGCGTTGTCCTCGCCAATCTCCTGCTTGATGCGCTCCACCAGGTAGTTCACCTGGCCCACATAGCCATACAGCAGGCCGGACTGCAGGTTGGTGATGGTGCTGCGGCCGATGACCTTGTCCGGCAGGTTGAGTTCAAAATGCGGCAGCTTGGAGGTGCCGGTGACCACGGCCTCCCGCGCCAGGCGGATGCCGGTTAAGATGCAGCCGCCCATAAAGTTGCCCTTGCCGCTGATGACGCCAAAGCTGGTGGCGGTGCCAAAATCGATGAAGATGCAGGGCGAGCCGTACTGCGTATAGGCCGCGACCGCGTTGCTGATGCGGTCACTTCCCAGCTCCTTCGGGTTTTCATACAGGTTGTTGATGCCGGTTTTGAGCCCCGGCTCCACAAAGTGCGGCGTAACATTGAAATAGTCGTCACACATGTGCTCGATGGTGAAGTTGATGCTGGGCACAACCGAGGAAATCATGATGCCCTCGATGTCTTTTTCGGACAGCTTGACATGCTCAAACATCGACATCATTTTGACGCCGTATTCGTCCGAGGTATAGCTGGTGTTGGTGGACACGCGCCAGGACTTGACCAGCTCCCGGCCCTTGAAGACGGCGGTTTTGATGTTGGTGTTGCCCACATCCATGACTAAAATCATTTTACTTCTTCCTTGATGTTCAGCGCTTTTATCAGCGCGATGATGATGGCCGGCGCCAGGATGGCCGCGACCGCGGCCTCGGAGATGCCGGCGATGAAACCGGTGCCCAGAATCAAATTGACAATCCTGCTGGCGTCAAGCGACGCAAAGCGATAAAACAGGTACATCAGCCCCAGATAAAACACCGTGTTGGTGAGGGAGCCCACCGCGGCAGCCACCGGCAGCGCCAGGCGCTTGCGCCCGGCTTTGGTGAGCGCCTGGTAGGACAGGTGCACCATCACCGGGATGAGCAGGCGGGGCAGGTAGCACATGATGACCGTCAAAATGGGGCTGGAAGCCAGCAGGGTGCCGGCCAGCGCGCTGGGCGGCGTCATGGACAGGCCCAGCACGCTCATCAGGCTGGCTGAGCCAAAGAAAAAGCCAATCATCAGCCCCGGTGTGAGCCCCAGCATGATGGTGCCGATGACAACGGGCACCACCAGGATGGTCACATTGATGAACCCCAGGGGAATCATGCCAATGGGCGTGAGCCCCAAGAGGAACACAAAGGCGATGAGGATGGCTGTTAAGGTAAGTTTACGAATCTGTGCGGATTGCATGGCGGACCTCCGTTCGGGCTCCTTTGGATACCCTACGTCGCGTAGCGGATACATGTCCGGTCAATCATTTTGTACCGGCAAGCGCATCATAACAGAGGGCAAAAAGCCTGTCAATTTATGCGTCCGGCGCGTTCAGTTGCTCCGCAGCCAGTTTTTTGAGGTTCAGGGCGGCCGCGTAGACGGCGTTTTTGCGCTGTCCCTGGGCGATTAAGGCGGCCTGCGCGTCCCTGAGGGTATGGCCCTGCGCCATCAAATCTACCAACTGGGCTTCCATGCCAACTGAGGACGCAGGCTGTTTTTCTTCTGTTTGGGGCAGGCGCAAAACCAGCGCGAACTCCCCGCGCAAGGCTTCTTCATGCTGGGTGAAGTAGGACAACATCTCCTCCGCGCTGCCGCGCAGGGTGTGCTCATGCAGCTTGGTCAACTCCCGGCTGACGGACAGCGTAAGACCAGGATAAACCTCATAAATAGCCCTCAATAAATCCAGCACCCGGTGCGGGGATTCATAGATGACTGCCAGGGGCGGGCCGTTTTGCAGCGCGCGCAGGCTGTCCTTCAGCTCCTTCTTTTTGCGCGGCAAAAAGCCGTAAAAGGCGAAGGCGGCTTCCATGAAGCCGCTGGCGGACAGGGCTGCCGCCATAGCGCTGGGGCCGGGCACACACAACACAGGGATGCCTGCCGCGTGCGCCGCGTCCACCAGCAGGGCACCGGGGTCACTCACCGCGGGCATGCCCGCGTCGCTGACCAGGGCCACTGTCATCCCCCGCTCCGTCATGCGGGCAATCACCTGGGCGGCCTTCTCCCGCTCATTATGCTGGTGATAGCTTTCCAAGGGCGTTTTGATGTCAAAGGCGGTGAGCAGCTTGCGCGTAACGCGGGTGTCCTCCGCCAGGATCAAGTCCGCTTCCTGAAGCGTCGCAATCGCCCGCGGGCTCATGTCCCCCAGGTTGCCGATGGGTGTGGCGACCACAAACAGTTTACTCATCCTGCAGCCTCTGCGCGCAGCGCAGCTTGGCGCTGCGGGCGCGGAAGTTGGCTTGCAGCTCTGCCTCTCCCGGCGCTTTGGGATAGCCCTTGGGCAAGCTGACCAGGGGTTTTTTGCCGCAGACGCAGATGGGCGCGTTGACCGGGCACTCACAGGGGTTTTTCATTTTGGCGAAGGCCTGTTTTACCGCTCTGTCCTCAATGGAATGGAAGGTAATCACGCACAGCCTGCCGCCGGGCTTGAGCATGAGTACCAGGTCCTCCAGCGCCTGCTTGAGCGGGGGCAATTCATCATTCACCGCGATGCGCACAGCCTGGAAGGTACGGCGGGCGGGGTGACCCTCATCCTTCCGGCGCACAGCCTTGGGGATAGCGCGGTCCACCGCGCGCACCAGGTCCTGGGTGGTGGCAAACGGGGTTTCCGCGCGCATTTCCACAATCAATTTGGCAATCCGCGCGGCCCAGCGCTCATCCGCGTAGTCATACAGCGCCTGGGTGATGGTTTTTTCGTCCGTTGTGTTCAGCCACTCCGCTGCTGTGATGCCGGAAGACTGGTCCATGCGCATGTCCAGCGGCGCGTCCTCATGGTAGGAAAAGCCGCGCTCTGCCGCGTCCAGCTGCCAGGAGGACACACCCAAATCCAGTAGAATGCCGTCAAACAGCAAGCCCGGATAGATGTCCATCGCGTCATGGAAGTTACCGTGGCGCAGGGTGACCGCGCCGCTCCAGGGGGCAAGGCGTTTCCCGGCCGCTGTGAGCGCGTCCTGATCCCGGTCCAGGGCGTACAGTTTTGCTTCACCATGCACGGCATCAAGCAAGGCAGCCGCGTGCCCGCCGCCGCCCACGGTGCCATCCAGATAGACGCCGCCGGGGACAGGCTGCAGGGCGCTTAGCACCTCGTCTCTCAGCACCGGGATATGATGAAAGCCCTTCGCTTCGCTCATTGACGCAGTTCCGCCAGGCGGTGGTTGACCGTCTCCAGGATGCTCTCGTTTTGCTTGATTTTTTCCTTCTCGGCATCCACCAAGGCAGGCGGCGCCTTCTTCACAAAGCCTTCGTTGTTCAGTTTGCCCTGGCTTCGGGCAATCTCCGCCTGCAGGGTTTGCGCTTCCTTCTCAAGCCGCGCGATTTCCTTCTCAATATCCACCAATTCACCCAGCGGCATCAGCGCTTCGCCGATGAGGCCCACGGCGGATACCGTCTTCTCCGCAACTTGCGCGTCCTGTGGCAGAATCTGCAAGGAGGCAGCGCCCGCCAGGCGCTGGAAGTAGGGCTCGGCCGTATTCAGGCGCTCCGCCCAGCCTGCCTTGGGCTTGAGCAGCACACGCGCGCGGTGGCCCGGCTGCACCTTGAGCTCCTGGCGCACCACGCGGATGGCGCGGATCATGTCCATCACGCCCTCCATCTGCTGCTCCTCTTCCTTGAAATCATATTCCTTTTTCTCAAGCGGCCAGGGAGCTAGCATGCAGGAATCCTCCTCATGCCCCGGCAGTTGCTTGTAGATCATCTCTGTCAAAAAGGGCATAAAGGGGTGCAGCAGGCGCAGGACGGCGGACAGCACCTCATACAGCACCGCGCGGGCCTGGGCCTTGCGCTCCGGCGTGCCATCAAACAGGTCGCCCTTGGACAGCTCGATATACCAGTCGCAAAACTCATTCCAGGCAAAATCATAGATCACCTGCGCGGCCAGTCCCAAATCATTGCCCTTCAGGTGGCTTGTAACCGCCCGGATCGCCTTGTTCAAGCGGCTTAAGATCCATTTCTCCGGTGTTTGCAGCTGCTGGGCATCAATCGCGCCGGGGAGGCCGTCCATGTTCATCAGCACAAAGCGGGATGCGTTCCACACCTTGTTGGCGAAATTGCGCGCTGCCTCGCTGCGCTCGTTGCTCACGCGCATATCAGCGCCGGGCGCCACGCCCTGCACCAGGGAGAAGCGCAGCGCGTCCGCGCCGTAGGTGTCTATCAATTCCAGCGGGTCAACCCCATTGCCCAGGGATTTGGACATCTTGCGCCCCTGCTCATCCCGCACAATGCCGTGGATGAGCACGGTGTCAAAGGGCACCTGCCCCATGTGGGCGATGCCGGAGAAGATCATCCGGGCGACCCAGAAGAAGATGATGTCATAGCCGGTGGCCAATGTGTTGGTGGGATAGAAATACTTTAAATCCTCCGTCTGCTCGGGCCAGCCCAGGGTGGAAAATGGCCACAGGGCGGAGGAGAACCAGGTGTCCAGCACGTCCTCATCCTGGCGCAGCTTGGCGGAACCGCAGTCCGGGCAGGTGTCCGGCGCCTCGCGCGCGACGATGATTTTGCCGCAGGTATCGCAGTACCAGGCCGGGATGCGGTGCCCCCACCACAATTGCCGGCTGATGCACCAGTCCCGGATGTTGTCCATCCAGTTGAAATAGGTCTTGGCGAAGCGCTCGGGATAAAACTTGATCTCCCCATCGCGCACGGCCTTGACAGCGGGCGCGGCCAGGGGCGCCATCTCCAAAAACCATTGCTCTGAAATAAGCGGCTCCACCGTGGTATGGCAGCGGGAACAGCTGCCCACGCTGTGGGTGTAGTCCTCGGTTTTGACCAGGTAGCCCTGCTCTTCCAAGTGTTTGAGCACCAGCTTGCGGCAGTCCCTGGCGGTGAGGCCCTGGTAGTCCTTGCCCGCGGCCTCGTTCATGGTGCCGTCGTCGTTCATCACGCGCAGGATGGCCAGGTTGTGGCGCCTGGCGATCTCAAAGTCATTGGGGTCGTGCGCGGGCGTCATCTTCACAGCGCCAGTGCCAAACTCCGGATCCACATAGGCGTCCGCCACCACGCCGATGACACGGTTCGCAAGCGGCAGCACCACCTTTTTGCCAATCAAGTGGCTGTAGCGCTTGTCATCCGGGTTGACCGCCACGCCGGTATCGCCCAGCATGGTTTCCGGCCGGGTGGTGGCCACCACCACGCCCTCTCCCCCGTCCTCTGCCGGGTAATGGATGTACCACAGATGGGAATGCTGTTCCTCGTACTCCACTTCGATGTCAGACAGCGCGGTGCGGCAGACGGGGCACCAGTTGATGATGCGCTCACCGCGGTAGATGAGCCCCTGCTCATACAGTTTGACAAACACTTCGATCACCGCGCGGGAGCAGCCCTCATCCATGGTGAAGCGCTCGCGGCTCCAGTCACAGGATGCGCCCAT
>LSQX01114033.1_pt1 | contig 17771 bp, 13 predicted proteins | sample 654561 | NCBI WGS metagenome assembly LSQX01 (sample SAMN04489861, study PRJNA283612) | anaerobic digester metagenome | isolation source: 4 biogas reactors fed with cattle manure at either 37C or 55C with and... | place: Denmark: Kongens Lyngby | collected 2014
TTAGCTGCATATTAATAAAAATACAAATATATAAAAACAATATGAAAAAAATGAATTATTTTAGATTTAATAGTTTGGCTGCTGCAATAGTCTGCTCAGGTGTAATATTCACTTCAGTCTTAACAAGTCAGGCAGAAGTGAGAACCACCAAGTTTGATTCGCCGGTCCTGGTTTCACTGGTTACAGCTATAAGTGACGGACTCTCTTTCTGTTTCTCTCCTGATTTTAATCACGATGGCTTGGGAGATTATTTATTTTTCCATCGAGGCTACGAGACACACTGCTATTTCAATTCTCCCAGCTCTATAGTAGTTCAGAAGCCCTATACTCTTCCACCTTATCTGGAGGATGATTATGCCTGGGTAGCCGCCCTGCCCCTCGGGTCAACGATTGGGGAAGAACTTTCATACCCGGAAGTTGATATGAGCGCCTATTCATGGAGCGAAGGGGACGAGTATACGGGTTCATTCCCGTATGACTATATCTCTTTCAACAGGAGTGCGGTACTTACCGCGGATGGAGTTCTGCCTTCCAGCTCGGCAATATCCGGTTCCGAAAATGTATCAGGTAAAGAGATTTCGGAGGTGGAAGCTGCGTACAGTCCTTTTGTAAAAGGAAACGTTTTGGGAAAAGAAGGAGTAATTGGAATAAAAGTTGCCACAAAGATTCCGGCCAGTTACTACGCAATACCTCTTCCGGAGTATTATACATATTACGGATACATTCATTTTTACTGTCCCAATGAAAGAACAATATGTTTTTTGGGATACTCTTTTGAAAGTGAATGGAATCAGCCCATTGTAGCCGAACCTCTGGCTATCCCTCCAACGAAGATTCAGTTTTCGATTCAGAAGCTCGAAGATGGAGGCTTGGAGCTCTCCTGGCTCGCTACCCCGGGAGCGACTTATCAGGCCGAAAGAAGTTTCCATTCCGAGGGACCTTTTGAAAAGGTGGGTGAAGAAATAGTGCCTGTTCCCACCTCCGGAGCCAAACCTGTTCAGGAAAAAGTGATCATTTCCAAAGAAGAATCTCAATCCTCCCAAACCAGTTTCTGGCGAATAGTGAGATTGAAATAACGTCATACGCCGGCACATACCGGCGTAAAGACAAGAGGCAATCGAGAGTGGAGTAGAGCCCGCTCGAGTTCAAAAAGGCGGAGTAGAAATACCCCGCCTTTTTGTAGTTTTCCCGGGGGCTCATTTCGCAGGAGCGGATGCCGGGCATTGGATAAAGAGAATTTGACTTTATGGGGACGGTAGGGTAGAGTCCCCACGGGTATGGCTGCAGGAGGCAAAACCAAACAACAAGCAAGAAGATTCAGGGACCTGGATATTGAAATCGGGTTTTTCGAAGGCATTTTGGAGATGGATCCCAATTATCTCGATGCCTTGGAGTTGATTGCGCAAGCTTATACAGAGAGAGGCCTTTATGAAAAAGGTCTCCAGGTGGATATTCGCCTCACAGCCCTCAAGCCTCAAGACCCGCTGGCCCACTACAACCTGGGCTGCAGCTACTCGCTGACCGGACAGGAGGAGAAAGCCGCCGATTCACTCGAGATAGCCATCCTCCTGGGATATAAAGAGTTCGATTACCTGGCCCAGGACCCCGATCTCTCCAACCTCCGCTCCCATCCGGCATATCAGAAAATCCTCTTTCTGAAACAGCGCTCCTTAAAAGCCAGGAAATACAAAAAAGAGTAGCGCCTCATGAAGGTCACACTGGAGGGCAAAAAGAAGCATTTCCGCACCGTCTCCTTCGAGCCGGAGTCAAACCGCCTCACCCTGATTGATCAGCGCCTCTTGCCGCATACTTTCTCGCTTCTGGAGACAACCGATTACCGCCAGAGCGCGCTCGCCATCCAGAACATGACCACCCGCGGAGCCGGTGCCATCGGCGCCACGGCCGCCTACGGTCTGGCCCAGGGCTGCCGCGCTTTCAGCTCTAAATCACTCACCCGCTTCGCCACCCACGTTCAAAAAGTTTTCCAGACTCTGGCCTCCGCGCGCCCGACGGCGGTGGACCCGTTCAATGCGATGGCGCAGGTTCTAAACGCGATGGAGCCAGGCGGCACGGTAGCCGAAAAGCAGGAGCTCGCCTTGCGGGCCGCCATCCAGTTTGCCGAGGAAGATGTGGCCCATTGCCGCGCCATTGGCAAGTGGGGAGCCGAGCTCATAGAAGAGGGGATGACGATTTTGACCCATTGCAATGCCGGCTGGCTCGCCTTTGTCGATATCGGCAGCGCCACCGCTCCGCTCTATGAAGCCCAGGCCCAGGGTAAGCCATTCCATGTCCTCTGCGATGAAACCCGCCCACGCTCCCAGGGCGCCATCCTGACCGCCTGGGAACTGGCCCAACAGGGAGTCCCGCACCATATCATCCCCGATAACGCCGCCGGCCACTACATGCAGCGCGGCAAAATCCAGATGGTCATCACCGGAGCCGACCGTGTTCTGGCCCGGACCGGCGCCGCGGCCAATAAGATCGGCACCTTTACCAAAGCAGTTCTGGCCAAATACCACCGCATCCCCTTCTATATCGCCATTCCGCTATCCACCATCGACTGGGAGACGGCCGACGGGTTCGATATCCCGATTGAAGAGCGAAGCGAGGAAGAGGTGCTTTGCGCCTGGGGTCGGCCGGTGAATGACGAGACCGAAAAAAGTGGTGGGGATGAAAAACCGGTTCAGGTAAGAGTCGCCAACCCGAGCAGCCGTGCGCTCAACCCGGGCTTTGACGTCACCCCCGCCGAGCTCATCACCGGCTTCATCACCCCCGTGGGGATTCTAAAACCGGACGAGCTGAGGAGTAAACTCGGCAAGGGCGCCAGCTAGCTGGCCAGTTAGCTAATGGCGTTAATCGCGGCAGGCGGCCGAGCTACAGGCAGCCGAACCCTCTTTACCGAGCTGAATCTGGCTGAGCGGTATCGGCCTCAGCGGTGGAACCTCCCTCTCCTCCTGGCTCTCGTCGTTCAAATCATCTTCGCTCAATTTATGGCGCAGGTAGTGCCTCTCCGCACCGAACAGGTAGACCACGTAGCTTATGAGATAAACCAGCGCCACTACCATGTAAACTATACGAAAACCGGCGTAATCCGAAAGGTATCCAAAGAAAATAATCCCCAGGCCAATCCCGACATCGATTGAAGAAGAGAAGGTCGCATTGGCGGCGCCGCGGCGGCTGATCCGGACCATATTATTGATGCTCGCCACGAAACAGGGGAAAATCATCCCCTGCCCCAGCCCGATCAGGGTTGCGGAGGTCAGGTAAAGCCCCGGGCCATAAGCCATGGATAAAAGAAAAGCTCCGATAATCACCATGGGGAAACCGAGCGCCAGAGGTATCCTGGAGCCTATCCGGTCAAACATCTTCCCAGACACCACCCGGATAAGCGCCATGCTGACCGCAAAGACAAAGAAGAAGCTCGCCGTGCTCACCCCCTCGATCTCTTTGCTGTAAATCGGGATAAAGGTCGTAATCGCCCCGTTGGAAAAGAAAAAGATGGAGTTCACCAGCGAGATCGGCAGGCTGGTCTTCTCAATGAGCATCCGCATGTTGATCTTCGCCGGTTTGGGCTCATAGGCGGGGAACTTCATGAGAAGAGCGATCGCGAAGAAGCTGGCAAGGCTCAGAGCCATCGTCGTGACAAAAAGATGGCTCGCCGAGAAATAGTTGATCAGCCACAAACCAAGCACCGGTCCCATCGCCAGAGAGATACTGACCGACAGGCCATAGTAGGCTATCCCCTCGCCGCGGCGGCTGGCCGGCACCAGGTCCACCGAAATGGTCTGGCTGCCGCTGCTCACGACCGCCCAGGAGAGTCCATGCAAAAAGCGAACCGCCGAGATGATGAGCAGAGGAAGCGGCAGACCGAGAATCGCCAAACCGGTAATCCCCTTCATCGAAGGAATCTGGTAAAGCCCAAAGAGCAGGCTGAAAATGAAGAAACCGAACATGAAGACCCCCTTACGCCCCCAGGCATCGAGCGCATAACCGCTGAAGGGCCGCAGCAGAAGGGCCGCCAGTGCGTAGAAAGAGAGAATCAGCCCGATCTGCCCCTTGGTCGCATGAAGATACTCATCCAGATAGAGCGGCAGGGTGGAAACCAGCGAATAGAAAGCGAAGAGCATCAGGAGCGATGCCAAACAAAAAATGATATAGTCTTTAGTCCAAAGTTTGGGTTTCGTATTCATCCAATAAAATATACGGGAAAGTGACGGGATAGCGGGGGGTTATCCTCCCCCCTGCCCGGCAGGCTCTCCCCGAGAAGAGCGCTACGGGCTGGTTGCAGTTCTGGATAAGTGGTTTTTCCGTCTAAATGTTTCTGTTGTTTTTGAAGCGGTTCAGCTCCAGGGTGGATTCTCCGGCAGGCACTCGCTGAATTGACGTATCAATTCATCCTCATACTCACCCTGATAGGTTCCATCAAAAAATCTTTTCAATCCCTCTTGCGCCAGTTCTTCCCAGGATTCCTCTTCACGGCCTGGAATGACCGGAAAAAAGAGACCCTGATTGGCCTTCACCGCTTTGAGGTCGCCAGGCGAGTCACCCACCATCAGCATCCGCTCCGGCCGGTATTTACCCTCAGTGATACAGCGAATTTGTTCGCTTTTTTTGCCTACCTCCTGGCCGGCCGCATACCGGACATACCGGTAAATATCGTTCTCTTTCCACTCACGCTCCAGCGCCTCTGTCGGCGTCTGCGAGACGATGAAAGTATCGGCACGGCCATTGACCGCATCCAGGCTTTCACGGACATAGGGGAAGAGGGGGACCCCGCGCATAATCTCTTTGACCGCCCTGTTGACCTCTACCGACCAGACGATGAAGGGCTCGAACTCCGGATTATGCGTCTTCTTGTACTCCTCCTCCAGCGCCTTGGGGGTCAGAGGATTGGTCCGCGATATCCATTCTTCCAGCGCCTCCGTGAGAGGGATTTTGCAGCCCCGCCGCTGAACCTCCGGCCGCTCGGCCAGGAGCTTCAAAGCGCGGGTTATGGCGATAAAGCGGTTACTGCCGCGCGATTGAGAGTACAGATTAACGAACTCCCAGACCTCGCGGGCGAATTTACTGACCGGCTGCAGGCTCAATGCTTTGATGTACATGGGGCAGAAACACTCCTTGTGCTTGACCTCCATGCTGTCGAACACGCAGCCATCTGAATCAATCCCGATGAAAAACTCCGATTGCGGCTCGAAGCTTCTCAAGGTCTCTCTATAGTCTGTCTGGGCGCTTTCCATATATCTCGCATTTTCCAAAGCGGCAACCTTTTGGCCACGGCTACGTCCAAGCATAAGGCAGTCGCCTTTTCGCTGCAAGCCATTCCCACTCTTATCGGCACGATTGCCGCCACCATTGCCCCCTACCAGGAGCCTTTTTCCATCTCCCCTTCCTGATCCTTGCCAATCGGCCCCACGGAAAAGTAGACCGAGCCGGGATGACTGAAAATCCAGGCGCTGACCGAGCTGGCGGGGCGCATCATATAGGACTCGGTTAAACTCATGCCGGCCAGCTCTGTCGCATTGAGCAGCGCAAAGAGCAGCTTCTTCTCCGCATGGTCCGGACAGGAGGGATAGCCCGGGGCGGGACGCACCCCACGCTCCGGCTCATCGGGAAATCCCCAAATCTTGCGCGCCTCATGGTGAATATACTCGGCAAAGGCCTCCGCAAGGCGGTCCCCCACCGACTGAGTCAAAATCGCGCTGTAGTCGTCATCCTGCGAGCGGTACCAGTCCGAGAGCTTCTGGACCCCCTCCCCCGGGGAGACCGCCAGGGCCCCCAGAAAATCGGGTTTATCCCCCTCGGGCAATAAAAAATCGCACATCGCCAGATTCGGCTGGCCGCTCTTCCTCAGCATCTGCTGGCGCGGAGTCGGCAAAGTGTATTTACCCGAGATGATGATATTGTCACCGCGGCAAAAGGCCGGAAAGAACCCGAGCACGCCGCGCGGCTGCACCCAGCGCTCCTGGCTCATCTTACGCAAAATATTCTGAGCATCCTGGAAGAGCTCATTCGCGCTGGGCTCCTCCAACACCTTCGGATAGGAGCCGCGAATCTCCCAGGAGTGGAAAAACGGGGTCCAGTCAATCCACTGGCTGAGCTCCTCCACCGATGGGGAGAAAAGCTGCGGGCCAAGCTGGGAAGGAACCGGCGGAGTGTAATCGGGCTCGATTTTGAAGCGGTTGGCGCGCGCTTCGGCAATCGGCGTCAGCTTCCGCGATGCCTCCCGCCGTTCAAAGAGTTGCCGCTCTTTTTCCTGCCGCTTACGCAGCTCCTCCACATAACTGTAGCGCAGTTTGGGGTTGAAGAGATTCTCCAGCACGTTGGAGACCAGCGAGGCATCCTGTACATGAACCACCGGCGCATCGTATTGCGGAGCGATCTTGACGGCCGTGTGCATCGAGCTTGTCGTCGCGCCGCCAATGAGGAGCGGAGCCGCAAAACCGGCCTCCTGCAGTTCCCCCGCCACGTGCGCCATCTCGGCCAGCGAGGGAGTGATCAACCCGCTCAGCCCGATGACGTCGACCTGATGTTCACGGGCCGCCTTCAAGATATTCTCGCAGGCGCTCATGACACCGAGGTCCACCACGTCATAATGATTGCACTTCAGAATAATCCCGACGATGTTCTTGCCAATATCGTGTACGTCGCCCTTGACGGTCGCCAGCAGCACTTTCTTCTTCTGCTGGGCCCCCTCGGCTGAGGAGGCGGCCAATATCCGCGGCATCAGAAAAGCGACCGCTTTTTGCATCACCCGGGCGCTCTTGACCACCTGCGGCAGAAACATCTTGCCGGCTCCGAAGAGCTCGCCCACACGGCGCATCCCCTCCATGAGCGGCCCCTCAATCACCTCCAGCGCGGAGGAATACTCCGGCAGCACCTCCTCCAGGTCCGCCTCCACGAAATCGGCGTTCCCCTTGACCAGCGAAACGGCCAGCCGCTCGCGGACCGGCTCACTGCGCCAGCTCTCTTCAGCCTTCTCCCTGTCGGAACCCTTCTGCTGGAGATTCTCTGAATACTTCAAAAGCGCTTCGCCCGAGTTGGGCTTGCGGTTCAATACCAGGTCCTCCACCAGACGGCGCAGCTCCGGCTCCACCTCTTCATAGACTCCCAGTTGGGCGGAGTTCACGATCGCCATATCCAGTCCCGCCTGTACCGCATGGTAAAGGAAAACCGTATGAATCGCCTCGCGCAAAAGATTATTGCCGCGGAAGGCGAAGGAGAGATTGCTGATGCCGCCGCTGGTCTTGGCATGGGGCAGATGCTCCTTGATATGGCGCACCGCCTCGATAAACCAGACCGCGTAGGCGTCGTGCTCCTCAATGCCGGTGCCGATGGTCAGGACGTTGGGGTCAAAAATAATATCCTCCGGCGGCATCCCGGCCTTCTCGGTCAGGAGCCTGTAAGCCCGGGTGCAAATCTCGATCTTCCGCTCTGCCGTATCGGCCTGTCCCTTCTCATCAAAGGCCATCACGACGACGGCCGCCCCATAACGGCGAATCCGCCGCGCCTCTTCCAAAAAGCGCTCCTCTCCTTCCTTGAGGCTGATCGAGTTGACGATTCCTTTGCCCTGCAGGCATTTGAGGCCGGTCTCGAGCACCTCCCAATCGGAGCTGTCGATCATCACCGGCACGCGGGCGATCTCCGGCTCCGAAGCCACGAGGTTCAGGAAGTTGCGCATCGCCTTTTTGCCATCCAGCAGCGCGTCATCCATATTGATATCAATGATCTGAGCGCCGTTTTCCACCTGGTGGCGGGCCACGGAGAGCGCCTCCTCATACTCCTCGTTCTGGACGAGATGCAGGAATTTGGTCGAGCCGGCCACGTTGGTCCTCTCCCCCACATTGATCAGGTTCATCTCGGGCGTGAGCGTGAGCGGCTCCAGACCGCTCAGACGGGTCAGATGGGAATCCTCCCGCAACTGCCGCGGTGCAATCCCTTTCACCGCCGTGGCGATAGCGGAGATAAAGCGCGGGTCAGTGCCGCAGCACCCCCCCAGAATGTTCACCCACCCTTTGCGGGCAAATTCTTCGACCACGCGCGTCATCTCCTCCGGTGTCTGGTCATATTCCCCAAAGGCGTTGGGCAATCCGGCGTTGGGATGGCTGGAGACATAGAGATGCGGCACCAGCCGCGAAAGCTCCTCCACATAAGGGCGCATCTCCTGGGCTCCCAGGGCGCAATTGACCCCGATGGAGAGCAGCTTGGCATGGGCGACCGAGTTCCAGAAGGCCTCCACGGTCTGACCCGAAAGAGTGCGTCCGCTGGCGTCGGCCACGGTGACCGAGAGCATCAGCGGCAGACGCCGGCCGGTCGCCGCGAAAACCTCCTCGGCTGCATAAAGAGCCGCCTTGGCGTTCAGTGTATCAAAAACGGTTTCAATGAGGAAAATATCGACTCCACCCTGCAGAAGCCCCTCGAACTGCTCGCGGTAAACCTCTGCGAGGAGATCGAAATCGACCGCTCGGTAGCCCGGACGCAGCGCATCGGGTGAAAGCGAAGCGGTCCGATTCGTCGGCCCCACCGAGCCGGCCACGAAGACCTGCCGTCCGGGATGCTCCGCCATGAACTCCTCCGCCACCTTGCGCGCGATCTGCGCTCCGGCACGGTTAAGCTCGCCGGCCAGCTCGCCCAGCTTGTAATCCTCCTGGGATATCCGGTTGGCGTTAAAGGTATTGGTCTCGATAACATCGGCACCGGCCTCCAGATACTGGCGGTGGATATCGGCGATCACATCGGGGCGCGTCAGCGAAAGCAGGTCATTATTGCCCTGAAGGGAGTGAGGGTGCGCGGCGAAGCGCTCGCCACGGAAATCCTCCTCGCCCAGGGAGCGCCGCTGCAACATGGTTCCCATGGCGCCATCCAGAATCAGGATGCGCTTTTTTAGAATCTCGTGAAGAGAGTAAAAGACACTCATACAGCCGGATAAATAAAGCACGACCCGGCCAGAAACTCAAGAGAAAATCAACGTATCGGGATGGATTGATGAATAGATATTTTTCTGATCAGTTCCCAAAAATCAGCCCCTTCAGACGCAGTTTTTAACCGCAGATTACGCAGATTTTTATGGAATAACCGAATACGGTAAATCACATACCCTGAGGCCTCCCAATATCGGGTATGCGGAGCATACCATTCTGAAGCATCCCGTAGGGATGCCATACCATAGCCAGGGGTCGCAGACCCCTGGTAAGGATGAGAGAAAAATTCTCACCCGACCCCGTAGGGGTCGCAGCCAGGTGCCTCAGAAAACAAAATACTCGATAGAAAGGATATTGGTAAAAAATCACGAATTTACACAGATTTTTAAATAGATAACCGGATGCGACCCCTACGGGGTCGTAAGGGTATTGGGGCGGATACGTACCAGGGGTCTGAAGACCCCTGGCTATGAGATGGGTATGCTCCGCATACCTAAAAATATGCTGCACCCCGTATGGGGTGCAGAATGGATTGCATCCTGGCGGATGCGGGGGCGAGGAGGCTCACCAGTGAGAATGTAAAATATATTTGCGCAATTCAAAAGATGAGATGGGTATGCTCCGCATACCTGAAATATGCTGCACCCCAAATGGGGTGCAGAGGAAAAATCACGTAGTGGGAATACAATATGTCCCCGACCTCAAGAATGCGCATCCCCCGGATGCGGGAGCCTCCTATCCACGGATGATTGGCAACAGAGGGGGGCTCAGCTACGGTTCTTATTGAGCCAGGTTTTGAGCCAGGTCATGACCTGTTCACTGATTTGGCGGGCCTCTTCGGGGCTGTCGGCTTCAGTGTAGCAGCGGAACTCGGGGGCGTTGCCGGAGGGCCGCAGATGGATAATCTTTTCCGAGTCAAAAGAGATTCTCACCCCGTCCTTATAATCGAGCCGCATCGGTTTACCCGCGATTTTCGCGAAGGCTTCGGTCGTCTTGCGCGCCACTTCCACAATCGGCAGATCGCAGGAAAAGTGCTCCAGGATCGCCTCGCTGATTTGGGTGGGGAAGTTTTGGAGCCGGTCGCTGAAGGTATAGCGGCGGGGGAGCTCTTCACGGAGCTGGGAGAGTGTTTTATCCGATTGCCGCGCCAGAACCGTAATGCCCAGCAGGTAGATCAGGGCGTCGCGTGTCGGCAGCGCCGAGAGCTTGCGTCCCTCCAGTTGCAGGGGGCTCTCCTGGAGGAAGCCGCCATTGGCCTCATAGCCGACGATGAGCGTACCCGGGCTGGTAATCGTCCCGCGAATCATCTCCGCTATCACGTAAGGCGAGCCAATCCGCGTGCGGGTCACCTCCTTAAACCAGCCGCAGCGCTCCAGCGCCGTATTGCTGCTGACCGGCGTGGTCACCCGCTGCGCACCGAGGAAGCGCGCGCAGAGAATGCCTCCAATATCACCACGGAACCACTCCCCTTTTTCATCGGCCAGGAGCGGGCGATCGCTATCGCCATCGGTGGAGAAGATCGCGTCAAGTTTATGCTCGGCGCTCCAGCGGCGCGCCAGCTCTATCTCCTCCGGGCGAATCGCCTCGGTATCGACCGGGATAAATTTTTCGGAGCGTCCCAACAGGAGTACCTCCGCGCCCAGGCTGCGAACCACCTCGGCCAAAATATCGCGACCGACGGCTGAATGCTGGTAGATACCGATTTTGAGGCCGCTCAGCGCATCGGGTGAAAAGAAACTGAGGAAGCGCTCCTGGTATTCCCGGGCCGCGGTCTCATCGACCGGCTCCGACTGCTCGCGCGGCTGGCGGAAGTTGCCCTCTTCATCAAAGAGCGTCTGGTCAAACTCCAACTGCTGGCTGAGAATCCGCTCCTCATCCTCTTTTAATATCTCCCCGCGGCATTGATTGAACTTGATACCGTTGCGGTCATCGGGGATATGACTGCCCGTGACCATGATGGAGGGGATGGAACGGCTGATGCCATAGAGCGCCACGGCCGGGGAAGGGATATGGCCGCAATTAATCGGTCGGTAGGAGCGGTCCCGTATCGCCCGCATCACCGCTTCCATGATGCGCGGCGAGCTGGGTCGCAGGTCTCCGGCCACGGCAATGCCGGTATTCATCCCGGGGCGTATCTGTCCCCGCTCTTCCAGATACTGGATGAACCCTGCCGTGTAAAGGTAACATACGCGGTCGCTCATATCGGCGACCAGGCCCCGCGCGCCGCTGGTCCCAAACTTGACTGCCGATTCTTGCATCAGCCGTTTCATTAAAACAGTCATATTTTTCTGTTTTGCCTCGCTTTTTCTTTTTTTTAAGAGTTTATACTCTCCTCATTTGGTCTTTGCCAATCCCCGTCTGTGGCGTATCACCGCCAGTAGAACAAGTATCAGCTCAATCAGGACAAAGAGCCCGACAATGAGCTCACCCCCTACACCGAAGCCGTAACTGTGTTTGCCGGTGCCCAGTAGATAATTGACACCGTAGCCGGCCATCACAATGCCCTGGAACGCCAGGACACTGGCCGCATTCAACCCAAAACCGCCAATCCAGCGCACATAGCGTGCGTGCAGAACCGCCAGGTAGAGCAGGAGCGCGATGAGCGCCCAGGTCTCTTTGGGGTCCCAGCCCCAGAATCTGCCCCAGGCTTTTTCCGCCCAGAGTCCTCCCAGGAGTGTTCCGGCCGCCAGGAAAAGAACGCCTATCTGCATGGTACGATAATTGAAACGAGTCAAATTTTCAATCGTTTTCCTATCGGAAGGCCAGAATAAATAGCGGGCCATCGCAATGTGGCCAATGCCCATCGCCTGCAAAAAGGCCGCATAGCCAATCGTAATCGTAATAACATGCACCGTCAGCCACCAGTTGGATTGCAGGACCGGCACCAGCGGCTGGATGCTGGGATCAAACACCGCAGGCAGGTTATCAGCCAAAATCAGGGTCAGAGCCGCCACGGCGGAGGCCGCCAGCGCGAACACCTTCTGCCGGTAGACCAGCTCATAAATGAAAGCGATGAAGCTGGCACCCAGCGCCATAAAGACCAGCACCTCATACATATTGGTCACCGGTGCGCGGCCAGAAATGATCAGCCTCAGACCAAAGCCGACGATCTGCAAAAACAGACCCATCGCGAAAAGCGCCATCGCCGCACAGTAGGGTCGGCCCATCTGCCGGCAGCCGCTCTGGCCCGGGACCAATAGCAGCCCAAAGCTGATGAGGAAAACGATCCAGGCCCAGCGGAAAGGATGAAGCCGATTATAGAGAAGCTCGATTTTGATCTGACCGCTCGGGTAAAGCTCCGCACCGCCCAGCGATTCCAAATGGCTCTGGAAAACCTTGAGCTGCTTCTGGAATTCCGCCGCTTCGCCCCCGCGGTAAGCCGCCTGCATCGCCTGCCAGGCGGCCAGTATCTCGGGCCCGCGGCTCTTATAGAGCTGCGGCGCATCGAGCACTCCCAGCCAGCGGCCCCCACCCTCCACCGGTATCCAGGCAAAGGCTTCCGGACCGGTCAGCGCTTCAAGCTGGTTGAGCTGCCGGACCAGTGTCCGCGCCTCTGAGACCAGTTGCGCCGCCGGCTCCGAGCCGTCACGTGGACTGAGGATGCCCGAAAGTCTCTGCGCAACCTCGGTTTGAGTGCGAATATCGCGGTAGCTGAAGAATTTCTCGGTCTCCGGCAAACCAAGCTGCCGTTTGAGCGGAATATAGGCGACGCGAATCAGTTTTTCGTTCAGCCAGTTATTGGTTCCCAGCGCCAGGTCGCTCATAACCTCCAGGGCGCTCCAGCGCTGGTCTTCGGGTGATTTCCATTTTGCCCGACCGGTCAGTTTGACCAGGCTCTCCCGCGCATAGGTATCCAGCGGCTTCTTGCGCCCGCCATCCTGCACGATGAGCTGACCCATCAGATGAGTCGGCACCTCCGGTTTCACCGCCCCAAAGCCTTGCTGAACCACCAGCGCCAAAAGCAGCCAAAACAGGAGCAGCCAGCTCCTCACCCCGACAACCGTTCTCTTTTTCATCCTTGATTCGTAGATATATCTTTCTCTTTGCCGGCACCTGCGCCAGAGGGCCTCTTCTTATCCGGCTCCCAGAAGTACATGACCGTGATGCCCACCATCAGTAAAATGGAGCCCAGCCACTTGAGCCAGGAGCCCGGGTCGGCCAGGAGCTGCAAGGTGGACCGGGCCCCGCCCAGACTCTGCGAGTAGCCCGACTGGGAAATCCGGTAACCCCGATAACTCATCGGATGGTTCATCCAGACTTTTCGCTCCAGCGCGTCACCGCTCCTCTGATCGGTCACGCGAATCAGGCTCTCATAGGAAGCCGGCATCTGCGTTCCCTCAAAGGTTGGCATGTTAAACTTCAAAAGCTGTATGGAGAAGCCGAGCGGGATTCTTTCATCCGTATAGTAGAAGGTGAGCGGTATGCGGCTCTGGGCGGCCGAGCCGGCATGAATTTCAAAGGGGCGGTTCCACTGGATGAATACGTTGGTCGAGTGCCCGCCGCCGGTGAGCTGGAGCTCCAGCGCAGGCCGCGAGAAGCCCGAGCCCTCTTCAAGCGGTATCGGCGTCACCACCTGACGCACCTCGGCATTCTGCACGTACCGGACCACGCTCAGACCCGGGTTCATCTTCCAGCCCTCCAGAGGGAGAATCGCCCCCAGTTTGAGCGGACCGCTCTGACGCTCTTCACCCGGCCGGCGCGCCACATAGTGGAGCTCCTCGCCCGGCCCGGCAATCAGAAAAACAACGCTGCTCTCGGCGAAAATCCCGACATCCATCATCGAGCGGTCAAACTCGTAATCCACCTTCAGCGCCTCTTCCCTCTCCCCCTCCAGATGGACCATCCCCAAGTCCGGATAATCGGCAAAGGCAAAGCCGACCGCTTTTTTGGGCTCCTCCGCGCTCCCCCAGTTGACCTCATAGCGGATGGCCGGGTTATTGGGCTGATCAGAGGCCGAAGTCGGTTTCCCCTCCTCGGTATCCATTTTGAAATCGGCAAAATACTCCCTGAGCGCTATCGTGAGCGCCCCATCCTCGCTCCGCATCTCTTTGCCCAGCCACTGGCGGACATCGAGCTCATAGGAATGCCCCTCCACCTCAAAACTGAGCCTGCCCAGGCCGCCATTCTCCTGCACCGGCGGCGGGTTCAGCAGCCTCTCAAGCTTCTTCTCCGTATCAGCTTTGAGCAGGCGGATAAAAAGCGGCCCCATCTGGAAGATTTGCCGCTCGGGGTCGGAGCTGACCATCCACTCGCGCATAGCGTCCATTTCATCGGACATCGGCGGACGCAGGCTCACCTGCAAAGCCGGGTTGAAGCCCGGGCCATCCTCCTCCACCACGGTTCGCTCCTCCGTATGCGCATAGCGCCCCACCACTGAGACCTGCAACGTTTCCGGCGGCAGGATACTCTCTGAAGCGATACGAACCGGCTGGGAGCTTTTTTTGAGCCGGTCCAGGTCCAGGGGGACTTTGAGGAAGCGATTTTCACCGGAGCGGCCCATCTGCAGAACCTCGTGGCCCGTCGTCAGACTATCGACCGCCGGTCCATTCTCGGTCAAAGTGATATAACCCTCGCGGCCTCCCAGGAGCCCGACAATGGCACCGACCAGAATCACGACGATCCCCGAGTGGGTCATCAGGAACCCATACTGGCGGCGGCTCCAGGGGTAACGAACCAGAGCCGAACAGATCACGTTCAGGCTCAATAGAAAGAGCAACGAGCTGAACCACCAGGAGCCATAAAAAAGATTCACGGCCAGCTCGGTTGAATATTTTGCCTCAACCAGAGTAGCCGCAGTTAAAACGCAGGAGACGATGGCAATCAATACCACCGCCAGTTTGAGGGACCCCAATCCCCTAATGAATTGCTTATATGTCATTGCTCAGAGAGCGCGTTTTCCCTCCGTAAAAACGCTACCAAAAGATACACGATTAAAACCGTTTTGCCAAACTGTTAGATGCGGTTTCTCCGGCCAAAAATGAGGCCTCACCCCTCCCCTGGAAGCCAATCCTCTTCCACTTTCCACTCAAACTTGCCCCCGGGGAGCATCCGGCAGCGAGCCGAAAAAAAGCCGGAGCGGTACTTCCAAAAAAGCGGCCAGATATAGTCCCAGTCCGTCTGCGGCATCAGAAGCCCCTCCATTTCAGCGCGGCTGAAGAAGCGGAATTCCCCTTCGGGATGAGGCGCCGGTGCCTCCTGGAAGCGCCTCTTCACCTCGAATAAAAACATCAGCCAGTGCGAGTGCCCCTCCAATCCCTGCTCACTGACCACTCCGGCCAGATGCAGCTCCTCAGTGTCAATCTCCATGCCGGTCTCCTCCCTGAGCTCGCGCACGGCGCAATCGTAGGGGCTCTCCCCCTCGGCTGTCTTAAGCTTGCCGCCGCAGGGGCTCCAGAGTCCCTTATTGGGATCCTGGTTACGGCGCAAGAGCAGGACGCGTCCCTCTTCGTCAAAACAAAAGAGCAGGGTCGCGATTTTATAGGGCTGGCTCATCGTGGTTATAAAAACGGGGCAGAACCGCTTCAGTATCTGCCCCTTGTCTTAATTCGAATTCAGAGAATCGTCTCTCTCGATTACTATTTACTCATCTTTGGCCTGATTATCAGCAGCGGCATAGGGGATCACCTTGCTCTCCAAGCCGAACTTGGAACCGAGGTAATAAACCACTCCGCCAACGACCATCGCCCAGAAGGGAGCCGCCGGAATCGGGCAGCCGAAGTTCGGGAGAATGCCGACGATGAAGCCCAATCCCCAAGCCATCCAGCCCGGAGCATTGAAGCCGACGCGAGGACCCGCCCAGCGCTTGCCGGCCATCAGGTAATCCACGGCCATGGCACCACAGACAGGACCAAAGGAGGCACCGATCACGCCAAAGACACCGCCCAGATTGGCCGCATAGCCAAAGAGGGCCAGGAGAATCGCAACCGCTGCACCAATCCCCACCGAGATGAACGGAGGCACCTTGGGCAGAGTCGTCTTGATGCTGTTGGCAGCAATGAGCGAGCTAAAGCAGGCAGAGGGGAACGCCGCAAGCGCCAGAAGCAGCAGCATCCATTTGCCCAGTCCAGGACCAACGATAATCTTGACCAGGTCCATCGCGTTATCAATAAAGTTGCCATCGGCAGTGATTTGAGCAACCACCTTGGGGTTACCATAAGCACCGGCCACCACCAGAACCGCCAGACCACCGGCGAACACCATGGCGCCAAAGATACCGACAATACCACCCAGATAAACATCACGCTTATCACGGGCACCGGTACCAAAATCGACACCAGCCGCTCCGGCCGTCGCAAAGAAACCGATCACATACGCCGCAATGGCACAGACAATCGCTCCGGCCCCCAGCGTCGCACCAATACCCGGGTTCAGTTGCTGATGCAAAGCAACCATCGCCTGAGGATCAAAGGAACGCAGATGCGGCAAGGCGCAGCCGACCAGAATGATCAGCGAAACAATCGGAATCCAGTGGAACCAGGAGACATATTTACCCACCTTGTTGATGCCGCCCAGACCCAGCAGGGCAGCCGCCACACCCCAACCAATCATCACACCTTTCTCCAATACAACCGAAGGCTCATCAAAAAAGCCCATCACAGCCTTGCTGGAGAAATAGACGTTGACGGCCAGCCATCCAAACTGCAGAAGCCCCATCAACAAACCAGGAAGGAAGAATCCACCCTTGGCGCCAAAGGTCGATGTCCCCACGATATAGAGGGGCAACCCTGTGCGCTGACCCATGATACCCAAAACGGCATAATAGAAGACAAAGCAAACTAAAGCCGCCAGGGCCAGAGAAAGGATGGGTAGCATAAAGCCATAGGCAAACACCGAGCCCGCCCCATGAGAAGCACACTGGGTGAGCCCCATCCAGAAAACAAACCACAACATCACACCGGCATAAGTCGGTGCTGTGTTTTTACTCCACGGAGCACGACCCGATTTTGGGTTCGGCTGTGCACTGGCCAGATAGTCTGGCAACTTATTATTAACATTACTCATAATCTTAAGCTGTTAGTTTAAATCTAAACGAAACCTCGTTGGCCAGATTATCCACAAACGCCTTTTTGATCAAGCAAAAATCTTCGCTCACCACCCAAAAAACCGCTTTTTTACCCCAACCCACAGACACATACCCCCTATTACCGAAGATGCATGCTCCCGTCCGAGGGCATACATTCCCAATTATCACCTGCCATCCATCGGGCGCGTAACCATCATGCCCCCCGTACGGAGTGCATCAAACATCAGGTACGCGGAGCATATCAATCATATCTCGTGAATTGCGCAAATATATTTTACATTCTCCCCACCATCCGCCAGGATGCAATCCATTCTGCACCCCGACGGGGTGCAGCATATTTTAGGTATGCGGAGCATACCCGTAATATAGCCAGGGGTCTTCAGACCCCTGGTACGCATCCCCCACACGAGAAACACGACCCCGTAGGGGGCGCATCCCCATTCCCCATAAAATACAATTCGTGTAAATTCGTGATTTTTTCGATGCCTTTTTTATTGGACGGGATTGATTATTTGAGGGCGTGGCTGCGACCCCTACGGGGTCGGGAGGGGATATTATTGTCATCCTTACCAGGGGTCTGAAGACCCCTGGCTATGATCTGGCATCCCTACGGGATGCTCAAGAATGGTATGCTTCGCATACGGTGGAGAAGGATATTTGGGTGGCATCCCTACGGAATGCTTCAGAATGGTATGTTTCGCATACCCAATATTGGGAGGCCTCAGGGTATGTTGGGAGGCCTCAGGGTATGTGATTTACCGTATTCGATCCTCCCCTTCAAAAAATCTGCGCCCATCTGCGTAATCTGCGGTTAAAAAACTGCGGTTAAA
>LSQX01059650.1_pt1 | contig 17769 bp, 14 predicted proteins | sample 654561 | NCBI WGS metagenome assembly LSQX01 (sample SAMN04489861, study PRJNA283612) | anaerobic digester metagenome | isolation source: 4 biogas reactors fed with cattle manure at either 37C or 55C with and... | place: Denmark: Kongens Lyngby | collected 2014
AGATAAGCGCTGAAATACCATAACAGGAACAGGCACTGAAACACCGGCTTACAACAGGCAAACGCTGCAGGGAAGAATAGTACAAAAATGAAAGTGTTAACAAAAAATCAGCTTATCATAAAAAAGTTGAAAGGAATATCAAGGACGGATGAAAAGTATTCACCACGTTCGAGGATATCTTCATCACCTTCCTCATAATACCAGTTGACCACATATTTTTTGTTTTTGAGGGTCACACGCTTGATCTTTTCAAGAAGATGGATAAAAATCTTTGCACTGGCACTGTTAAAATATTCAAGATTCATTTCCACACAGGTTATGTCTGCAGGTGTGTTGATATATTCGTTCATCCATTTCTCAACCGAGGAATAAAACTCTCCTACATCCTCATGAATAGAACGTCCCCTGATTTTTATCAGACCATCCGGCGATAAAATTATTTCGGGCGAAGTCTTTGTGAGTGGAATTTTCAGCTCCTTCATCTTTAATTATTTGTCCGGAAAATTATTACATCAAAGCCTTGCCTGCGGGGCAATGTCCTGAGTGGCAAATTTCCTTCCAAGATACTTATAATAACCGGTTATCCCAATCATGGCAGCATTATCGGTCGTCAGGCCGGAATCAGGAATAAAAATATTCCATTTCCTTTCACGGGCTTCTTCCAGTACCCTGTTTCTCAATCCCGAATTGGCAGAAACCCCTCCCGCAATCCCTATCTCCCTTATGCCCGTTTCCAGCGAGGCAGTGACAAGTTTTTCAACCAGGATCTCTACAATGGTATTCTGCAGTGACGCACAGAGATCCGCCTTGTTTTCAGCAATGAAACCGGGATCCTCCTTCAGCCTGTCACGAAGAAAGTACAAAAAACTTGTTTTCAGTCCGCTGAAACTGAAATTCAGCCCCGGAACTGAAGGCCTGGAAAATCTGAAAGCATTTTTATCACCCTGCATGGCAAGCCTGTCTATTTCCGGTCCTGCCGGATACGGCAGCCCCATCAGCTTGCCGCACTTATCAAAGGCCTCACCCGCTGCATCATCAATTGTACCGCCCAGGGTTTCCATCTCAAGATGACTCTTTAAAAGCATTATACCGGTATGACCTCCGGAAACCAGAAGACACAGGAAGGGAAATTCAGGTACAGTCACTTCTTCTTCCTTCTTTTTGATAAAATGAACCAGCACATGTGCCTGAAGATGATTGACCTCAATAAGGGGTATCTTACGGGCAAGGGCAAATCCCTTGGCAAAGGAGGCTCCTACCAGCAGGGAGCCCAGAAGGCCCGGACCCCGTGTAAATGCAACAGCACTTATCTCATCAATATCTGTCCCGGCCTTTTTAAGCGCCTGGTCAACAACAGGTACAATGTTTACCTGGTGAGCCCGTGATGCAAGTTCGGGAACAACTCCCCCGTATGAACGGTGTACCTCCTGGCCCGCTATCAGATTGGACAGGACACAGGCATCCCTCACAACAGCAGCCGAGGTGTCGTCGCATGATGATTCTATTGCCAGAATTGTAACTCCCATTTCAACCGGAATACAGATAAACTGAATACTTTTTTATGATCCGAATATATAAATTATTTCTTAGCGGCAGTGCATCCGTAAAATCCTGCACAATCTTTGCTGTACAATATTGTGAATGACACTTTTTATTGCACTCTTTAAGTATCTTTATGCACTGAAAGTGCTTGAATTTTTGAACAGAACAGGGTAATACACATGATGAGAGCCGTTAACAGGACATTAAGGTTTTTTTTGATTTTGTTTGGGATACTTGTAATGATCCCTGCCCTGCTCTATCCTGTCCTCAGGCATCCGGAAATACAGACACTCATTATTAAACGCATCACCAGGCATTTCTCCCAGGAGCTCAGATCCACAATATCAGTCGGCAAGACGGAATTCATATTTTTCAACAGGCTCAGCATGGATGATGTTCTGATCAAGGACAAAAATGATGACACACTTATTTATGCAGAGAAACTCTCCGCCTCCATCAGAAGAATTAATACCGACCGGAATGAATATACTCTTGGCAGGGTGTTGATACAGAATCCGGTATTCTCCCTGATCACGGATACTGCAGGAGTGCAGAATCTTCAGTGGTATCTTGGTCTCCTGAAAAGAGGGAGCGAAAAACCTTCTCAACAGCCTGTCAGCCTCATGATAAACCATGCAGATATCAGGAATGGTTCCTTTTCACTCATTAACAGGAGTGCTGAAGACAGGGAAAACAATACCATTGATTTCAACAGGCTTCACCTGGGCAGCATAAACGGGATCCTTGAAGATTTCTCAGTGAAGAAGGACACAACCTCATTCAGCATTCACGGTCTGTCCTTTGAGGAATCAGGAGGTTTCAGGGTCAGGAAAATGTCAAGTGACTTTGCAGTTGCAGACAGGAATATCATATTCACATCAGCATTTATCAACAGCGACAGCAGTGTTCTCAACATACCCCTGGTTGAACTCAGATCCGGTCCGGACGGTACTTTCAGCAATTTCATCAATAATGTGAACCTGGATATCCGGCTGGACAAGTCACTGGTATATACTTCTGACCTGCAACACTTCCTTGCCCCTTTAAACGGCATGCACGAACATGTGAACATCGGGGGAAGGGTTTTCGGTACAATAGCCGAGCTCCGGGGCCGCGACATCAAGCTCAGTTCAGGAAAAGAGACGGCAATGGATTGCGATTTCGACCTGTCTGGTCTTCCGGATATAATGAATTCATTCATTTACCTTGGTATCCATCAGCTTAATTCAAGTGCTGATGATATTAAAGGCATCAGGATGCCGGGAGGAAAAGCAGTGAAGCTTCCTGAATATTTTCACAGGATGGGGACAATAAGCTTTAACGGGAGCTTCACCGGGTTCACCACGGATTTTGTTGCTTACGGAAAACTTGAATCGGAGGCCGGAAACCTGAATACGGATATCTCACTGAGACCTGAAGGAAAGAACCAGTTCAAAATCAAGGGACTGGTAACAGGCAACGGCATTGACCTGGGAGAAATAACAGACAACAGGGACATGCTGGGAGATCTCAGCATCAGGGCAGATGTTGATATGTTTACACATTCATTCAACAAATTTTCGGGTGAGATAAACGGACTGATTGACAGTGTTGAGATTAATCACTATAAATACAGGAATATTTCCCTAAACGGTATAATCAACGACAAGACATGGGATGGCAGCATAAAGATTGCAGATGACAATATTAAACTGGATATGCTGGGAATGCTGAATTTCAGCAGGGAACTTCCGGAATTTGATTTTACTCTTAACCTTGCTAAAGCCGACCTCTACAAGCTTCACCTTGACAGGTCTGACAGCACGTCAGCGGCTTCAATGCTTCTTACAGCAAATTTCAGGGGAAAGATTGACGAAAATCTTGAAGGGGAAGTGAAGCTTCTTAATTCAAGCCTCAGGAAATATGGCAATACTCTTGAAATGTACGATTTCTCCCTCAGGTCATTCATGGATAACAAGCAGCCCTCAATCAGCCTGAGGACCGATTACCTGGATGCTGACCTGGAAGGTTACTTTAACCCTGCAGGACTAATGTCGTTTATCGGTTCTGCAAAAGCCGGGCTGATGCCTTCCAGGTATGACTGGCCGGAAACGCAGACCGGCTTTGTCAGGGATACGCTTTCATTTGTTGTCAATTTTAAAAACACCGATAAATTCAACAGTTTTTTCCGCACAGGACTGCTTATTGCGGATAAAAGTACCATTACAGGTGAAATAGTTGCCGATACGGCTGCACATATAAAACTTCTTTCCCCTGGCCTGGTGTTCAAAGGCAACACTTTCAACGACCTGGTAATAGACATTGATTATTCGCCCTTCCTTCTCGGAAGCGGTCTCAGAAGCTCATCCCTCAATTTTCTTGGTCACTCTGACCTGAAGGATTTTTCTGCAGACTTCAGCACAATACCCGACAATTTTATATTCTCGCTCAACTGGGGCAACAGTGATTCCCTGTCAGCCGGCACCGGAAGCTTTACTGCCAGGGGAACATCAATGAGGGAAGCCGGTGAGGAAGCCGGTAAGGAAACAGGTAAGGAAACAGGACCGGTCATGCTGATCGACATTGCTTCATCCGATATCATCAACCAGGACAATCAGTGGAAAATAAATCATTCTACAATCCTTCTTGATTCAAACCTGGTAAATTTTAACAAGCTGTTGATACACAACGAAAACAGTTACTACCTGATAGACGGAAGCCTGTCAAGGAACCAGGAAGACAGCCTCAGGCTTGAATTTAAAAATATCGACATCTCCCCGCTTAACTCCCTTATCGGCGGAAAAGATAACAGTGAAAAATTATCACTGGACCTCAAGGGTGAGCTGAGCGGAAAAATCCTTCTGACAGATGTATACAGGAATCCTCTTGCCGAAGGAGATCTCCGTATCAACGGATTTTCAATACTCAGAGGTGAATATGGCACGCTGACCCTTAACTCTGCATGGAACAATGAGGGAAAGGTGGCAGAAATACGTGCGGAAAATAATCTGAGCGGAAAAAAGATGCTTGACGTAAAAGGCTCCTACAATCCGCAGCTCAGGCATCTTGATCTGACTGCATCTGCCGACAGGCTTCCGGTAGATGCACTGAATCCCCTTCTCAACACATTTGCTTCGGATATTTCCGGCTCTGCCAGTGGCAAAGTAAGGATTGCAGGAGAGCTGAACAGGCTTATCATGAAAGGCTCACTGCTGGCTGAAAACACCTCAATGACAATTGATTACCTTCAAACCAGGTATAAACTGACTGACTCGGTACGCTTTGACAGCAATAATATAATTTTCAGGGATTTAAAGCTTTCGGACGAGAGAGGCAATTCAGCCATGCTCAACGGTAAAGTATCTCATAATCACTTCAAGGATTTCAATGCCGACATTGCGGTCAGCTTCAATGACTTCATGGTAATTAACACAAGGGCCAGGGATAATGAGGATTTTTACGGGACAGCCTTTGCCACCGGTATTGTTACAATAAAAACCGGCCAGAATCTGATATCCTTCGACATCTCGGCCAGGACCGGAAGGAATACCAGGTTTTATATGCCGCTCAACACCGGTGAAACACTTACCGACTATTCATTTGTAAGTTTCATCAGCGACGGGATATCCGGTGAATCATCATTATTTCCGGAGAATGCTTCCGTCCCTGCTCCTGCCGCAAGCCGGATTGAACTCAATTTTGATCTGGATGTCACTCCTGATGCGGAAATACAGCTTATTTTTGATGAAAAGACAGGTGATGTGATCAGGGGACGGGGATCAGGAAATCTGAATATCAACCTCGACCAGAAAGGCAATCTCGGGATCTCCGGTGATTATGTCATCGACAACGGCGATTACCTGTTCACCCTTGGAAATGTCATGAACAAGCCCTTCAGTGTCGAAAATGGCGGAAAAGTCAGTTTCAGCGGAAATATCGATAATGCCGAAATTGATCTTAAAGCCAGTTACAGGCTTAAAGCATCCCTTTTCGAGATACTTCAGGATGACAGGTTCAATGAAAGGATCCCCGTTGAGTGCCAGATCCTGCTTTCCGGCAAGCTTTTCAACCCTGTTGTGGGGTTCAACATCGATCTTCCTTCCGCAGATGAAGAAAGAAGAGCATATCTGAGAAACGTGATAACCACAGAAGAGGAACTGAGCCGCCAGTTCCTGTATCTCCTTGTGATGAACAGTTTCTATTCCGATCCCGGCCGCTCATCTGTTACCGGCGGAGGATCAATAATGGCAGGAACCGGGATCACCGGCACTTCCGCAATGGCAGTGACAACCACCGAGATGCTGTCTCACCAGTTAAGCAACTGGCTGTCACAGATCAGCAATGACTTTGACATCGGATTCGTTTACCGGCCCGGATACAAGGATATAAATGCACAGGAGGTCGAAGTGGCACTGTCCACCCAGCTGCTCAACGACAGGGTTACTATAAACGGAAATTTTGACGTCAGGGGAGCTGAAAAGGCTGCAGGCACATCGGATAAAATTACCGGTGATTTTGATATTGAATACAAGCTAACCGAAAAGATCAGATTCAGATTTTTCAACAGATTCAATAATCCGTATACCGGGAAAGGAGCCCCCTATACCCAGGGATTCGGATTGTTCTTCCGGAAGGATTTCAATCAGTTTGCTGATCTGTTCAGAAAAAACAACAAGTCTGAAATGAAAAAGGAAGATGAAGTGCTTATTGAGGAGGATGAACCGGAAGCATCCCTGCGGCTGCAGTAAAGGTTTCCGCCGGAAGCTCTGCGGCTGCAATAACAGTTCCCGGTTAATAAAAATAAAGCCTTTGTTGTTAACTGGGAATACTACGGGAGACTATCAATACGTTTTTTAATATATTCGCATGTTAAATAACAGGATTAATAAATTTTAAACGGAAATACGGAAATTAAGATGGGATTTTTACAGTTTGCCATGCAGGATGTCAACCTGCCTGTCGAAACGACAGTTGATTCGCATATGACGCTTCTCGATTTTGCAATGAAAGGTGGATGGGTCATGGTACCCATCGTGTTATTGTCTTTTGTTGCTGCCTACATTTTTATTGAAAGATTTTATGTGATAAAAAAAGCATCGCAGCAGGACATGTCTTTCATGAACAGGATAAAGGATTATATACACGAAGGAAGGATTGAAGCTGCCCTTGCACTCTGCAGCTCCACCGACAGTCCGGCAGCAAGAATGATCGAGAAAGGAATTAACAGGCTCGGAAGACCACTGCATGACATCAGTACGGCAATAGAAAATGCCGGGAAGCTTGAAATTTCAAAACTTGAAAAAAGCTTCCCCACCCTTGCCACCATTACCGGTGCGGAACCCATGCTGGGATTTCTCGGAACGGTTATAGGAATGGTAAAATCATTCTATGCAATGTCACAGGCAGGAAGCAACATTGATGTTTCCCTCCTCTCAGACGGAATCTATACCGCACTGATCACAACCGTTGCTGGTCTGTCTGTAGGAATACTCGGATTTTTTGCCTATAATACTCTTGTTGTAAGAGTCGAAAAGGTTGTCTTCAACATGGAAGCCACGCTTACGGAATTTATGGATATTTTGAATGAACCGGTTAAATAAGATCAGAAATGGCTTTTTCACAAAGAAACAAGATAAATATCAGCTTCTCATCCACAGGAATGACAGATGTTGTATTCAACCTGCTGATATTCTTTATGCTGACCTCAACACTTGTTCATCCGACAGCTCTTAAACTGCTTCTTCCGAAAGGATCGGCACAATCAGCAGCAAAACCCCAGACCACTGTCTCCATAACCGCAGACCAGAGATACTATGTCGAACAACAGCCTGTAAGCCTTGCAGAACTGGAGGCTGCCCTCAGGCAGAAACTCGGAAACAATCCGGATACATATATTTCACTTCACGCAGACAAAAATGTTCCCTTCGAGAGTGTTGTGGAAGTATTAAACATAGCACAGGCAAACAATTATAAATTAATAATTGCGACTACACCAAAATAGCGACCTTTACAGGATTCCTTCCGAAAAGAAAAAGGGGATTATCGGAACAGCCGTAATACATGCGGTGACGCTGATATTGCTGATAGTTCTTGGCTTTTCCGTACCGCCCCCACCTGAAAGTGAGGAAGGTATACTGGTTAATTTCGGTACCGGCGAAACAGGTCTGGGTTCAATAGAACCATCCCCTCCGCCTGCAATGGCTGAGGCTTCACCGCCTCCCCCGCCTCCGGCGGCCGTGCCGCAGACCGCTTCAAACGAACAGGCTCTTCTGACCCAGGATATTGAAGAGGCACCGGAAGTCAAAAAGGTGGATCCTGCAGCAGAGAAAAGACGGCTGGAACAGCTGGAGGCAGAGAAGATAAGAAGGGCCGAGATGGAAGCCGAACGGATAAGAAGGGAAGTGGAAGCCGAGAGGATAAGAAAGGAAAGGGAGGAAGCCGAACGGATAAGAAGGGAAAGGGAAGCTGAAGAAAAGAGGATGGCAGATATAAAAAGCCGTACCATGGGTGCTCTGGAAGGGGCTAAAAATGCAGGCACCACATCAAAAAGTGAAGGTATAGCCGGAGGAGCCGGAAACCAGGGATCCCCCTCCGGCTCGGTGGATTCCCGCAACCGTGGCGAAGGAAGCGGACTGGGAGATAAAGGCGTATCCTATGATCTTGGGGGAAGGGGCCACCTGGGGCAGCTTTACATGCCTGAATACAAGGTACAGGAAAGTGGAATAGTTGTAGTTAGAATAACCGTTGATCCTTCAGGAGTCGTAACAAGCGTTATATCCGGATGGAAAGGGACCACTGCTCTTGACGAGAATCTGATTAAACTGGCAGAAAATGCTGCAAGGAAAGCACGGTTTGAACCCATTTCTGGTACTGAGCCACAAACTGGAACAATTACCTACAACTTCATACTTAAATAAATATCAGTCCTCCCTATCTAAGGCATCACCGGCAGCAGCAGGTCAGCCTGCTTAAAAAGCAGAAATCATACCAATGACTTACTTCAGTCCTCCCTGTCGAAGACATCGCTGACAGCAGCGGAGAGATTGTCTATCAGGTTATTGTCCTTGATTATATAATCAGCTATACCTTTCCTGGCAAATTCAAGTACCAGCTCCCCGCTTTCCTGGCCTGAAAGCATTATCACCGGCATTTCCGGTTTCAGCTCCCTTATCTTGTTGAATATCACCATACCATTCGGGAACAAAACACTGTTGCCGGTAAAAAGATAATCAAGAATAATTAGTCCCGGATCATCGTCAATATTGTCAATACAGCCTTCACCTGTTTCAAAAGCCTTTACTTCAAATCCTTCCGAGCTAAATTTCCTGACAATAAGCGTATTGATAAAAGGATCGTCATCTACAATAAAAATCAGCCTCTTTCCAAGCATTTCAGAGCGTATATTTATTACTGAACTATTTAAAGATAGTATAAATAACGATCAATAGGCAAAAAGAGGAAAAGGTTTCATCAGCTGAATGGCCTTTTTTCCCACCCTTTCAATAACCGTCTCATTATCAATATTTGACATTACCTCATCAATCAGATCAACAATAAGAGGCATATGTTCCTCATCCATTCCCCGTGTTGTTATGGCAGGTGTTCCCACCCTGAGGCCGGATGCCTGGAAAGGTGAGCGCGTATCAAAGGGGACCATGTTCTTGTTTACTGTTATATGGGCCCTTACCAGGGTGTTTTCTGCCTTTTTGCCTGAAATGGCAGGAAATTTGGTTCTGAGATCTATCAGCATGAGATGGTTGTCGGTGCCGTCGGAAATCACCTTGTAGCCTTTTTCAATAAAACTCTCTGCCATCACATATGCATTTCTCTTCACCTTTTCCTGGTAGCTTTTGAATTCCGGCGCAAGAGCTTCACCTGCGGCAACAGCCTTTGAAGCAATCACATGCATCAGAGGTCCTCCCTGTACTCCGGGAAATACTGCTGAATTCACCAGGGATGACATCATTCTTGTTTTGCCTTTGGAAGTCTTTATTCCCCATGGGTTTTCAAAGTCCCGGCCTATGATGATAATACCGCCTCTCGGCCCTCTGAGCGTCTTATGTGTCGTTGAGGTGACAATATGCGCATACTTCACGGGATTATTAAGCAGTCCGGCAGCTATGAGTCCGGCCGGATGAGCCATGTCAACCATAAAGATTGCACCTACCCTGTCGGCAAGCGCCCTCATTCTTTCATAATCCCATTCGCGCGAATATGCTGATGCCCCTCCCACTATCAGCTTTGGCTTCTCCTTCATTGCCAGCTCTTCCATCATGTCATAATCTACCAGTCCTGTATCTTCCCTCACACCGTATGACACAGGGCGGTAAAACATTCCTGAAGAATTGACCGGCGATCCGTGTGTAAGATGTCCGCCGTGAGAGAGGTTGAGTCCCATAAAGGTATCGCCGGGTCTGAGCACGGCAAGGAAAGCAGCCATATTGGCCTGGGCCCCGGAATGGGGCTGCACATTGGCATATTCCGCTCCGAATAGTTTGCTGATCCTGTCGGTTGCAATTTCTTCAGCCTCGTCAATAACTTCACATCCGCCGTAATACCTGCGCCCCGGATAGCCTTCGGCATACTTGTTGGTAAGTACTGATCCCATAGCCTGCAGGACCTGGTCGCTCACAAAATTCTCTGAAGCGATCAGTTCAATACCGTGCAGCTGGCGCTGGCGTTCTCTTTCAATTATGTCAAAAATCCTCTTGTCCTTGTTCATATCCTTGTTTTTAATTGTTAATCTTCACTAAATTCAACCAGCAGTTCACGGTAAGTTGAATAAATCCTTGATTTGGATAAAAATCCTGCATAATATCCCTTGTCAAGAACCGGGAGGTTCCAGGCTCCCGTCTTCCTGAAGGTTTCCATCACCGTCTCGATATCCTCCTCCTTGTCGATATATGAGGGAGGGATTGTCATAAGATCCCTTACAAAGGTCACGTCGTAGAGTTCGGTGTTGAACATTATCTCCCTCACATCATCCAGTATGACCACACCTTCAAGTATGTTATAAACATCAACAACAGGGAAAATGTTTCGATTCGATTTCGATATTGCCTTTACAAGATCACCCAGGGTATCACCGGGTTTCACCTTCACAAGATCAAGTTCAATATCCTTCTTCCAGTCCATCATTGTCATCACCGCCTTATCCTTGTCGTGGGTGATCAGCTCACCCCTTTCCGCCAGCTGTACGTGGTAGATTGAATGGGGCTGAAAGCCCTTCACCGTTATAAATGCCACGGTGGAAGTAATGATAAGAGGTATCAGCAGGTCATATCCCCCTGTTATTTCAGCTATCAGAAAAATTGCAGTCAGGGGCGCATGCATCACACCGGCCATCATTCCTGCCATTCCCACAAGGACAAATCTCTTGTCGGGCAGATCCACATTAAATATCCTGTTCAGTATTTCAGAAAAGAGGTATCCGTTTATGCCGCCTATGAAAAGTGTGGGGGCAAAAATGCCTCCGACACCTCCTCCTCCGTTGGTTGCGCTTGATGCAAACACCTTGAAAAGGACAAGGCATAGCATAAAAAGGCCAATAACAAGAAAATTATCCTGGAATCCGCCAACCAGCGTATTTCCGAATACTGCAGCTGTATCTCCCTTCAGCAGCTGCATAATGGTTCCGTAACCTTCCCCGTAGAAAGGCGGAAACAAAAATATCAGCAGTCCGAGAATTCCGCCCCCGACAGCCAGTCTTACATAGGCATTACTGATCCTTTCGAATCTGCTTTCAATATAAAGTGTTGTTTTTGAAAAGTATACCGACAGCAGGCCGGATACTACCCCAAATAACAGATACCAGGGAATATTTGTAATGATAAAAGCCTCCCTCACCGAAAATGAAAAAAGTACCTCATCCCCCATAAGGAAATAGGTTGTTGTTGCGGCAGTTACGGATGAGATCAGCAGGGGAACAATTGATGACATTGTAAGGTCAAGCATCAGGATTTCAATGGTAAATACAATACCTGCTATTGGCGCATTGAAAATTCCGGCAATTGCACCTGCAGCACCGCAGCCTATCAGCAGGGTGATGCTTCTGTAGCTGAGTCTGAAAAAGTTTCCGACAGCCGAGCCTATTGATGAACCGGTAAGCACCACGGGTGCTTCAGCTCCCACCGAACCTCCGAATCCTATGGTTATTGTGGATGCCACAACGGATGTCCAGGTTTTATGCGGATTAAGAATGCTTTTCTTTCTCGATATTGCATACAGTACCCTGCTTACCCCGTGCCCTATATTATCCTTAACCACATATCTGACAAAGAGAAGGGTAAGGAGCATGCCGGCGGGCGGCAAAGCCAGGTAAAGAAGATTCCATGAACCCATGGAGCTTATCCTTAAAAGGAAGTGATGAGTATAATGGATTGTGTTTTTAAGAATTATGGCAGCCACGGCACTGAGCAGACCTACAAGCAGACTAAGCACATAAACGAGGTTTACCTGTCCTGTATTTTCTGCCCGGGGATGAAAAATATTCCTTAACAAACTGCCCTTTAACATAATTTTGCAAATATAAAAACATTCCTAAAGCGTCTCCGTTTTTTAACTAAGTTTGTACGGGAGGCTGATAAAAAACCCAGACAGGTGTTCCCTAACAGAGTCCGCAGTGATGATAAAAGCAGAATATTTAATTTTCCTGATCCTCACCATCCTTTCCCTGAATCTCTCGGGACAGACAGATTCTATCCCTCCGCTGCCTCCTTCACTGGAACTGCTTACAGTAGACCCGGAAACAGGAGATGTGGAAATGGAATGGCGCCCCAGCGTATCGGGCGACGTGTGGGGATATGTGGTATACCGTTATATTGACGGTGCAGGATATGCCATTGACACCCTTTATGATCCCCAAATCACAAACTACCGTCACACAGGATCAGGAGCATCATATTACAGTGAGTCCTATGTTGTTGCAGCTTTTGATTCCGCAAAAAATTTCAGCGAACTGTCCAGACCGCTCAGCACCATATTTACTGCAGTCCGGATTGACAGCTGCAACAACACACTGACAGTAACATGGAACAGTTACATATCTGTTCCCCATCCAGTAAGTAACTATTCAATAATGATGTCCGTGGAAGGTGAGCCTTTCTTTAAGGCAGCTGAAACGGAGCCGGATATAAATTTATTCATACTGGATGAATTCATCACGGATAAGGAATACTGTTTCTTTGTACGGGCAGGCCTGGAAAACGGACAGTTTTCCGGATCGAACAGGGCTTGCGTCCTGACCCGCATGCAGAAACCTCCCGCATGGATCAATGCCGATTATGCAAGTGCGGGAGATAATAACACAATAAAATTGTCATTCACGGCAGATCCCGGATCGGAGATCACAACATTCATTCTTGAAAGGAAAACAGCCGGAGAGGATAATTTCCGGACCATAAAACAACTGACTTCAACCAATTCATCAGTAACATATACCGATGATGAGGCAGACGGGGAAGCAATACATTTTTACAGACTGGCTGCCGTAAACAACTGCGGAGTACCGGTAAAATATTCCAATATTGCTTCAAACATTGTACTCAGGGGAGAGTATTCAGAAAACATTATTGACCTGAGCTGGAACTCCTACAGGGAATGGTCCGGTATTACAGATTCATATATTCTCTATGCCGATACAGGTGAAGGATACAGGCAGCTGGCGGTAACATCTTCAGCCGATACTCTTTGGTCAGTAAGCTATTCTGACATTATGTACGAGGTAAGCGGAAAGGAGTTGTGTTTCATGGTTACGGCATTTGAGGCCTTCAATCCCCATGGCCTGTCGGGAGAAAGTTCTTCCTTCCCCTTCTGCTTCTCACTGCCTGAAAATATAGCCGTACCGAATATGTTCATACCCTCAGGCAGCAATGTGAAGGAAATAAACAGGTATTTCCGGCCGGTTATGTCATTCACGCCTTCAGAATATCATCTTGTGGTTACCGACCTGAGGCGCAGGATCGTTTTTGAAAGCCGCGATTTCCACGAAAAATGGGACGGACGACTGAACGGATCACTTCTTCCCGAAGGAGCATATCTGTGGATCCTCAGGATAAAGACCCCGTCGGGCCGGGCAGTGTCAAAATCCGGAACGGTCACGTTGAAGAATCAATAGCTCCGGACCCTTCATTCATTCCTCAATCATCCGGTTTTTTTAATGAATAAAGCTATATTTGTATCCTCCGCGCAAAGTACAGTATTAATTTATGGGGAAGAAGGATTTTTTTGATGACGAGGATAAAAACCGTATTCAGGCTGAATATGATTCACTTGTTAATAATCTGCTGAGATGTAATAATCCCGAGGACAGGGAGCTCATTGAAAGAGCTTTCAATACGGCAAATGAAGCTCACTGGAATATGCGGCGGAAATCAGGTGAACCATATATTATCCATCCCATAGCCGTGGCCAAGATAGTAAATCAGGAGATCGGTCTTGGCGCCAGGTCAATTGCCGCAGCCCTGCTTCACGACGTGGTTGAGGATACGGATTATACACTTGAAGACATAGAGAGAAAATTCAATCCCAGGATTGCTTCCCTGATAGACGGTCTCACCAAGATATCAGGTACTTACAATAAACCGTCTTCATCATCGATGCAGGCAGAGAATTTCCGGAAAATGCTTCTTACTCTTTCGGACGACATGAGGGTGATACTCATTAAAATTGCTGACCGCCTTCATAATATGCGTACTCTTAATTCGATGCCCGAGCACAAAAAGATGAAAATAGCCGGTGAGACAATATTCCTTTATGCCCCCCTTGCCCAGCGCCTCGGACTGTTTTCAATAAAAAGTGAACTGGAGGACCTGAGTTTCAAGTTCCGGCAGCCCCAGATTTATGAAGAGCTGGCATCCTTACTGAAACACAGTGAGAAAAAATATTATGCGGTCATCAATAAGTTCTCACTTCCCATAATCGACAAACTTACTTCGGCAGGATACAACTTCGATATAAACGGACGCCCGAAATCGCTCTACTCTATCTGGAAAAAGATGCAGTCCAAAGCCGTACCCTTTGAAGAAATTTATGATGTTCTTGCAGTGAGGATAGTTTTCGATCCTGTTCCGGAAATATCTGAAAAAACCCAGTGCTGGAATATTTATTCAATGATCACCGATACATACCTTCCAAAGCCCGACAGACTGCGTGACTGGATCAGCCGGCCGAAACCAAATGGCTATGAAGCACTGCACCTCACGGTAATGGGTCCCGACGGAAAATGGGTGGAAGTCCAGATACGGAGCAGAAGGATGGATGAAGTGGCAGAAAGAGGATATGCTGCTCACTGGAAATACAAGGGTGACACCTCGAGGGAAACAGAACTGGACAAGTGGATAAAAAAGATAAGGGTCATGCTCGAGAATCCTCTCGAAGATCCTATTGAATTCCTGGATGAATTCAAGATGAATCTCTTTTCATCCGAAATAATGGTGTTTACACCCAAGGGCTCACTGGTAAGTCTTCCAAAAGGTGCATCCGCACTTGATTTCGCCTATGAGATACATTCAGAGATAGGGAACAAGGCCATCGGTGCCAAGATCAACTACAAGCTTCTTCCGCTGAACACAACCCTTATGAGCGGCGACCAGGTGGAGATAATTACATCCGATATAGCCAGACCGGAGAAGGACTGGCTTTCCTGGGTCAGGACAACCAGGGCAAAGGAGAGCATTAAGGATGCCCTGAAAACGGAAACAATAAACCGGATCCAGAAAGGTATAGAAATGCTGGAGGCAAAACTCAGTGAACTGGAAGTCATCCCAAATGCGGAAGTCCTTAAAAAACTGATGACAGCCTACAATGTATCCAACAAGGATGAACTCTATTCGGGTATTGAACTGGGACTTATCAATCTTGACAACCTTAAGAGGATACTGAGAAAAACAGAATCAAGAAGTATCATCAAATACTGGAATTTCAAATTCATAGGGACAAAAAAAGAGACAGAGACAGCTGTTCAGGTTCCGGAGAAAATTGATAACAGCACTCCCTTCCTTCTCAGGGAGGATGTAACCAGCGCTGCGCAGTCCTATGAAATAGCAGACTGCTGCAAGCCCATACCCGGGGATGACGTTACGGGATACAGATCACCCGAAGGTTCCATCATCATCCATAAACCCACATGTCCGACAGCTATCCGTCTCAGCTCAAATGAAGGCAACAGGATAGTTGCCGTTAAATGGGCCATCCATAAATTCGTGTCCTTCCTTGCAAGAATAAGTGTAGCAGGTATCGACAGGATCGGTCTTGTAAACGATATAAGCAATATCATTTCCTATGAATTGAGTGTCAACATGACAAATATCAACTTCTCCGTCACCAAAGGTATCTTTGAAGGAACCATCGACCTGTACGTACATCACACAAAAGACCTGAACAACCTCATACTCAAGATTTCAAATGTAAAGGGTATTGAAAGTGTCAAACGGGTCGAAGACTTTTCATAACAAAGCCTCCCCTGCCCTCCTCCTTGGATCTGAACAAAAAATGCATACTTTTGCTATTATTTTAAATTAGACCAAATATGATTAGTGATGATATCAGATCAACTGTAAAAAAAATCTTCACTGAATATCTGGAAAAGAACAAACACAGAAAGACTCCTGAAAGATTTGCCATCCTGGATGAAATATATTCGATGACAGGCCATTTCGATATCGAGTCACTTTATATTTCAATGAAGAACAAGAACTACAGGGTCAGCAGGGCCACCCTGTACAATACCATTGACCTGCTTCTGGACTGCAATCTGGTGACAAGGCATCAGTTTGGCAAAAACATTGCAGAATTTGAAAGAGCCTACCAGTGTGGCCAGCATGATCATTTAATTGATCTGGAAACGGGAAAGGTGATAGAGTTTTGTGACCCGAGGATTGATGAAATAATAAAAACGGCCTGCGAGCTGAATAATTTCGAGCCCCAGTATCATTCACTGTATATTTACGGAAAGCTGAAGGAAGGCGGCAAGCATGACAACAAACAATCAGATACCAGATCCTGAACAACATATCAAAATTTGACTTATCTTTGGATTGTGAAATGTTATTATGCAATAAAATTCCTGTGTCATGAAAAACTATTTCTTCAACCTGAAATTTGTTTCAGGGAAGCTGCTGCTTGCACTTCTTGTGACTTCCCTGAATTGTGCACTTTTATCTGCTGAGCAGAAACCTGCCGGAAATCTTCTTTCCTTTTCTGAAGGAAAAACAACCTTTGATTTTCCGGCTATGGGCGGGACCCTCATGAAAGAGTCAGGGATCAGCCCTGCAATTCCTTCTCCGGTCGCCAATGAAAAGAAAACGGGAACATGGTTTCCCAATCCTAATCCCTCAAAGTATTTCATTGGCCATTCGGCCATACCCCTGGAAAAGGGTTCGGGCTATTTTCAGAATACCTGGATCTTCGTTAATTCTGCCGGCTTTGCAATAACCAACAACATAAGCATATCGGGAGGAGTTGAGATCATTTCCCTGCTTGCCAGAGGTGAAGGACCCTATGCATTTTTTCTCAATCCCAAAATCTCCTTCAGTATCGGCGAAAATTTCTACGCCGGCGGAAATATTCTTTACCTGAACACGCTAAGGACAATCGATAAGTTCGGCGGCCTTGCAACCCTCAACGGATTCTTCACCTACGGAAATGACAACAACAATATCACCGCAGGTGCAGGATGGGGATTTGCTGATGGTCAGTTTTCTTCCCTGCCTGTCATTACGGTCAGCGGAATGGTAAGGGTATCAGGAAGAATAGCTTTTGTCACAGAAAACTGGATTTTGCCTGTCGGCGGTGATGAGGGAAAAGACCTGTACGGAATGTTCTCCTACGGTATAAGATTCCTCGGAGAGAAAAACTCAATTGACCTGGGATTCATGAACAACAGGGATCTTTCACAAACATTGATTCTCGGAATACCACTGCTGAATTTTGTAATTAATTTCTGATCATATAAAAGTGCTGCAACAGGCCGGGATGTGCTGTGTAATCACCATCACCGGCAGCAACCGCGGGGAATGGTACCTGTTCAGGCTCCCCCGGCAGCAACTCACGGGCAGTAGTTATTAACATAATTCAGGCAATCATATTTTAACCTGAATAATTTTATAACTTGGCCTCTGCTTAATAAATACTCCCTTTACATAAAATGAAAACTGATATATTGTTAGGTCTTCAGTGGGGTGATGAGGGAAAGGGAAAGATTGTGGATGCAATCAGTCCGCAATATGATGTAATAGCCCGTTTCCAGGG
>LSQX01192428.1_pt2 | contig 17762 bp, 14 predicted proteins | sample 654561 | NCBI WGS metagenome assembly LSQX01 (sample SAMN04489861, study PRJNA283612) | anaerobic digester metagenome | isolation source: 4 biogas reactors fed with cattle manure at either 37C or 55C with and... | place: Denmark: Kongens Lyngby | collected 2014
GAGAAGGCTAAATCCGAGCTTTCTACTGTAACATCAACAAATATTAATCTGCCATATATCACTGCTGATCAATCAGGACCAAAACACTTAGAATTGACCTTGACCAGAGCTAAGTTTGACGACATGACTTCCGATCTGGTGGAAGCTACCATGAAGCCGCTAAGAAACACGATGAATGACGCAAATTTGAAACCAGCTGATATTGATAAAATCTTGCTGGTTGGCGGTTCAACCAGAATACCGGCTGTCCAGAACGCTGTTAAAAATTATTTCAATCAGGAACCCTTCAAGGGTATCAATCCTGATGAGTGCGTTGGAATCGGCGCTGCGATTCAAGCCGGCGTGTTGTCAGGTGATATTACCGGCATGGTACTCCTGGATGTCACACCTCTTTCTCTTGGAATTGAAACCCTGGGCGGGGTCATGACCAGAATAATTGACAGAAATACGACAATCCCCACCAAGAAGAGCCAAGTTTTTTCAACAGCAGCTGACGGACAAACTTCTGTAGAAGTTCACGTGCTGCAAGGAGAGAGGGAGTTCGCCCACGATAATAAGACCTTAGGACGCTTTAATCTTGATGGGATATCTCCTGCTCCGCGTGGAGTCCCTCAAATCGAAGTCATCTTTGATATTGATGCCAACGGTATTGTCAATGTCTCCGCAGTAGACAAAGGCACCAATCGCGAACAACACATCACAATCACTGCGTCATCAAACCTCACAGAGGATGAGATAGATAAAGCGGTCAAAGAAGCTGAACAGTTTGCAGCTGAAGACAAGCAAAAAAAATCAGAAATTGACACCAAAAACAATGCTGATTCTGCAGTTTATCAGGCTGAGAAGCTGCTTAAAGACGAAGGCGACAAGTTTGAAACTGTGGACCGTTCAGATATTGAAACTGCAGTCAGCAAATTGAAGGAGAGTATTTCTGCAAACAGCCTGGATGAGATGAAGCAAGATACAGACGCACTGCAGCAGGCAATTTACAAAGCCAGCGAAAACCTTTACAAAAAGGCGCAGACTGAACAAGCTCAGGGCGATCAAGCTCATTCATCTTATGATGATTCCGACACACAAGGCACTTCCGGCAACGGCACTTATGAGGCAGATTTCAAAGATGCCGGCAATGATCCGGAATAAGTGACACAATATAAACTAATAACCGGGTTCAGCTTTTAAGGCAGGTTTCGCACAGCAATATCTGACTTGAAATCAAGTGAATGACCTTCGGTAATTATTTTTGAACTATGGTATGATTTTTTAAAAAGATACCCGCCCGCTCTAAGTGGCGGGTATCAGCTCGTCAAGCGGGAGGCTCAGGTGGCAGACAAGCGCGATTATTATAAAATACTAGGCGTTGACAAGTCAGCGGATGAAAACCAAATCAAGAAGGCCTATTGGAAACTGGCTAAGAAATATCACCCGGACGTCAATCCGGATGACAAAGAAGCTGAAGAAAAATTCAAGGAAGCCAATGAAGCCTATCAGGTCCTGAGCGATAAAGACAAACGCAGCCGATATGATCAATTCGGTCATGCCGGTGTAGACCCCAATGGGTTTGCAGGTCAGGGCTTTGGCGGTTTCGACCTCAATGACATTTTTAGTACAATTTTTGGCGGTTTTGGCGGTTTTGGCGATTTGGGCGGATTTGGCAGGCAATCATCCACGCGCAGTCGCGGGCCAAGGCGAGGGGTCAATCTGCGCTATCGCATGAATTTAGATTTCATGGAAGCCGCTTTCGGTGTTGAACGCGAGATTTCTATCAATAAAGATGATATCTGTACAAGCTGCCAGGGAAATAAAACCAGCGACGGCACCAAACCAAGAACTTGTCCAACTTGTAAGGGAAGCGGACAAGTTCAGATGGTCAGAGAAACTATGTTTGGCCAAATGATGACCAACAGCACTTGTGAAACATGCAGAGGCAGTGGTGAAATCATCGAAAAACCCTGTCCTGATTGCAAGGGCAGAGGGGTCAAAAGTGTCAATAAGCGTCTGCGGGTTACCATCCCTGCCGGTATAAATGAAGGTGAAATGCTGACGCTAAGAGGCGAGGGTGAACCGGGCGAAATGGGAGGCCCCTATGGTGACCTTTATATTGAAATCCGAATTAGACCTCATCCTGTATTCAGACGTGAAGGCGCAAACACTTTCTGTGAGGTGCCCATTACTTTTGCCCAGGCTGCCCTAGGTGCTGAAATTGAGGTACCCACAATAGATGGGACCGTTGACTTTCGTCTCCATGAAGGTACTCAACCAGGAGACACATACACAATGAAGGGAAAAGGGGTGCCTCTGATTAACCGCACCGGCCAAAGAGGAAATCACATCTTCAAGGTTAAAATTGAGGTTCCGCGCAACCTTGACAATAGTCAAAAGGAATTACTCAGTACTTTTGAACAAAGTTTAAGTGAGGAGAATTATCGGGAGAGAAAGTCCTTTTTTGACAAGGTTAAGCAGGCTTTCAGTAAGAATTGACGGACATGAATTACATAGTATTTGATCTTGAATGGAATATAGCAGGCAATAAGAACAAGGTCAGCAAGGCTGAGCAAAAAAAACTTCCCTTTGAGATAATAGAAATTGGCGCTGTCAAGCTGGACAGCGAAATGCAAATCGTCAGTTCCTTTAACTCTTATGTGCGGCCAAAGTTATACCCGGTTATCTCTCGCTATGTGTCCAGGGTAACTAAAAGAGATCAGGAGAGCCTTAAACTTGGCAAATCTTTTCCTGACGCAGCCAAAGATTTTCATTCTTTCTCCAAAAATGGAAGACCTGTCTTTTGCAGCTGGTCCAAATCCGATCCGCAGGTATTGATTGAAAATCTCAATTATTATGATATTGAACTGCTAAACCCACTTTACTGTTTGGATGTGCAAACCTTGTTTGCAGTGGTAGGAGAGAAGGTAAACAGCTCAACGCAACGCTCGATCGAGTATGCTCTGGAGTATTTAAATGTAACGCTGGATAAGCCTCTTCACTCAGCTCTTAACGATGCCTGCTACACCGCCAAAATTCTGCAGGCAATCTGGTTAGAGCTGGGAGATAACAGCAGCAGCCCGTCTGAAACACTGAAGGAATATTTGTATCAGCCCTCAGCAAAAAAGAGACGATAATAGCGTTTTTTGCCTTTGCGGATGATAACTGCATTGTCGATAATATCGCCTTCATCTAAGACGTAATTATAATTTTCTATCGCTTTGTCATTAAGATAAATGCCCTTTTGCTGAATCAGGCGCCTGCCTTCGCTGCGAGAGGGTATTATTTTAGCATCGGTAAGCAGATCCAACAGTGGCCGCCCTTTTTCAGAGGTAGAGAATGAGACTTCCGGCATATTGGCGGCAGCACCGCTGCCGGAGAATATCTCTTTCGCTGCCTGCTCAGCTTTATCAGCTGCTTCCTTTCCATGTACAATTCCGGTCACCTCATAGGCGAGTTTTTCTTTTGCGCGGTTCAAGTTTTGACCCTCTAACCCGGCGTAGGCGGAGATCTCCTCCATCGGAAGGAAGGTGAGGAGCTTCAGGCATTTAATGATGTCGGCGTCGTCAATATTGCGCCAATACTGATAAAAGTCATAGGGTTTTAATTTGTCCGGGTCAAGCCAGACAGCGCCCCCCACTGTCTTGCCCATTTTTTCACCGGTTGAAGTAGTGAGGAGAGTTAAGGTCATTGCATAGGCATGGCCTTGCTCTTTGCGGCGAACTAAATCTGCGCCGGCTAGAATATTAGACCATTGATCATCTCCGCCCACTTGCAGCCGACAATCATAACGCCTGTAAAGCTCGAGGAAATCATACGCCTGCAAGAGCATATAGTTAAATTCCAGAAATGTTAAACCGTGTTCCAGTCGCTGTTTGTAGGCTTCGGTCGCCAGCATTCGGTTAACTGAGAACTGCGAGCCGATTTCCCGTATGAATTCTATATAGTTTAGAGGCAGCAGCCATTCAGCATTATCCAACATTAAAGCTTTGTCGTCAGAAAAATCAATCAAGATCTCCATTTGTTTTTTAAATTTTTCTATATTATGACGAATAGTTTCAATTGACATAACTTTTCTTAGATCTGTGCGGCCGGAAGGATCGCCAATCATGCCGGTCCCGCCGCCTAACAACGCGATCGGCCGATGGCCTGCACGCTGCAAATGAGCCATAGCCATCAACTGTACGAAGTGACCGACATGCAAACTATCGGCAGTAGGGTCAAAACCAATATAAAAAGCAGCACCCGGTTTGCTTAAATATTCCCGTATCTCTTTTTCATGAGATGATTGGGCAATAAAACCGCGTCCTTGTAACACATCGAATACTGATTCCATAAGGCCCTCCTGTTCATGCAAAAATATTAAAGCTTATTTCTCGGCCTTTGTCATTCTAACTTTTGCCTACACCTTAGTCAAAGCAGAAAGGTTCTTGTCTGCGCTGCCTATTGGTACTCCTGCAGTTTTTTCAATACTGTACCGGTTTCTGCAAATAATACTGATTGATATTGCCGCCGACTTCTTTATACCACAGAGCCGCGGCCTTTAGTGATATCTCCTTTTGTCTGATCGCGGCAGGACTAGAAAGCTCATCGTAATCTGATGCTAAATTAATTAAGGGCAAATCTGCTTTTTTACTCATTAATCGTAATAAATATCTGCCGTCCTTGTTGAACCCCAAAACCTTAAGATACTGTGGACCTGTTGATTTTTCCAAGTCAGCTGTGGTCAATCCCAGCAAGAGAGAAACTAAGGCTCTGCGCACCCTGGAGGCAGGGTGTGTTCTGGTTGCTGCGATCTGCACAAAATTAGACAGACCTCTGTCAAAAGCCTCTTGCTGCTTGGTCAGATTTAGAAGCCTCTCTCCCAAACCTTGCTGCATATGAGCGATTTGAGAGATCCGGGCAGCATCCTGCTGACTTACGGCAAAAAACACATCTTGGCATAAATGTTCCAGAAGAAGAGGACCTTTTTGTTCCTGATAGGAATTTAGAATAGGTGCCAGTGAATAGGAAGGAATACTGCCTTCCAAATTACGAATTAATTTCAATTCGGGAGGAAATTCAGCTGTGTCGGCATTGCATTTGTTAAATGAAGACAATCTCACTTTCTTTTGGGCCTCGTCGTATCCGGCAGGGATAATTGCCTTCTGTATTGCATCTCTTATTTCGCTGGCTGAAGAGGTGTTTATACGTGGATACAAAGTCAGCCCAATTTTGAATTCATTGTCATAAGATGTCAGCGCCTTCAAATATTCAATTGCTAAAATATTATTAGGTTTGCTGAGCAAAGAAGCGAGTTTTAGATCTTGGGTTTCCTTGACAATAGCCTGCTCTCTGGCCGCAGCAAAGCCTAATCCTTCTTTGATGCCCGCTTTGAGGTCTTCTTTGTATTGGCTGCTTTCTGCAGACAACAGGTCACTGATAGTTTTTAATTTGTCATAATCGGGGTCTTCAGCGCCGCAGGCAATTTCCTGCGTGATTCCGGTAGCCAGTATGCTCCTGACAGCACCTGCGGCGAAACCTTCAGCGCTGGACAACGCGAATAACTCCGGCAGAGCTAAAACTAAATCCGCTCCGGCAGCTAGAGCTGTCTTACTGCGCTGAAAGGGAGAAATAAGATTTGGCACTCCTCTCTGACTGAAGAACTCCGGCATAATGACTATTATTTTGCTGTGCAGCGGAGAGTTACGGCGGATCTGCCGTAACAGATGAGCATGCCCAAAGTGCAGGGGATTGAATTCCGCTATTACCGCAATAACTCTCACTTAAATAAACTCCTGTCAATGAATTTAATTCTATCAAATCTGTCAGATAATCATAGTCTCCGATATAATATCTGGCAACACATTGATTTGTCGCAGGCAATTGATTGCCGGATAACAAATATTTGTTAACATCGGACACTTTGGATTAGAATGCTTTTATGAAGTTTACTGGTAAGTACCATTATATTATTCCTTTGCTCGCAATTATAATTGTTGGCGCGATCGTGCTGTATTTTGTTCTGGAAGGCAGTAATTTGGTCCGCCTGCCGTTGGACAGCCTCCCCGGTCAAACCGCCGATGGCTTAGATTATGATACGGATATCCTGGCTCCCGGTGTACTCCAACAAATTGAAGATCATTTATTGGTTGATGTGGAAATCAAATCAACTGATTTGGAAGGTAAAGAGAAAATTATCAAGGCAAAGAATCTGGCAGCAGCCTGGCGAAAGCTTCCCAGTCTTGATCTTGGCGACGACAAAGATGAGGTCATGATTGCCAATCAAGTGCTGGCCGGAGATCAGCTTTATTTAGGACAGACACTGACGGAAAAAGGCAAAAAACGACAATTTAATACCTGGCAGAATACTTTTTCAGAGGCCTTTTATGATAGTTATTCCGATCTATATGCCAGCTCTCTTGAACTCGGACAGGATGGTCTTTATGTTAGACACAACCCCAACTGGATGACAACATTGGGATACGCTCGCGTTCTCTTGCAGGCTTACATGCTTAATCCTTCGCACAGTCTTCTTAACAAACTGGAAAAATTATCTGAAACTTTGCTGCCTTTGTTTCAGTCAGGACCTCCAATTTCCATAACAGGTCTGGGCCCTGATTTAAACCATCCCCTGTTTTCGAAGGCAGAAGAGGATGAAATTGAAGAACGAGAGGAAGTCAATTTGATATCTGTAGAGAGTATTGATTTATGGACTCTTGCTCAGCTGGCAGGCATCGATGAAGAATGGGGAAGAATAGCTCAGCAATGGATTGAAAATATTTCAGAATCAATATCCGAGGAAGGCATGCCGTTTCCGCCGGAGGGCTGGAATGTGGAACAAGATACCGCCATGCCGCTAATCGCTTCAGATTATCAAGCCGAGACTTGGCGTATTCTCAAAACTTCACTGAATTTAGCTGAAGTTGGGATTAACAATCCTGCGCTGGAAGGATTCCTTCTTGAGGAGCTAAAAAGCGGCGGTTTAGCTTCCTCATATCATTTGGTAAATGGCAGCAGCGAGGACCGCAGCGTTAATCCTGCATTGGCTGCCCGGGCGGCCAGACTGGCAAGGGCAGTAGATAATGAGGCTCTGTTTGCGGCTGCCGCAAGACAAATGAGCAGAAGCTATATCTCAGATCAAACAAGCTCATTTTTTGGTGCTTTCGCACGAACTGACAATGAAGGCAGACTGCTGATAAATGCTCTGGATCAAATGCTGGTTCTCCTGGCGCTGCAATAAAATATTTTGTTTTTTCGCAATTGAATCTAATCAATATATAATCTATACTTAGCGATGGCTAGTAAATAATAATAATTGATATATGGAGGAAAATATGAGTTTTTTAGACAATGTCAAAGCAGCAGCCCGCAAAGTCAAGAAGACTATTGTGCTGCCCGAGAGCATGGACCCGAGGGTGGTCGAAGCAGCAGCTAAGATTCTTGAGGAGCAGCTGGCAGAGATTATCTTGCTTGGCAAGAAGGAAGATATACAGGCTCAGGCTCCGGAATGGGATGTCTCCGGAGCGACCTTCATTGATCCGGCTAATTATGAGGGGTTGGACGATTTCTCAGAAACATTTTATGAAATGCGCAAGCAAAAAGGCATTACTCCTGAGAAGGCAAGAGAGACTATGCTGCAGCCTACTCCATTCGGCATTATGATGGTCAAAAAAGATCTGGCTGACGGACTGGTCGCAGGCGCAGTAGGCAGCACTGCCGACACTTTACGGCCTGCATTGCAGATATTGCGCACAAAGCCCGGAACCAAAATGGTCTCAACCTTTTTCATGATGGTAGTCCCTGATTGTGAATATGGAGATAACGGCACTTTCTTATTTTCCGATTGTGGCTTAGTTGAGAATCCCGATGCCGATCAATTATCTGAAATCGCCGTTTCCTCAGCAACTTCATTCAAGGCACTGACTGGAGTTGAACCCAAAGTGGCGATGCTGTCTTATTCCAGTTTTGGTTCTGCTAAGAGTGAATTGACCGAGAAGGTTGTAGAAGCGACCCGACTTGCTAAAGAAAAAGCTCCCCAATTCATTATCGACGGCGAGCTGCAGGCTGACGCGGCAATCGTGCCCTCAATTGGTAAGTCAAAGGCGCCTGACAGCAAGGTTCAAGGTGATGCCAACTGTCTGATTTTCCCTGATTTGAATGCAGGCAATATCGGTTACAAACTAGTTGAGCGCTTAGCCAAGGCAGAAGCTTACGGCCCCATGCTGCAAGGGATAGCTAAGCCAGTAAATGACCTCTCGCGTGGTTGTTCTGCTGATGATATTGTCGGCGTAACCGCCTTAACCGTTTTGCAGTGCGCTGCAAACGACTAATTTTTTAACTGGCTGAGCCAGAAAACATAAAACAAATAAATTTTAAAATAAGGATGTACACATGAAAATTTTGATTATCAACTCTGGAAGCTCGTCGCTAAAATACCAAGTCATTGACTATGAAAAACGTGATGCGTTATGTGTAGGCCTGTGTGAACGCATTGGCATCAAAGATCCGCAAATGACACATACTTTAAAGAGCGGTAAAAAAATTAAGGAAGGCAAAGATTTTAATAATCATAAAGATGCTGTTCTGGCAATGGTGGAAATGCTGACCTCAAAAGAACATGGCGTGATCTCTGATCTTTCTGAGATCCAAGCTATAGGTCACCGAGTATTGCACGGTGGAGAAGAATTCACTGCTCCTGCTCGGGTGACAGAAGAAGTCAAGGCAGCCATACGCACTTGTTGTGTATGGGGTCCCCTGCATAATCCCGCCAATCTTACCGGTATCGAAGTTTGTGAAGAGATTATGCCCGGCATTCCCCAGGTAGCAATTTTCGATACAGCTTTCCATCAGACCATGCCTCCGGAAGCTTTTATTTATGCCCTGCCTTATCGCTACTATGAAGAAATGGGTATCCGCCGTTATGGCTTTCACGGCACCTCACACATGTATGTGTCACAGCAGGCAGTCAAACTATTAGGCGGCGAAGCTAAGGGCACAAAGATAATCACTGCGCATCTCGGTAATGGATCTTCTTTCTCAGCGGTCAAAGACGGTAAATGTGTTGATACCTCTATGGGACTTACTCCGCTGGCAGGCATACCAATGGGTACGCGCTGCGGCGACATCGATCCGGCAATAGTTCCTTACATTATGGAAAAAGAAAACCTGAAACCTGATGAAATAGATCATATCATGAACAAAGAATCAGGCGTACTTGGCGTATCCGGTGTCAGCTCGGATTTCCGCGACTTGGCGGAAAAAGCTAGTGCAGGCAACAAGAGAGCAGAACTAGCCTTGGATATCTTTGTTTATCAAGGAAAAAAGATCATTGCCAGCTATGCCGGCGCGCTTGGCGGCGTAGATGCCATTGTTTTTACTGCCGGTATCGGTGAAAATGACCACGTAACTCGAGCAAGAATGCTTAAAGGCTTTGAGTTTATGGGCGTCGAAGTTGACAATGATAAGAATATAAACTTTAATGGCGAGGCTGGATTAATATCCTCAAATAACTCAAAAGTCAAAGTCTTTGTAATACCCACGAATGAGGAATTATCAATTGCTCTCCAGACTGTTGAGGTTTTGGGGCTGGCAAATTAGTATCGAACAAAAGCCGTTAAGAATTAATGTGCAAGAGACGTAAATAGTCAGAGCCCCTGCTGTGATAGAAAAGGCTAAAGCTAACAAACAGCATCTGAGCCATGATTCTTGACATAAACATTCGTTTAAGAGATAATGCTCTTTGCGTCTCAACGGGAGTACCGTTTAACTCTAACGGCTCTGAGGCACAAGTGTCCTAAAGGACCTAAAAGAGATGGAGGTGTGACAAATGGCAGTCCCGAAACGCAAATGGTCAAAAGCTAGAAGCCGCAGAGCACGTTCTAACTGGAAGATCAGTGCGCCCAATCTGGTAGAATGTCCGCAATGCAAATCATTAGCAGCTGCACACAGGGTATGCAAAAACTGTGGATATTATAAAGGCCGCGAAGTTATTTCTGTAGACGATAAATAAGCGGATCGCAAGATAATGATTTAAAGCAACGGGACTTTCACAGATCCGTTGCTTTTGTTTTTAGAATAAAGGAGCGACTTTATGAGCAAACCTAGTGTGGCCATCGTCGGCAGGCCTAATGTGGGAAAATCATCTTTATTTAATGTGTTGGCCGGCATGCGCATCTCAATTGTAGCTCCGACACCCGGAGTCACGCGCGATCGTGTTTTTGCTGATGCAGAATGGCAGGGAAGAGAGTATAGTCTGATTGATACCGGAGGTATCGAATTTGGTACTTCTGATGATATATTGACAAAAATGCGTTTACAGGCAGATGTGGCTATCGAATCAGCCGATGTCATTTTGTTCATGACTGACATTCACAGCGGTCTGACCGCAGCTGACCAGGATATAGCGAAATTTTTGCATCGCAGTAAAAAGCCTGTTCTCGTAGTTGTGAACAAAATTGACCAGCCTGGCAACCCGCCAGCCGGTTTTTTCGAATTCTATCAACTTGGCTTTTCTGAAATCTTTGCCATCTCCGCCAGCCACAAACTTGGTCTGGGAGAGCTTCTCGATTCAATAATTTCACATTTACCTGAACAAAATTTTGAAGATTATCCGCCAGACACTGTCAGGGTCGCAGTGATTGGCAAACCAAATGCCGGCAAATCTTCTCTCATTAATCAACTGCTAGGAGAGGAGAGAGTAATTGTTTCTGAGACGGCCGGTACCACGCGTGACGCAGTCGATTCTTATTTTGCTAATAAATATGGCAATTTTGTCCTCGTAGATACTGCGGGACTCAGACGCAGAGGGAAAGTGACTGAAAAAATCGAAAAATACAGTGTCTTGCGCGCGAACAAAGCCATTGAAAGGGCGGATCTTTGTCTAATCATGATTGATGCAATTGACGGTGTTTCGGAACAAGATTCCAAAATTGCAGGTCTGGCCTGGAATATGGGTAAGACATGTATCTTTGCAGTCAATAAATGGGATGCAGTTACAAACAAAGCAGACGCTCGCAAAGAATTGAGCCAACAAATTTTAACACGATTTCATTTTATGTCTCATACTCCGATTGTTTTTGTTTCCGCAAAAACCGGCTTAAACTGTGACAAATTGTGGCCTTTAATAAATGCTACTTTCGAGAATGGCGGCTACAGAATTTCAACAGCGCAAATGAATGAATTTATTACTGATGCAGTCATCTTGCATCCACCACCTCAAGATAAAGGAAAGCATCTAAAAATCTATTATGGTACGCAAATAGGCAATTATCCTATCCGAATAATATTTTTTGTCAATGACCCTAAATTGACGCATTTTTCTTATGACCGTTATCTAGAAAACAGATTGCGCGAAATATATGGTTTTGAAGGCAGTCCAATACAAATCATATGGCGAGGCCGCAGGAAGAAGGACATGATATAATTATGACAAATCTTGTAAAGGAGATTTAATTTGTCTAAAAAGATAGGCAGAACATTATTTATATTGAGTCTAATTCTGCTATTGGTGGCAATCGGCATTTTTGGCTACTACACCGGGTATAATTATGTAACCGCACAAAATGAGCGTTTAAACAGCCTTAATAGCTTGATTGAACTTGAAGGCAAATCTCCAATTTCTGAAGACACTCGGGGCTCAATAGAGATTCACATTCCAAGAAATTCTGATATGGATGATATTACCGACATTCTATTAGATGCAGGCTTGATAAATAATAAAGTTGCTTTTAAAGTGTTATCAAAAATAAATGGCTTTGATGGTAATTACCGTTCCGGCACTCATTATCTGCTTGATGAAATGAGTTATGACGAAATCATGCTGCTTCTGACTTCTAAACCTGATCCTGTTACAATTACTTTCCCGGAAGGTTTAACTTATTCACAGGTAAAGGACAGGATGAAGAAAGCCGGGATGCGTTTTGACGAAAATATCATGGATGAGATGATGAAGCGGCCAAATCTTTTTGTCGACTATGAATTCATGCAGGAAATTCCATCTTTCCCGGATCGAGAATGGATAATGCAAGGATATTTATGGCCGGATACCTACCAATTTGACGTCAATGAGTCAGAAGAAAATATTCTTCGTAAATTTTTCGACAATACAGAATTGAAATTGCGTAATGGCAACTATTATGAACGAGCGGAAATAATTGGAATTACTTTGGACCAAGCAATGACGCTTGCTTCCATAGTGCAAAAGGAAGGTCCAATGTCGGAGATGCCAAAAATTGGCAGAATATTTCTCAATAGACTTAAACTGGAAATGCCCTTGCAATCTTGTGCCACCATCAATTATCTGCGCGAAGCTGACGGTTTAAAGCCTGTCTTGTGGGTTAGCAACATTGATTTAGAACGATATAAAGATAATCCATATAATACTTACAATATTGCTGCTTTACCGCCCGGACCTATCAATTCTCCCGGAACCGTAGCTTTGGAAGGCGTCCTCTGGCCGGCAACTGAACGCAGTTGGCCGGGCGCTAACTCATATCTGTATTTTGTCGCAACCGGGGATGGGTATAACGATTTTTCTAAAACATATGAAGAGCATCAAGAAAAATCTGAGAAATATAGCACCGTCCAAAAAGCTAATTAAACCTTATCAGCTTTGCCGGCATTATACTTACTGCCTGATGTAAGCTTGAAATAATTTCTAATTTTAGTCTCTGCTTCAAAGGTGATGAATAATTCTCTCAGGATGACAAAAGCCAGCGGCCCCAGCAAAATACCGCTGATTCCATAAATCATTATTCCAATAATCATGCTCAGAATAGTCACAATAGGATGCAGGCGCATCGCACTGCCCAGAATTATCGGCTCGATTAATCTGCGAATTATAATAATTACAACCATCATAATCAAAATTCCCACACCCTGCAGGGGTGATGATTGAATGAAGAAGTAAACTGAAATAGGAATTAAAGTGGTAGTTATACCCAGAATCGGCAGCAAATCCACTACAGCTGCAACAATTGACCAAAGAAAAGGGTTCGGCAAACCAACGATGAGAAAGCCCACAAAAGCTTCGGCAAGGGTGACAAACATCAAAACAACATAACCGCCAATAATCCTGAACAAAGTCACCGCCAATTGACTTGTTGCTGTAAATATCTTACGAATGAAATCTTTGCGGGGGATAAATCTCAATAAGAATCTGTAGAGTTTGCTCGACTGTGTAATGAAGTAATATCCCGTCATAACGGTGATAATTAAAACCAAAATAGCTCGAGGCATGCCCGAGAACCATTTGCTCAGGGATGAAAGAATGCTCCCCAATATACTCGGCAGCGCATCAATAACATTGTGCACTAAAGATATTGTGCTCTCTTCGATCTGAAGTGTTATAGCAGGATTAAGCTCAAGCCCGAACGGTCCCGACACATTGCGAAAAAAGCTTGAAATTTGGTTGATAATGTCTGATTCACGAACAAATTTTGGGAACTGCAGTGAAATATAGCGAATAATTGCAATCAGAGAGTAGAAAATCCCACTCAACAAAGCTAATATCAACAAGAGCAGAATAATATAAATAAAAACAGCAATGCGGTTGCGTACTCTATTGACATCATTGATTGAAGGGTTGCGAGAATCCTGTATCTTGAATTTTTTCATGATGTATTGGCTTACAGTAACCGACACCTGAGACAAAAAAAGAGCAATTAAAATAGGCGACAGTATTACCAATGCGTTTAGTCCAATGTAAAGAAAACAGATTACCAGCAAGATCAACAGTGCATATTTAATCACTGAAAGGATAAAGGCAGCATCTGATTTTGCTCGCTCGTCCATTCAAGTCTCCTTCTGCTTAGTTTTGCACCAGCAATATCAGCGACATAAGAATCGCAGCTCCAATGAACAGATAATCGGTTTTACGCTTAAAGCCTATTACTTCCCCATGTTTAGAGACATCCAGCAAAGCCTTTTCCCGCTCTTCAATCTTAAGACGATTCCTGTAATTCGTATAATACACTAGAACAGGCAAAAATATCATTGCTGATATAAAAAGCAATGGCAGTTGTAAAGAAATTATCTGAGAGGTGGTGGAGGGCAATTGACCCCAAAAAATATCTGCTGTGAACTGGTAAGCCAAAGAATATGTCAGCCAGCCAAGCCCCAGACCAAGCCCGGCAAAAGACGAGGTGATCAAGCTGTTGCTGTCAAGTCTCACTTTGCAGATAAATACAGCGAAGATAAAAAATACCGGTAAAGGGCGAAGCTGCATAGGGATTAGAGCCGCGAAATATGCAGTTATAAAAATTGCTCTTGTGTAATGGGAGCCTGAAGCCAACCCAGGAAGCACCAATCCGGACAATAAAATTCCCAAACAAAGCGCTGGTAAAACAGATGATATTAAAATCGTAAGCATGATTTGTATCCAGGAAGACTGGAACAACATTACGCCCTGATTCATTAGACTCCAGCCGGGCAGCCGGAGAATTGTGTCATTAGTAATAAAATGAGAAAGTAAGTGATCCAAAGTCAGGCAAATAAACGCCAAAGGAAATCCGGATAAAAAAGCCAATAATGAAGGTATAAGAGATGGTTTATCTCCAAAGACAAAAGATTTTGCCGGTTTTTCCAACGAGATTATTAAAGCTGAAGCTAGGATAGGCAGTGCCCCGACAGAGATTAACATCTCTATAGCGTAGCTGCGAAAACTGTGTGAGTTCAGCAAATCGGAAAGAGGCTGATATGAAGTAAGAGCCAATTTGTACAAGGTTAAGAGTATAGTAATGGCAATAGCCGTCCGGCCGCTGATTCCGGCTAAACGTCTTTCTTCTTGATAAAAAGCAAACTTTCTTTTCCTCTCGAGTTCAACTACTGTAATATCAGCAAAAGATTTTTGCGGATCATCAAGCCTTACTACTCTGGAATTCTTTGATACTTTGGCTGCACGAAGGCTTTTCTTTTTCTGCACAAAATGCTCCTTATTTGGACAGATGAAGAGATTGGAACCAGTATACCTTAAAAGGTGCCCCTATGAGAGAGCTAATTGAATCATCACTCAACTTAAGCTGCCGATAAGAATTGCCACCTGCCAAAGAGTTAACTATAATACTAAAGAATCAGCGTAAATGCTAAGGAGCAAATAATGGAAACAAGAGATATCATAAACAGAATGCAGATATTGGCACAGGCTAACTATGGCACAGAATTGGCATATTTGACCAAAGGTGAGTACTGGCAGATATTATCTCGCGCCCTAATGTCAACCAATGCCGCTGACTGGGGAAAGACTCGACAGATATATGAGAAGGGGCGCCAAGCCCATTATTTTTCAGCTGAGTTTCTAGTAGGCAGAAGTCTCCTTAATAATCTGACAAATGCTGGTATCTATGACGAAGTAAAAGATCTGGTCTTGGGTCATGGCTATGATATTGACGATATACTGGAAGAAGAAAACGATCCGGGTTTAGGAAACGGAGGATTAGGCAGGCTGGGAGCTTGTTTTCTGGACTCAGCCGCTACCTTAGGATTACCTGTCACCGGCTACGGTATTCTTTATGATTATGGTTTGTTTAGACAAGAGATAGAGAATGGTTTTCAAAAAGAATTCCCTGATGATTGGATTGATGATGATGGTTATCCTTTTTTGACAGCGCGCCGCGACGAAAAAGAACTTGTCCACTTTGAAGATTTTGATGTATATGCAGTCCCTTTTGACCTGCCGGTTCTCGGATATGGCAACAAGAATAAAAATACCATCCGCATCTGGAGCGCAGAACCGGCAGAAGAGTTTGATTTTAATCTCTTTAATTCTCAAAGATTTGATGACGCAGTAATCGAGCGCAACCGCGTCAAAGACATTTGCCGTGTTCTTTACCCAAATGACAGTTCATACGATGGCAAGGTATTGCGCGTTCGGCAACAGTATTTTTTTATATCTGCCTCTTTACAGAATATTATTGGCTCGTTTAAGCGCCTTCATGGCAATGATTTTTCAAAATTTCCTGAGTATAACAGTATTCAGTTAAACGACACTCATCCGGTCTTAGCTATTCCAGAGCTTATGCGCATCTTAGTTGATGAGAATTGGCAAAGCTGGGATGAAGCCTGGCAGATTGTTCAAAAGACTTTTGCTTATACCAATCACACAATTATGGAAGAGGCATTAGAGGCCTGGGATGTCAATATTTTCCAATTTCTCTTTCCTCGTATTCTTGATATCATTACGCATCTTGATAAGCAATTTGAAGAAGAATTGAAAGATTCTCACATGGCAGAGAATCTGATTCAACGCTTATCGCCAATACATGACGGAAAAGTACATATGGCTTTGCTTGCCTGTTATGCCTGTTATTCAATCAACGGGGTCGCGGCTATTCACAGCAATCTACTGAAAAACACGCTCTTTAAACATTTTTTCAATTTTTGGCCGAAGAAATTTAATAATAAAACAAACGGAGTTACTCCTCGACGCTGGCTGAAAATGTGCAATCCGAATTTATCTGAATTGCTGACTGAAAAAGTTGGCAGTGAAGCCTGGATAACTGATCTGGATCTTCTTAAATCTCTGGAAGGGGAGAAAGACGATCCCAAACTGATCCGTCAGCTTCTTAAGATTAAACAGGATAATAAAGAAAAACTTGCTCAATTCATAAAAATTCATGAAGACATTGAAATTGACAGCAGTTTTTTGTTTGATGTGCAGATCAAACGCTTACATGAGTATAAACGCCAATTCATGAACGGACTATTAATTCTGGACCAGTATTTTCGATTGAAAGACAATCCTCACCAGAATGGCGTGACTCCGGTTGCATATATCTTTGGTGCTAAAGCTGCGCCAGGTTATACCAGAGCTAAAGCCATTATCAAATTTCTTGCTGAGCTGGCTGATTTAATCAATGATGATTCCGATGTTAATGACCGCATGAAAGTTGTCTTCTTGCATAATTATAATGTTTCTCTTGCCGAAAAGATCATTCCGGCAACAGATATATCTGAACAGATTTCTACTGTCGGCATGGAAGCCTCCGGCACCGGTAATATGAAATTCATGCTTAACGGCGCTCTCACACTAGGTACTTATGATGGAGCCAATCTTGAGATTTTGGAAGAAGTAGGTGAAGAAAACAGTTTTATGTTCGGCCCTAAAATCGATGATTTCCCTGCCACCATGAGCTATTACAATTCTCAATGGCAATATAAAAATGTTGAAGGACTTAATAGAGTTGTTGACGCACTCATTGACGGCACCTTGTCAGACAATAGAACCGGCATGTTCCAGGATTTATACGATTCTCTGCTTACGGGGTCGCAATGGCATGCAGGTGATCAGTATTATGTGCTGGGGGATTTTGAAGCTTATCGCAGGGCACGTAATTGTGCGCATCGCGCTTATCAAGATCAGATTGGCTGGGGACAAAAGTGCTGGATAAACATCGTAAATAGCGGCAGATTCAGCTCAGACAGGACCATTAAACAATATGCTGATGACATCTGGAAAATTGATACCAGGCTTATATAGCATTTGACATTTTTCTATCCATTTGGCAGAATGCCTATGCATTCAATAATCGGAGGAGATAAGAATGGCCGAGTTTAAATATGAAATAGTTAAAAATATCGCTGTTTTGAGTACCAGTAGATCCGGTTGGAACCGTGAATTAAATTTAGTTAGTTGGAATGAGGGCAAACCTAAGCTTGATTTGCGAGACTGGGCTCCTGAGCATGAGAAAATGAGCAAAGGAATTACTCTTAACCGGGAAGAAGCCGCCATATTGAGAGAAGTTCTTAACGAACTTTCGCTTGACGAGATGATGCCCGAATAATTATTCTTAAAATTTGTCAAA
>LSQX01308627.1_pt1 | contig 17761 bp, 13 predicted proteins | sample 654561 | NCBI WGS metagenome assembly LSQX01 (sample SAMN04489861, study PRJNA283612) | anaerobic digester metagenome | isolation source: 4 biogas reactors fed with cattle manure at either 37C or 55C with and... | place: Denmark: Kongens Lyngby | collected 2014
CCTCTTTTGGTGAGGCAGAGCGTCATAATGGGGCCGATGTAGTCGGAGGTTGTAATTATTGAGGCACGGATATAGGGCTCTTCGATATAATCGATATAGGTAGGGTCGGGCAGGCCCGAAGGATTGTGAACGTTGATGCATTCCCCTTTTTTGGTATAAATCTTGTATTGAACGTTGGGGACCGTGGTGATGACATCCATGTCGAATTCCCGGTCCAGGCGTTCCTGAATAATTTCCATGTGCAGCAGGCCCAGAAAGCCGCAACGAAAACCAAAGCCCAGCGCCATGGACGATTCCGGCTGGAAGGTGAGGGAGGCATCGTTGAGTTGCAGTTTTTCGATGGAAGAACGCAGGTTTTCGAAATCCTCGCTGTCGATGGGATAAACTCCGGCAAACACCATGGGCTTGACGTCTTCGAAGCCTTCGATTCCTTTGGCGCAGGGGCGTTTGACGTGGGTGATGGTATCGCCCACTTTGACCTCTTTGGAGGTTTTAATGCCTGAGATAATGTAACCTACGTCTCCGCAGCTCAAGACTTCCCGGGGCTGCATTTGTATTTTGAGAATGCCGATTTCGTCGGCCTCGTATTCTTTTTTGGTAGCCACAAACTTTACCTGGTCGTGACTGCGTAAGGTGCCGTTTACGATTTTGAAATAGGCAATAATTCCCCGGAACGAGTTAAACACCGAATCGAAGATCAAAGCCTCGAGCGGAGCCTCCGGATCCCCCTTGGGGGCTGGCACTTTTTGTACAATTTCTTCGAGTATCCTTGGTATGCCTTCGCCTGTTTTACCGCTGGCCCGGATGATGTCGCTGCGTTTCACTCCCAGCAGTTCAATTACCTGATCTTCGACTTCTTCGATCATGGCACCGGGCAGATCCACTTTGTTCAACACCGGAATAATCTCCAGGTCGTTGTCGATGGCCATGTATAAATTGGAAATGGTTTGGGCCTGAATGCCCTGAGAAGCGTCAATCACCAGCAGAGCTCCTTCGCAGGCTGCAATAGAGCGTGATACTTCGTAAGAAAAGTCTACGTGTCCGGGGGTGTCAATCAGATTCAACTTATAGTCTTTGCCGTCCAGAGAATAATTCATCTGAACTGCCTTGCTTTTGATGGTGATGCCGCGTTCTTTTTCGAGGTCCATATTGTCGAGCATTTGGTTCTCGGTAATAGCCAGGGTTCCGGTATGCTCCAGCAGGCGGTCGGCAAGAGTGCTTTTGCCGTGATCAATGTGAGCTATGATGCAAAAATTGCGAATATGGTCCATCCTAGAGTGCTTATATATTTTGAGGCTGCAAAATTACTAAAATTTATGCAACTGCCGGCTAAATTCTTTGTATTTTTGTGGCTGATAAAGCAATACAATATGACGGTTACAGAGATCAATTCCCTTTACGCAAGAATATTTCGTTACCTGTATGAAATGCGCATCAAAGATGCTATTACAGACTTGGGCTACCTGATTCAGCAAAATGGTTTCGGGCCGGCTTACGATGAACTGGTTCAACAGGAAACCACCTATCGTTTTTTGTTACGTTACAGGTTGGAAGGGGTTGAAGATAAGGAACGCGAAATTGTTCTGCTCAAGCTGAAAAGAACTTTATGCGAATTGGCCGATTCGGCTTATCGTCAATGGCTTGCTGTTAATTCCGGTCAATGGTATTATTCCCGGCTCAGAGCCGCCAGGGCAGCTAAAAATTTGCAGGAACTGATGCAGGAACTTGGCGAGCTGGATTCCGATTACACACTGACATTACTCAAACAGGACGAAGTACAGCGCAAAGCGGAGATACTGCAATTAAACAGTCAGAGAGAGCAGCTGGTCGGGATGTTATTCCAAAATATATTATTATCAGACAGCTGGAGTGATCAGGAGCTCAAACTTATTCAAGAAGCCTTTACACACTTGCTCTATCCTCACGAAAGAGCCCTGCTGGTGTCTGCCTTGCTCTTGTCGCTGCAATTTTTGTTTGACGAAAAAAAATTCCTCTTCCTGTTGGATTTATGTGAACAGGAAGATGTTGAAGTTAACCGGAGAGCTCTCACCGTTGTGATGTTGCTTTTTGATATGTATGACCAAAGGATGCAATGGTATCCGGCCATCAGTAGCAGATTGGCTGCTTTACTCGAAGACGAAGCCAGGCAAACGGCCTTGCTGTCCGTTTTTATACAACTGGCCCGAACCAAAGATGTGGAAACCATCAGCCGCAGAATGCGGGAAGAATTTCTGCCCGAGATGAACAAACTGGGCTCGTCCATTCAACAAAAACTCACCGAAAGCCAGGAATTCGGCGAAGAACTCAATCCTGATTGGAAGGAATTGTTCGAAGATGCCTCCCTGTCCGAAAAAATGCAGGAATTCTCCGAGATGCAAACCGAAGGGGTGGATGTATATATGAGCACCTTTTCCAATCTGAAGTTTTATCCCTTCTTCAAAGAAATACACAACTGGTTTTTGCCCTTTTACAGCGAACACAGCCAGGTGGCTGAACTCTTTAAGCAAGACAGCCTCCAGGGGGTGAATGTGACCAAATTGGTTACTTCTTCCGATTTCTTATGTTCTTCCGATAAATACTCCTTTTGCTTCAACCTGGCTCAGGTGCCCGAATCCTACCGCAGCCAGATGGCCGCCAACTTTGGCTCAGAAACCGAAGCCTACAAGGAAATGCAAAAAATGGAACAAAGCGGCAATCAACGCCTGAAAACCGAATCGGTCTCGAATCGCTATATTCAAGACTTATATCGCTTTTACAAATTGTTCAGTCACAAAAAAGATTTCAGGGATATATTTGCCGGCTCTCTCGATTTTTACGCGGTTTCCGGAATAAGCCCCTACCTGGAACAAGAAGAAATTATGCTGAAAATTGCATTGGTCTACTTCAAAACCAAACATTATGCACAGGCTTTGAAGCTTTTTGACCGTTTACTGGAACTGAAAGCGGTTGATGCCGACTTGTACCGTAAAAAAGCCTATTGCCATCAACAGTTGCAGGAATATGCAACTGCCCTTCAGGCCTATCTGAAAGCAGATTTATTGCAGGCCGACAATTTATGGACTTTGAAACGCATTGCCGCCTGTTATCGTCAGCTTAAAAACAACGAAGAAGCGCTGGTCTATTACCGCAGAGCCGAAAAACTGGATCCTGAGAATTATGTGCTCAGTATGAACATTGGGCATTGCCTGATGGATTTACAACGCTACAACGAGGCTTTGAAAAGTTATTACAAAGCCGAATTCATTTCCGGGGAATCGCCCAGAACCTGGAGGCCTTTGGTCTGGTGTGCTCTGCTGTGCAAAAAGTATGACCAGGCCGATAAATACATTCAAAAGCTTTTGGCGCACAAACCCCTGATGGTCGATTTTTTGAATGCCGGGCATTTGGAATGGTTGCAGGGATCGGCTCTGAAAGCCATTCAAATGTATAAAAAAGGCATACGGCTTACGCATACCGCCCAGAGCGAATTTTTTGAACTTTTCGAAAAAGACCTGCCCGTGTTGCTGGAACAGGGCATCAACAAAACCGACATTCCCGTGGTCAGGGATGGATTGCTTTATCAACTTGAGGAATAGACTATGCCGACTTCTGTTATTTACCGCTTCCTGACGTCTTGGCTGTTTTTTGTCTCCCCGGCTTTACTGGCCTTTGCCGGCGAAAAGCCGGATGTTTTGTTTATGGCAGCCTGGCTGAAAAACGAGGAACAGTCGTATATGCTGGAACACAAAACTTACAGCCTTGAGCAGGGAGATACTTCCGAACTGGAAACAATCAACCTGATGGCTGATGTGAGCGTGCAAGATTCCACAGCCGAGCGCTATGTGTTGGAATGGAGTTTTTACGAATTTTCGATGCAAAGCAATCATTATCCTTCGGTCTGGCTGATGCAGCACATCAAGGATCTGAAAATAAGCTGCAGAACCACGCCGGCAGGTGTGTTAAAAGAATTCCCGGATTTAGAAGATTTTCGAAAAGGCTTGGATCAGGCTGTGGAATCGGCTTTTTCCTCTTATCAGGGCTTGCCTTCCGAAGCATCCAGAGCCCGGGTGTATCGGCTCAGAGAAGAATTAGAGGCCTTTATATTGATGGCCATCAATCATATTCATCAGGCTTATGGTCTGGGCTATATTCCGGGAGAAGTAGTGGAAGTGCCCGACAAGATGGAAACACGCTTTTCGGAAACAGCCATAGATGCCATGATTCGGAAAAAACTGGAACATTACGATCCGGAAAGCGGTGTTGCCAGCCTGATCATGGCCACCATGCTCGATTCTGCTCAGCTAAACCGGGCTATGCAGGAGTATATGGCCTCTCATGATTTAAAACAGCCTGTTTACAGGCAGGAAAACACTGCGGCACTGGTCATGCATATCCCCAGCGGCTGGTTGTTGTATGGCTTTGACAAACGAGAGATTTTCCAGGGCAAGAGCCTGTATGGGGAATTTTTCGAAATCACCCACCGTCAAAATCAACTTTTTATTGAATAATCATATAATCTGTAGTTTATGAGTCTGAAAATTGAAAAAATTCCTTTTGGAAATATGCCCGACGGCAGAACTGTATACAAATTCCGTATGACCAACGAGTCGGGGGCGGTGGCCGAAGTCTGTAACTACGGAGCCACGCTGGTCAATATCGAAGTGCCCGACAAATCAGACAAACTTGTCAGTGTTGTCAAGGCTTTCCCTTCGCTGGAGGGCTATTTGGCAGACAGAGGCATCGGTACCTATCTGGGAGCCACCTGCGGGCGTTACGCCAATCGTATCGCCAAAGCCCGTTTTGTGCTCGAAGGCCTGGAATATTCCCTGGCTGCCAACAACGGTGACAACAGCCTGCATGGTGGCATCGAGGGATTTCATACCAAATACTGGGATTTTGAAACCGACGAAGAATACGTGCATTTCAGCTGCGAATCGCAGGATGGAGAAGAAGGTTTTCCGGGAAAACTCAAAATCAGAACCAGCTATGGCTGGTCTGCTACCAACGAATTGAGTATTTTGTACTCGGCAACTACCGACAAAGCCACTCCGCTCAATATGACCAGTCACGCCTATTTCAATCTGGCCGGAGGTGGCAATATTCTGGATCATCGGATGAAAATACACGCAGACCGTTATATACCTATTCACGCAGATGCCATTCCTACTGGTGAAATACGTCTTGTCAAAGACACGGCTTTTGATTTCGGCGAGTTTAAAGCCATAGGGAAGGAGATAGATAATCAGGAAACTCAATTGATCAATGGTGCCGGCTACGACCACTGTTTTGTCATCAACAAAGAAGAGTATGGCAGCCTGGCATTGGCCGTAGAAGTTTTTGCTCCCGAAAGCGGTTGCGGGCTCAAAGTCTGGACCAGCAAACCGGGCATTCAGTTTTACAGCGGCAATTACCTGCGCAGCGATCTGCCGGCTTTGGACGGGAAAAACCTGGCTTACCGCGAGGCTTTTTGCCTGGAGCCGGAATTTTTTCCGGACAGCCCCAATCAAAGTGGTTTCCCCGATTGTGTTTTGCAAGCCGGCCAAGTGTATAATCACAGCACTATTTTCCAATTTTACGTAGAAGATTGATCTGTTTACAGATCATTATTAAGCTCAAAAATGACTAAGATGATCAGACTTGAATGCGATTATTCCGAAGGAGCACATCCCCACATTATGGAAAGCCTGCTCCGTACCAATTTGGAACAAACGATCGGCTATGGAGAAGATTCCTATTGCGAACGAGCTGCCGATTTGATTAAACAAGCTTGCGGAGCTCCGGCCGCCGATGTTCACTTTTTGGTTGGGGGCACACAGACCAACACTACGGTTATCTCTTCCATTCTGCGTCCGCATCAGGGAGTCATAGCCGCCGAAAGCGGCCACATCAATGTTCACGAAAGCGGAGCCATCGAAGCCACCGGCCACAAAGTGCTGGCTCTGCCCTCGGAGGATGGCAAGATTCGGGCTGCACAAGTGGAAGCCCTCTGTCTGGAACATTTAAACGATCCCAGCCGGGAGCATATGGTTCAACCCGGCATGGTGTATATATCGCAGTCCACCGAAAAAGGAACGATCTATTCCCGTTCTGAACTCAGGGAACTTCACAAAGTTTGCCGTCGCTATGATCTGCCCTTGTTTTTGGACGGCGCCCGTCTGGGCTATGCGCTTGCAGCCGAAGGTAACGATCTCGAATTGGAAGAAATTGCCCGCGTCTGCGATGTCTTTTATATTGGAGGGACCAAAGTCGGAGCCTTGTTTGGCGAAGCCGTGGTCATTACCCGAGAGCAACTGAAAAAGGATTTCCGGTATCAGATCAAGCAAAAAGGGGGTATGCTGGCCAAGGGCAGATTGTTGGGGATACAGTTTGAAACGTTGTTTCAGGATAATTTGTATTTCGAGATTTCTAAACACGCGGTTGATCTCGCATTGCAATTGCGCGAAGGGCTTAAAAAAATGGGCTATACTTTTTTGTCTGAGTCGCCTACCAATCAACAATTTCCGATCTTACCCGACCCTTTGCTGAGGTATCTGGAAAAGAATTATGTCTTTAGTTTCTGGGCCAAACCCAACGATAAGCAGACTGCAGTGCGTATTTGCACCAGTTGGGCCACTCCCGGACAGCATATAAAACAATTGCTCGAAGATATCAGAGGTTTTTAGCCGGGGAAAGCTTGTCCTTTTTATGGGCAAGTCAGTAGAGTTTTATTTCAGGATTTCTGAAGGAATACCTACCTTTGCCTTTTTTTTATAAATTGATTTTTATGCATTTAAATATCTGGCTAATAGTGCGATGATTCGAAGATTATTCCTATTTATTGTTGTTATTTTCAGCATTAACAACAGTTGCTTTGCCCGTGAAAATGGGGCAAGGTTTGCATACAAAGGGTTTTCCGGTGGTATGATGCCCCACAGCGGTTATTTTTTTGGGGGAAAGACTGCGGTCTGCGATGCTCAGGAAACACTCTTGTCTGTGGAAGAAATGAGAGGGCTGCCCCTGGGTTTGGGTGGTGCCATTCGCCTTCATTTCGGAGATCATTGGCGCCTGGGCACAGAAGGATACAGCACCACACTGCGTTACGGAAAATACAACAGCAATGTCACCATAGGCTGGGGAGGTCTTTTAGCCGATTACCATTGGAAAATCGGTAAATTCAAACCTTTTGGCGGAGGGACCCTGGGAGGCGGCTCCGTTAAAAATCTGACTTTGTTGCAGGACAATCCTCTGGATTACGCAACAGAACAGGCAGCTTCCTACAGAAACTATTCTTTTATGGCTTTCTGTCCTTTCGCAGGCATGGAATACAGCCTGAGCGATAAAATGCACCTGATCTTCAAAATCGATTACCTGATGAATCTTTCCAATCCTCAGGATGATTTTGTAAAAGGCCCCAGAATTTATCTTGGCCTTATGTTTCATCACACAAAACACTAATTCACATGCCTAAAAAGAAGGCTATTACGAATCTTTTTGATCATATTGCTCCGCACTACGATCAATTAAACCATCTGCTCTCGCTCAATGTGGATAAAAGCTGGAGGCGTAAAGCCGTCAGAAAGATTCTTGGACAAGCCCATGAACGGGTAATGGACATGGCCTGCGGAACAGCCGATTTCAGCATTGCCCTCGCCAAAGCCGGTGTCCCCTCGGTGTTGGGATTGGATATATCGGAACAAATGTTACGTATAGGCAGACAAAAGGTTCAGGCTCTGGGCCTGAGCGAAATTATACAGCTTGAGCAGGGCGACAGTGAAGCCATTGCTTATCCTGACAACAGTTTTGATGCAGTAGGAGTGGCTTTTGGCGTACGTAATTACGAAAACCTGGAGCTGGGCTTACAGGAGATGCTGCGGGTGCTCAAACCCGGAGGAATGCTTTTGATACTGGAACTTTCTGTACCACAGGGGCGTTTTTTGTATGCACTCTATTCCTTTTACTTCACCCGGGTTTTACCCTGGATAGGCGGGATGATTTCGGGCGATAAGCAAGCTTATGCCTATTTACCGGCTTCCGTTTTGCATTTCCCCAAGCCCAAAGAATTCCTAAAGATCCTGCAATCCTGCGGTTATACCGAAACACGGCAGCAAGCACTGAGCATGGGGCTGGCTCGTATTTTTACAGGAAAGAAGTAAATCCCACCACCAGACTAAACAGAATGGTCAGCAACACCAGAACCGGCAGTTGCGGATCGAGTAACCCGTCGTTGAGCTTACGCACACGATGTAGGTGAAATACCGCCAAAGGAAGTAAAAGCAAGAAAAGATATTGAGGCCAGTCCAGTCCTTTAATCAGGTTATAGATCAGCATCAGCGCAAAAGCTCCGTAGACCAGCAGCTTGTGATAGATTTTGGCCTTGCGCCTGCCCAACAAAAGGGGCAGAGTGATCCGGTTGATCTTATCGGTCTCCATATCCCGGATATTATTCAGGTTTAGCACTCCGGTGATAAGGAAGCCACAAGCCGAGGCAGGAAGCAACAGCAAAAAAGGTACTTGTCCGCTCTGCAAAAAATAGACTCCCAGGGTGCTCAACAGGCCGAAAAACACAAACACAAACAAATCGCCCCAGCCTTGGTAGCCATAGGGATTCCTGCCTAAGGTGTAAGTGATGGAAGCGATAATGGCCAAGCCCCCGAAAGCCAGCATAATCAGGCCTTCTTTGCTGAAGAAATAATCCAGTGAGTTGTACACCAGCATACTGCCAAAGACGACGCTTAGCAGGCCGAAGACAATAATCAGGTACTTGAAATCCTTTTGGGTGAGAGCTCCCGAAAGCAGCACATAGGCGGGGCCTTTGCGGTCGGCGGTATCGGTGCCTTTTTGTGCGTCACCCAGTTCGTTGGAAATGTTCGACAGAATTTGCAGACTCAAAGTTGTCAAGATAGCCAGAACAAAGGTCCAGATATTAAAATATCCTTCGGAAGCGGCCAGCAAGCTGCCCAGGACTATGCCCGAAACCGACAATGGCAGGGTTCTGGGGCGGAAAGTTTGAATATAGAGTTTAATTGATTTCATGTTTTAGTCGTCGGGGAGAACCCAATGCCTGCATCTCTTTTACTATTTCCGGTTGAGCATTCAATATGGCCAGGGCAGCCTGATAACCCAACTGGAATATTTCTTCGTTCTTGACGGCATCAAACATGCCGTATTTATCAATAGAGGGCGGTTCAATCAATAAATCACATTGTTCTCTGGAGTTTATCACATTGGATTTACGAATGAAAAAATAAGTACGTTGAATAATATCCAAGAGGTTCAGTTGTTCTTCGTGATCTATATCCACAGGACTCACATTGACACCTATCAAATATTGACATTGTTTGCGCAAGACCTCTACCGGAAAGTTGCACAGCAGGCCTCCGTCGGAGTAGTGAATGCCATCTATGAGCACAGGTTCGAAGATTATGGGAATACTGCAGGAGGCTATGACCTTATCCAACAAGCTGCCGGAACTGAAAAACACGTTTTTGCCGTGAAACATATCTGTAGCGTTCACATACAAAGGGATGTTCAGCTCTTCGAAAGTCTTGGCTTTGAGCTTTTGCTCCATGGCCTTGCGGAAATTGTCTATTTTGAACAGGCCACTTTTGGAACGGGCAAAACTGGCAAATTTATAAAAGGAAGTGTGGTTGAAAAGTTCAATGATTTCGTGGGGATTGCATCCATCGGCATAGAGAGAACCAACAATAGCTCCTGCACTGGTGCCCGAAATGAGGTCGGGATAAATGTGAAATTCTTCGAGTGCCTTAATAGCTCCGGCATGGGCAAAACCTTTGGCTCCTCCGCCGCTCAGGGCAAGGCCGACAGCGTATTGTTTCTTTTGTAAGGATTTCATAAACTCATAAGCTGGCAATGCGAAGCAAAAGCTTGGTAAAAATAGATTATTTTATGCAATGGCACAAGTTTTTGTTTACTCAGGCAGCCTAGGCTAAATTTTTTAAGGACAATTGAATACGCCTGCGTTCGGGTTCAATCGATAGAATCCTGACTTTGATGTGTTGATGCAGACTTACCACCTCAGTAGCCTGACTAACAAAGCGATCAGCCATCTGGGAAAGGTGAAGCAAGCCGTTTTCCTTAATGCCTATATCTACAAAACAGCCAAAATTGGTGATGTTGGTCACAATGCCGGGCAAAACCATGCCCGCTTGCAGGTCTTCGAATTTTCTAATCTTGGGATCGAATTCAAAGACTTCGATTTTTGCCCGGGGGTCACGTCCGGGTTTGTCGAGTTCCTGCATAATATCGTTCAGGGTGGGCCAGCCGGTATGCTCATCCAAATAGTTTTCCAGAGGAATTTGTTTACGCAAGGCTGCATCACGGATCAGGCTTTCGGTGGAGCAGCCCAGATCGGAGGCCATTTTTTCAACCAGAGCATAGCGTTCCGGATGGACGGCTGTATTGTCCAGAGGATGAGCGGAACCGGGTATACGCAGGAAGCCTGCCGCCTGTTCAAAACTTTTTGGGCCTACAGAGGGCACCCTGAGCAGTTCGCTACGCAGATTGAAAGCTCCTTTTTCGTCGCGATAGTCAACGATCCGGGCAGCCGATTGGGCATTAAGGCCCGACACGTAAGCCAGCAAATGCTTGCTGGCGGTATTCAGGTTCACGCCCACGGCGTTGACACAATGCACCACCGTTTGATCCAGGGCTTTTTTGAGCTTATGTTGATCGACATCGTGCTGGTATTGTCCAACTCCTATGGCTTTGGGATCTATTTTAACCAGTTCGGCCAGAGGATCGCATAATCGCCTTCCAATGGACACAGCTCCGCGCACGGTGACATCGTATTCGGGGAATTCTTCTCGGGCAATGGACGAAGCCGAATACACCGAAGCTCCGTTTTCGCTTACTACATACACCCTTACTACCCGATCAAGCCTCAAGTGCTTGACAAAAGCCTCGGTTTCTCTCGAAGCTGTACCGTTGCCTATGGCAATGGCTTCAATCTGATAGCTTTCCACCAGCTGAGCCATTTTTTTGGCCGCCAGATTTTTTTGTCGCTGATCCAGGTGAGGAAATATATTTTCGTTGTGCAGGAGCTTGCCCTGAGCATCGAGGCAAACCAGTTTACAACCGCTTTTGTAGCCGGGGTCTATGGCCAGGACTCGTTTTTGCCCCAGGGGAGGAGCCAGCAGCAATTGTTTCAGGTTAGTAGCAAAAACCTGAATGGCTTCCTGATCGGCTTTCTCTTTGCTCAGGTTCAGAAATTCATTCTCGATAGAAGGTTTCAGCAGGCGTTTACAGGCATCTTTTACCGCATTCGCAACCAGCTTGCCGGCAGGATTGTCTGCCTTTACAAACAAACGCTCCAGGCTGCTCTGGCAAGCCTCGTCGTCGGGTTTGAGTGCAATGCTAAGATAGCCTTCTTTCATGCCTCTGATCATGGCCAGAAAGCGATGTGAAGAACAAGAACGGAGCGCTTCGCTGTAATCAAAATAATCCCGGTAGTTTTGACCCTCGCTTTCTTTGCCTTTGACAACAACAGAGTGAATTACTGCGCTGCGTCTGAAATGGTTCCTGAGCTGCTGCCGGCCCCTGCTGTTTTCGTTTACCCATTCGGCTATGATGTCAGAGGCGCCCTCCAGGGCTTCCTGAATATCTGTCACCTTTGTACCGGTAAAACGGGCAGCCAGCTGTCCTAAGTCTTGTGGGCCTTGCCTCATCAAGAGGGCTGCCAGGGGCTCCAGGCCCTTTTCTCTGGCAATCTGTGCCCGGGTGCGACGTTTGGGGCGATATGGCAGGTAAAGATCCTCCAGTTCGTTTTTCTGAGTACAAGCCTCAATTTGTTGTTTTAGTTCCGGACTGAGTTTTCCTTGTTCCTCTATGCTTTGCAGAATGCTTTCCTTGCGTTTTTCCAGGGTTTTGAGCTCCTCGTACAGATCGGCTATGCTGCCCAACTGCACTTCGTCCAGTCCTCCGGTGTTTTCTTTGCGATAACGGCTGATAAAAGGAATGCTGGCTCCTTCGTCCAGCAGATTCAGCGTGTTTTTTACAGCTGCTTCTTTGAGCTGAAGCATCAAAGCGATATGTGCAAGTATATTCAGCATACTTATTCTTTAAGATGTTTTTTGGCCAGGCTTACTACCCAAAAGCAGGGCAGGGTAGCCAGCACGATCCAGACAAAAAAGAGCGGATAGCCCATCCATTCCTGCAGGGCACCGGCAAACATGCCGGGGATCATCATGCCCAGGGCCATAAATGCGGTACAAATGGCGTAATGAGCGGTTTTAAAAGGCCCCTGGCTGAAATGCAACAAATACATGGTATAGGCCGTAAAACCATAACCGTAGCCCAATTGTTCCAGTGCTATACCCAGGTTGATCACCGTCAATGATTCAGGCCGGGCAAAGGCAAAGAAAACGTAGACCAGATTGGGCAGGCAGAGCATGAGCACCATAGGCCACAAACTGTCGGCCAGTCCTTTTTTGGAAATAACGATACCGCCCAGTATGCCGCCAACCACCAGACAGGCAATGCCCAGGGTGCCGTAGGCAAAACCCACCTGAGCAGTACTAAGGCCCAGGCCTCCGACCTCAGTATTGTCCAGCAAAAAAGGCGAGGCAATCTTGACCAGTTGAGCTTCCGAAAAACGGTAGAGCAGCATAAAAGCAATAGCCGTAAGTATGTGTTTCTTTTGGAAAAAACTTTTGAAACTCAACAGCATATCTTGCCAGAGCTGTTTATAGGTCATGGCTTTGCGCTCAGAGTCGCTCTGCGGACGGGGCAGGACAAAAGCATGGTAAATACCTAATAAGATAAAAAAGATAGCCATTACCAAAAAGACCAGCATCCAGGCGTAGGGTATTTGTTCCATGCCAAAGGGATTGCCGGGCTGTTCTTCGAGTTTGCCGGCCAGAATAATAATCAGCCCCTGTCCGGTAATCATGGCCAGGCGATAAAAGGTATTTCGTATGCCAATAAAAAAAGCCTGTTGTTTGGTTTCCAAACCATGCATGTAAAAGCCGTCGGCCGCTATATCGTGGGTGGCCGAACTAAAAGCCATCAGCCAGAAAAAAGCCATACTGGCCTGAATCCAAAAGGGGGTAGGCAGACTGAAAGCCACGCCTCCCAAAAAGGCTCCTATCAGCAGCTGCATCAGTACTATCCACCAGCGTTTGCTTTTGAGAATATCCACAAAAGGACTCCAAAGAAACTTTATGGTCCAGGGCAGGTAGAGCCAGGCAGTATAAAAGGCGATGTCGGTGTTGGACATGCCAAAGCGCTTGTAGAGTATCACCGAGATGGTCATTACGGCTACATAGGGCAGGCCTTCACCAAAATACAAACTGGGAACCCAGATCCAGGGAGAAGCTTTTTTTGTTGTTTTTTCAAAAACCATATAGTTTCTTTATTTGAGTGTTAGGATAGTAATGTTCAAGTATTTGTTCAAATCTATATCCCTGTTCGGCCATAACGGCAGCTCCAATCTGACAGAGCCCTACACCGTGTCCCCAGCCGGCTCCGTGTAGTACAAATTGCCGTACCTTGCCTTGCGCATCCTTTGCTTTTTCTACCACAAAAGCCGAACTGTAGAGATGTGTTTTTGACAGACAGCGGCGTATTTCGAGTTCTTTGCCAATAATCAGACTGCCTTTGCTGCCGCTTATTCTTAAGCGAACAATTCGGCCTGAGCCGCCTCTTTCTACGGCTTCCAGATCGCTCAGCAAGCCCAGGTCCAGGCCGGAACGCAGTTTAAACAATTCGGAAAGCTCTTCGACGTCGTAAGGTATTGTCCAGCGAAAGAAGTCTCTGGTTTGCAAATCATAGTCTTTGAGCACCTGTTTTAGAACAGCCTGATTGCCGGTATTGCAAAACGAAGGCGGATTGCCCCGTATAAAGCTCGGGAGGTCTGCATAAGTGCTTTGATCCGGAGCCGGTATCAAATCGGGTTTTGAAATCAGATAGGGCAGCTTAGTGTCGGCCCAACAGCTCTCGAAGTTTTCGGTAAGACCACCACAACATTTTGAGAAACGGGCATCGCAGATGTCATCGTTCGAGCAGAGCACCATACCTATGGTAGAGCGGAGCGCTGTTTTTACCTGAGGAGTATCGGCTTCCAGGATGCCCTGATAACGTTGGCAATGATCGTCGGCGCAAACGTCAAATTGAGTGTGTGCTTCGCGTTCGTACCAGCGAATCCGTTCAATCGGTCTTTCAGAAGTGCTTTCCCGGCCAGAAGGGCTGGCTGTAGGTGGTTCTTGTTTTTCCTCTGCGGGCTGGCTCGTCTTTTTTTCGTTGAAGCTTGCCGTTTGGGTATTTGTACCCAGCTGAGCCAGCAGCCAGCTGCGCGAAATGACGGCGTGTGCTTTGAGAAATTCCGGGCTGGCTTCTGCGTTCATTTCGGAAGCGATAACGCTGTATAAATATCTCTCCAGGGCAATGCGGTTGATGGCCAGCAAGTGTTTGTTTTCTGTCTTAATCAGCAAAGCTCCCTCGAAACACTGCTTCAATTCCTGCTCCCAGTGAAACTCTATTCCAATGCGGACATTACAAAGACTAAAGCGCCCGGAATCAGACTCAGGCTCAAAACTTAAGCTTGCGAACGTCTTGTTTTCAAACTGAACCAATCCGTCTTCGCAGGAGCAGGAATAGCTGCCCTGAGGCACTGAACCATACTCAATCCTTTTTGAACCATCTTTTTGATATCCAATAACTTTATGGCTTGAATGCAGCACAAAGTCTAGCTTTTCGCGGCTTAAAATGCCTACTTCAATCAGCGGTTGAGAGTGAATATCCAGTATTTTCATATTGCCTGGGGTTTGTTGGGCAGATGCAGGGCTTTCCAGGCTTCGGAAATATCCCTGTATGCCTGTCTGGACAAGCTGACTTCAGTGTAAATCTGAGTTATAAGTCCGGGCTCCGGTTTGTCGAAATCTTCGGGCCTGACCAGGATGATTTGTCCGCCCATTTCAACAGATGCAGGACTGATCATGATTTGTTGCTCGCCTGTTTCGAAGTAACAAGCCGGCCGGTGTTTGCTGCGGGCAAACAAAACACAGGTCCAAAGGCCGTCCTTATACCAGCTCAGCAGATTCACCCCCGGCTTTTGCTGAACAGGCGTTGCAAGCGGGTTGTTATTTACACCGGTACTTATCCCGGTCTGCCTTTCTGGTAAGGAGGAGGAAAGAAGACTCAGTACTTCCTGCAGCGTGGAACAGAGTTCCTCGGTATTTCGACTCCTGAGCAGCCAGGCTGAGCGTAGAAAATCTTCCAGGCAATAGACTTCGGTCTGCCCGGATGTGAACAGGCCCCGGCTGTGTACAGCATGCCAGGAGGCAAAATCCCTTTCTACAGGCAGACTGCCCTTGGGCACAGCCTGAAAATGCAGATGATCGGGCGCCGAAGCTCCGGCTCCAGGTGCGTTATAAAAAAGCACATAAGAGGGCATAAACTCTGCCAGCGCCAGCATTGCGGGCAGTTCTTCACTGAGGCTTTGTTCGCGGTGACTGACAGCTGCAATGGTAAAATGTTTGTCGAAAGCCGGATAAGGATTGACCAGGAGTCTGTATCCGCTCTCCTGAGCTGCTGTGCCGGTCTTAATTTGCTTGTTGTCGTAAATCAGATTTAGCGACAATTGCTCTGCCGGCAGCTGAGGGGCACACAAAAAACAAGGCCTGGCGGCAATTCCGGCCCGGCTGGTATCGGCAGCTGCCGAGCGTATGCGCTGGGGAATACATTTCAGCCTGATATCCAGGTCTTGGTTCAGGCTAAAACTTCTGCTCCGGACAGTTTGAAGTGCCTTATAGTTGGCAGCGGCCAAAGGCCAGAGGCTGAGTTGTCGTTCAAAGAATTCTTCTGTCATAAAGCTTGTCTGGCCATGATTTCCAGGCTCCGCAATTTATCTTTGTAAGCATTGTTGGCGTTAAGCGACTTCAGATCCAGCTGAGCGTCGGAATTTCCTTCCCAACGACGGCAGAGATACAATTCCTCGTAAACGCGGGCCACTTTCCATCGCCTCGAGATTCTGAGACAGACGGCATAATCCTCTCCATAGCTGGTATTAGGCAGAAGATTCTTACGCAAAACGGGCGTAAAGAAGGCTCTGGGTGCTCCCAGGCCGTTGATGCGCAAAGCATTGTTTCTGCCGTTCTCTTCTGTCCATTCCCGGTGGTCAATCAGGCCGGGAGGCAAAGTGTTCAATTCAAAGTCACAAATACGGTAACTGCCTACCACCATGGCAGCTTGCTCCTGATAGAAGGCCTTTACTATGCGCTCCAGGCTGTGGGGGCTGCTGTAGATGTCGTCACTGTCCAGTTGTACCGCAAAACGTCCGCACAAGCGATGTTTGACGGCCAGATTCCAACAGCCCCCTATGTTCAGCTGCTTGCTTTCGGGACAGAGTACTGTCAATCGGGCATCGTTTGCAGCCAGGTTATTCAAAATCTCAGCCGTGCCGTCTGTAGAATGGTTGTCCACCACGATCAGATTGAAATCGAAAGAGCATTCCTGATTCAGTGCCGAATGAACCGCATCGGCGATGGTGCGGGCGCGGTTGCGGACAGGAATAATCACCGTGGCCTCGCTAGGAAAGCTTTCCCGGCTAAGCTCTGGAGATTCGGCTCCGGGAGCCAGCCAGGCTCCGATGCGTTTGAGGTGTGCAGTACAGGCAGCTTCCATTTCGAGCTGGTACTCTCTGTTTTTGGGATCCACGTAGGCAAATTGGGCTTTTTCGTTATTTTCTTTGTTGTCGGTTTGGAGGCTGTAGAGGTATTCTTCCAGCTGAACGATGGGAAAATGTTCCGAAAGCCTTAACCTTAAATCGTAAAAGCCGGCGTAAGGATAATTTTCGGGATGGTCCTGCAGGACTTTGATGGCTGCCTCCCGTCGAATCAGGCAACATGCACCAAAATCAAAGTCATCTCGAATACTGCCCCGCTGACAGGGATTGAGCGGGTGCGCTTTGGTCTGACCTTCCTGTATTTGCAGGTAGTTGGCATAAACCATACCGGCTCCGCTGTCGTCGGCTACTTGCTGTAAACGAAACAAGCCATCGGGACAAAATTGTAATCCCTGACTTTGCTTAGCCAAAAGGACGTAGTCCGTTTTAGCTGATTCAAAAACTTGCCTGAGGCAGGCAGTATCGGTGGAATCCAGCAGCCGAAATTCCGCTTGCTCTTTTTCAGGATACAGATTGTTGTCGGCAAAATTCATGGCAATACATTCAATAATTCGCCCAGACGGCTGATTTCATAATAGGGCAGAGAGGGTTTTTCGCATTGTTCGTGTTCCCAGATGGAGGCAGCAGGCACATGAACCGCCTGTCCGCCTATGTTCAGCACCGGCAGCACATCCGACTTCAGGGAATTGCCCACCATCATAAAGTCTTGAGGAGCAACATCCAGCCGGCGCAACAATTCTCTGTAATTGTCTTCGTGCTTTTCGGACACAATTTCGATATGGTGAAAATAGGGCAGCAGACCCGATTTGCTGAGTTTCCGTTCCTGATCGAGGATATCGCCTTTGGTTACAATAATCAGACGATAACGTGCTTGCAGGACAGGCAATATCCTTTCCACATCGGGCAAGAGTTCTATCGGATGAGAGAGAATTCCGCGTCCCAGGCCGAGAATACCTTTTAGGATGCCTGAATCGACTTTGCCCTGACTCCATATTACATCCAGAGCCGTCTCGATGAGCGACAAAGTATAAGCCATAGCTCCGTAGCCGTAAGTGGGCATATTTTTCATTTCGACGGCGTAGAGTCTGGCATGCAGGCTGTCCGGATCTATGTAATTCCTTAGCAAGACGGCAAATTCCTGCTCGGCCTGCCTGAAATAGAGTC
>LSQX01247922.1_pt3 | contig 17760 bp, 15 predicted proteins | sample 654561 | NCBI WGS metagenome assembly LSQX01 (sample SAMN04489861, study PRJNA283612) | anaerobic digester metagenome | isolation source: 4 biogas reactors fed with cattle manure at either 37C or 55C with and... | place: Denmark: Kongens Lyngby | collected 2014
GACGTGCTGGTGAACAACGCCGGGGGGCCTCCTGCAGGCACTTTCGAGAGTTTTGACGACGAGACGTGGGTGAAGGCGTTTGAACTCACTCTGCTGAGCTACGTGCGGGCCATCCGCGAAGTGCTTCCCCTGATGAAGGCGAAAGGATGGGGCAGGATCATCAACTCCACGTCGTCCTCCGTCAGGGAGGTGCTGGAAAACCTGATTCTCTCCAACACCTTCCGCCTCGGGGTCATCGGCCTGAGCAAGACCCTGTCTGCGGAGTTCGCCCCCTACGGTATCCTGGTGAACGCCATCGGGCCGGGGCGGTTCGACACGGAGAGGATCCGGCAGCTCGACCGGGCACTGGCCGAGCGGAAAGGCCTTCCCGTGGAGGATGTGAGCCGGGCGGCCCTCTCCCGCATTCCCCTGGGACGGTACGGCGACCCGGCGGAGTACGGCAGGCTCGCCGTTTTCCTGGGATCAGAGGCGAATACCTACATTACCGGGCAGACCATTCTCGCCGACGGGGGCATGGTGAAGGCGGTGCCGTGACGAATAATCGGCGGGCACCGGTAGCGATGCCCGCCGCCTTTGTATCCGGGGAAGATTTTCACTGCGGATTGCAGGTAACAGCGGACCCGCCCCGGTCGACAGAGGCGGGTCCGTTTGCTTCACAGGGCTTACAGGACCTTCCGGATGGTGTCGATGATGGTGCCGTCCCGGTATTCCACGAGCCCCACGATATCGTCGGAGAACCGGACCTCGTCGGGGATGCCCGTGATTTTCTCGATCTCCGCCTTGAGCTGCCGGATGTCCTTCACCGGAAGGCCCGCGTCCAGGGCGGCGGCCCGGAGGTCCTCCCTCCGGGGATTGATTGCGATACCCCGCTCGGTGACGATGGCGTCCACGGTCTCTCCCGGGGTGACCACTGTCTGGACCCGCTCCCGGATGGACGGCACGCCGTTCCGCATGGAGGGGATGGTGATGACGGAGAGCTTCGCTCCCGCCGCCGTGTCGGAGTGCCCTCCCGACGCCCCCCGGAGTATGCCGTCGTGCCCCGTGAGGACGTCTACGCTGAAGTCTGTATCCACATCGAGGGCTGCCAGCACCACCACGTCCAGGTCGTTCACCAGGCATCCCTTGTTGAAGGGGTTGGCGTAGCAGGAGACGTCCACTTCCATGTGGTACGGATTGTTCGCCATGGATGTGGTCACCGCCGCGTCGAAACTCTGCACGTCGAAGAGGGCGGTGAAGAGCCCCTCCCGGAGCATGTCGGCCATGTAGCCCGTGATGCCCCCGATGCAGTAGCTTCCCCTGATTGACCGTTCCTTCATGTATTCCCTCACGTACCGTGCCACGGCGAGGCTCGGTCCGCCGCCTCCCGTCTGGAAGGAGCAGCCGTTTTTCAGCATCCCCGATGCCCGGATCAGGCCGAAAGCCAGCTCTGCGATACGGAGCTGCACGGGGTCGCGGGTGACCCGGGTGGCGCCGGTGGCGATTTTGGACGGATCGCCGATGGAATCGACAACGGCCACCTGGTCCACCAGGTACTGGGGCACGGAGATCCTCGGTGCGAGGGGGTACTCCACGAGGTTGTCCGTGACGGCGATGACGTGGTCGGCATACCGGGCGTCCACCATGGCGTAGCCCATGGAGCCGCAGGCGGTCTTTCCCGAGGAGCCGGTGAAGTTGCCGAGCCTGTCGCACGCCGGGGCGGCGAGGAAGGCCACGTGAATGTGGAGGCTGCCCTCCTCGATGGCCCGTGCCCGTCCTCCGTGGCTCCGGATCATCACGGGCACCTCGAACCTGCCGCCGGAGATGGCCCTGCCAACCTCTCCCCGCACGCCGGAGGTGTTCAGCCGGGCGACCACGCCCTTCCCGACCATCTCCGAGACGCAGTCGTGGCAGTCGCCAAGTGAGCTGGGGGCGAGGGTGATGTTCCGGATGCCCATCTTTTCCAGCAGGGAGAGTACCATGCAGACCAGGGAATCCCCGTTCCGCATGTGGTGGTGGAAGGAGATGGTCATCCCGCTCTCCAGGCCCGAGCGGCGGATGGCTTCCTCGAGGCTTTCGGCCACCTTGTCAGTTGACTGGACGGGCACCTTTCTCGGGAAGAGACGGGGCGTCCATGCATAGTTCCCTCCAAGCCGGGCATAGGGGCCCGCGAAGGGGGCGAATTCCCCGAGGCCGGGAACGAGGACCGGTACCTCCCTGCCGATGCTGTTCTTCACAGTTTCGATCTTCATTCAGCCTCCACCTCCATTCCCGCGAGGCGGGCGAGTTCCAGGGTTCTTTGCGCCTGGGCCACCACGGGGGCGTCCACCATGCGGCCGTCCACGGCCACCACTCCCAGTCCCCGTTCCTCCGCCTCCCGGGCTCCCCGGATGATCCGCTCCGCTTTTCGTACGTCCTTTTCTTCGGGGCGGAAGGCCTCGTGGATGACTGCGATCTGGGACGGGTGGATGGCCGCCTTGCCTGAGAAACCCAGGGCGACGCTCATGGCTGCCTGTTCGCGGAGCCCCTCCAGGTCGTCGATGTTGGTGTAGACCGTGTCGAAGGCGAGAAGCCCGGCAGCCTTCGCAGCCAGGACAACGGCGCTCCGGGCATAGAGCATTTCAAGGCCTTCCCGGGTTACTTTGATGCCGAGGTCGGCCGCAAGGTCCTGGCCGCCGATGGTGAGTCCCAGGATGCGGGGGGAGGACGAGGCGATGGCGGAGGCGTTCACGATGGCCCGGGCGGTTTCGAGCATGGCATGGATCCGTACGGAGCCCTTTTCCATGCCGTTTTCCTCCTCAAGGCGGGTGATGATGTCGTCCGCCGCCCTGATGTCGTCGGGGGAGTCGATCTTGGGTATGCGGACCGCGTCCGGCCGAGCCGGGATAATTTCTCCGAGATCCCGTTCAAAGAAGGGCGTGTCCCGGCCGTTGATCCGCACCACCCGTTCCACCGAACCGAAATCCAGGGTCCTGAGGGCATGCTTCACCAGTTTCCGGGCGGCGTCCTTCTCCGTGACGGAGATGGAGTCCTCCAGGTCGAGGAGGACTCCATCCGAGCCATAGATGGCGCAGTTCTGGATCATGCCCGGGTTGTTCCCCGGGATGTAGAGCAGAGACCGGCGGGCCCGGCCGTCAGTCCGGTTCATGATGCATATTTCCTCCTCTTCAGGAGTGAATAGACCAGGGAGACGGCGGCGAGGACGATAAGGGTAACGGAGATGGGCTTCTGGAAGAAGATGGCCAGCGAACCGTCGGAGAGGGACATGGAATTCCTGAAGGACTGTTCCGTGGTGCCTCCGAGGATCAGGGCCAGCACAAGGGGCGGCAGGGGAATCTCCAGCTTGGAGAAAATGTACCCTCCGAGAGCGAAGGCCATGACAAGGATGAAATCAAAGGAGCTGTAGTTCAGGAAATAGGTTCCCATGAAACCCATGCCGAGAATCAGGGGCAGCATGATCCTCTGGGGGATCTTGAGGAGCTGCACCAGCGGGATGGCCAGGGGAAGGTTGATGATGACGAGGATGATGTTCCCGATCAGTATGGACGCGATGACGCCCCATGCGATCTCGGGGAACTGGGAGAAGAGAATGGGGCCCGGCCTGACGCCGAGCATCATGAGGGCGCCGAGCATAACCGCCGTGGTGCCCGATCCCGGGATGCCGAGGGTGAGCAGGGGGACCATGGCCCCGGCGGCGCAGGAATTGTTGGCGGCCTCGGGGGCGGCGAGACCCTCGATGGCTCCCTTGCCGAACTTCTCGGGGGTTTTGCTCAGGTTCTTCTCCATGGCGTAGGACATGAAGGTGGCAATGCTGGCCCCCATGCCGGGGAGCACGCCCACGAAGAAGCCAAGGGGCGAGCTGCGGAGCATGGGCAGAATGCACTTTTTGAACTGGGCCCAGCTCACCCAGACCTTGCCGATGCTCCCGGAATCGAGATTGTATTTCGTGTCGAGGTTTCTGTAGTTCTTGAAGACCTCGCAGATGGCGTACACCCCGATCATCACGACCAGGAAATCGATGCCGTCCTGGAGCTCCTCCACGCCGTAGGTGAAGCGGATGATCCCCGTGAGGGCATCAATGCCGATGGTGGAAAGCATGAAGCCGATGCACATGGCGATGACGCCCTTCAGCAGGCTGCCCTCGGCAAGGGTGATGGTGGCCACGAGGGCGAAGAGCATGAGGGAGAACATCTCGGCGGGGCCGAACTTCAGCGCTGCGGCGGCAATGGGGCCCGTCAGGAAGACGAGGAAAACCATGCCGATGGTGCCGCCGATGAAGGAGGCGATGGCGGAGATTGCCAGGGCCGCTCCGGCTTCGCCGTTCTTTGTCATGGGATACCCGTCGAAGCACGACACGATGGCCGATGCGTCGCCGGGGGTGTTGATCATGATGGATGCCCTGGAGCCGCCGAACATGGCGCCGTAGTAGACGGCGCACATGGTGATGAGGGCCGTGGAGGGGTTCATGCCGTAGGTGATGGGAATAAGGATAGCCACGCCTGTGGCGGGCCCGAGGCCGGGGAGCATGCCCATGATGGTGCCGAGCAGGCCGCCGATGAAGACCCACAGTATGTTGGTGGCCGTTATGGCGGTGGCGAACCCTATGGCGAGATTGTCAAAAATGACGTCCATGATGTTCTTCCTCCTAGAAGGGGAGCAGGTTTTCTATTATTCCCCGGGGCAGGCTCAGCTGGAGAGCCACCGCGAAGGCGCCGTAGGTTACCGCCGGAAAGAGAACTGCGATGAGGACGTTCTGAACGAACCGCCCACGGTTGATCATCATGGTGGCGAAGAACATGAATGCTGTTGTGGCGAGCAGATAGCCCCATGTGTCGAGGACGAGCCCGTAAACTACCCCCAGTGTCATTGTGAGGAGGATTTTGATCCAGACGCCCCGGTCCGTTACGAAATTCCAGGCTACGGGATCGGCCTTTCCGGACCTCCTGTCGGTGATGCAGAGCAGGATGCCCGCGATCACGGCCACAGCCCCGACGATCATGGGGAAAAGCTTGGGACCCGTGTTGTCCCCCGCCCGGACCTCGGGAAACTGCATGGCGGTGTAGAAATAAATGGCTCCCAGGACGATGGAGATCATGCCGCTGGTGAAATTCTTGCTCATTGTGTTCCCTCCGTCTCCAGAAATCTCATAAAAGAAAAGGGGCGGAAGAGGCCGGAGAAACGCCCCTTCCGCCTGCATGGTCCGGTTCGGCTACTTCTTCAGGCCGACCTGGGTGAGAAGTTCGTCGAAATCCTTGGTGCTCTCGTTGAGGAAGGCCGTGTGCTCGGCGGAATTCTGGTAGAAGTTGTCCCAGCCGAGGTTCTTGACGAGGGTTTTCCACGTTTCGGTCTCCACCATCTTTGAGAAGACGCCGTCCCAGTATTTCACCTGGTCCTCGGTGAGGCCGGGGGCGCCGATGATGCCCCTCCAGTGGGGGAAGACCACGTCCACTCCCTGCTCCTTGAAGCTCGGAACACCGGGAAGGATCTCGGCAAGGGTTTTCTCGGAGCTGACGCCAATGACCCTCATTTTGCCCGCCTTGTGCTGCTCGAGGACCTCGGCGAGGCCGATGACCGTGGCCTTCACGTGGCCGCCGAGAAGGGCGGGAACAATCTCGCCGCCAGCGCCGGGATAGACGATGAACTTGATGCTTGCAGGGTCCACGCCGTTGGCCTGGGCGAGCTCGAGGAACACGAGGTGATCATTGTTGCCGAGGGTGGGTCCCACGCCTACGGGCACGGCGGACGGATTGGCCTTGATGGCGTCGAAGAGGTCCTTCACGGTTTTCCAGGGAGAATCCTGCTCCACGGCCACGGAGATCCACTCGGTCTGGAGCGCTGCGAGGGGAGTGAAATCGTGGTGGGTCAGCTCGCTCTTGCCGAGGAGGTTGTTGAGCATGATAAGGGTGGAGGTAGCGGCGAGGTATTCGCCCTGGCCCTTCTTGCCCTTCAGGTAGTTCCAGCCTGTGGCACCGCCTCCGCCGGGCTTGTTGACCACGATGATGTTCTTCTCAACCAGCTTCTCGTCGGTCAGGGCCTTCTGAACGGTCCTGCACAGCATATCCCATCCACCGCCGGGATTGGCCGGGGCGATGAGCTCGATGGTCCGGGAGGGCTTCCATTCCGCCGAAGCCGCTCCGGCTGACGCGAACAGCGCGATGAGCGCAACAACTGCAAACACCTTTTTCATTCCTCTGTTTCCCCCTTTAAATATGATGATGCGTCTCCGCGCACGGGCCGTGCGCGGGAAAAGCCCTAGAAGAAGGTGAAGCCTTCAAGTTCTTTTCCGTAACCCGACTTGTCCCTCCAGATGGTGAAGGATTCGTTCAGATGATCCGTCCAGACGGCACAGGCCCTGTCAGGGTCGCCGTCCCGGAGGGCGGCGTACAGTTCCTTCCTGCGGGAGAGGCTTTTGTGGACCCTGTTCGGCAGAATGACCCGCATGACCCGATAGCGGTCGAAGATCTCGCGCTGGGCCCAGATGAGAGCGGAAAGGCTGGTGGATCTGCAGGCCTCGAAGACGGTATGGTTGAAGCTCTTTACGATGGGGAAAAAACGTTCAAGAAGATCGTCGCCGCTGAGTTCTGTGAAAACGGCGTCAGCCTGCTCCAGGAGGTTCTCCAGCTTTCTGAGTTCCTCCTCCGTGATCCGGAGGGCGGCATAGCGGACGGCCAAAGTTTCGAGGGCCTTCCTGATGGCCATGGAATGTGCCAGTTCGTAGGGGGAGACTCCGCAGACCCTGTTCCCCTTCATGGGAACCCGTTCGATGTAGCCGTCTGCTTCGAGTTTCTGGACGGCCTCCCGGACGGGTGTACGGCTGACGCCGAATTCCTCTGCGATTTCGCCGTCGGTGAAGGTGGAGTCGGCCTTCAGCTCACCCCGGACGATGGCTTTGCGAAGGTGTTCGTAAATGATGTCCCTCATGGGCTTGGTACGCAGATCGGGAATATTCTTCAAAAGAGGCATGATGAATCCTCCGGGAAAAAATTTGTTTTTTCCGATAAAAGTTGGATCCACTATCCAGCATCCATATCGTATAATAGCCCCGGAACGGTAAAGTGTAAAGTGGTTTGATTTTCATTATTTTGTATATTTCCCGGAGACGGAAAATGAAGCTCCGCCGGGGGAGCCGGTCGGGGGAGAACGGGCCGTCAGGCGATGCCGTTGATGAAGGGGGTGAAGGCCCTGTTCGGGCTGGAAGAGCGCATTCTTGACACAAAGAGAGATATGGAGGAACGGGAAGCCCTTCTCCGTTCCAGGGATCTTGCGGTGCCGGGAGGAGAGGACCTGATCCTCGGCTTTTTCCTGGACGGACGGCTGGTCGCTACGGGTGCGCTGGTGGGAAATATCCTCCAGGGCATAGCCGTCGCCCGTGAAATTGAGGGCGAAGGAGCGGCCGCGGCTGTGACGTCGGCCCTGCTGAAAAAGGCCGTGGAGCGGGGAATGAGGAAGGTTTTTCTCTACTCCAAACCCCAGGAAGCCCGAATATTCCGGGAACTGGGATTCTCTCTCCTAGCAGAGGCAGCGGTTGAACGGTCCGGTCTGGGAGCTGCCCTTCTGGAATGGGGCGCCGAGGGCATCGATGTCTGGAAAAAGCGGAACTCGAAGAGGGCAGAGGGAAATCCCAGCAGGGCTGGAGCGGTTGTGGTGAATTGCAACCCCTTTACCCTGGGGCACAGGAAGCTTCTGGAGCACGCCGCCGGAGAGAGCCGGTGGCTCTACGTCCTCGTGGTGGAGGAGAACCGTTCTCTTTTTCCCTTTGACGTCCGGCTCCGGCTGGTCAGGGAAGGATCTGCGGACCTGCCGAACGTGACGGTGATGGCCGGCGGCCCCTACGTCATTTCGTCCGCCACCTTCCCCTCCTATTTCACCCGGGTCCGGGCGGGAGAGGACTCCCGGAAGATTACCGAACTCTACGCCGCCCTCGACCTGGAGATGTTCCGGCGGCATGTGGCCCCCACCCTCGGCGTATCTGTCCGCTACGTGGGGACAGAACCCTACTGCCCGGTGACGTCCGTTTATAATGACATGATGAAACGGATTCTTCCGGCCGGAGGGGGGGATTGTCCTCCCGTGGAGGTCAGGGAAATGCCCCGGTTCGAGAGGGACGGATCTGCGGTGAGCGCCTCCCGGGTCAGGGACCTGATACGGGAGGGACGGCTCGGGGAGGCGACTGCCCTTGTTCCGAAAACGACGGCACAATGGCTGGAATCTGAAGAGGCCGGTCCCGTTCTGGAAAGAATCCGGACGAGCGATTCGCGGCACTAATCTGAAGACAGGGGTCTCTGTGCCCCGAAGGGAGAATGGATCATGAAGGCAGTGAAGGACGCGGCGGCCGGGTCTCTCGAATCGAGCGACGTGCTGGTGACGGTGGCGCCGGCGGAGGGAGAGGCGAATGTCCTCTCCGTGGACAGTATTGTCTACAGGCAGTTTGGAGAGCGTATCCGCTCCGTGGCGGAAGAAGTTCTTGCATCCTCCGGGCTGGCCGGCTGCATAGTGAGGATCCAGGACCGCGGAGCCCTGGAATGCACTCTCCGGGCACGGCTTGAAACGGCCATCGAGAGGGCTGCAGGGAAGGCATGAAGAGTCCCGTCCTCGACGCCAGGGAGGATCGCTGGAACCGGAGGAGGACCCTGGCTTCGTCGCTCCCGGCGGGATGGTCGGTGCTTTCCTTCACCCTCCGGATGCCGGCTCCCCTGCGTCTTGGCGGTGAATTTGACCGGGAGGCGGAGAGGCTCTTCAGGGACCTTGTCTTTCATCTCGGCAGCCGGGGTTTTTCCGTTGGCTCCCCGGCTTTTGCAGTACGTGCCGACGGACCCGAGGGCCTCTGCCCGGTCCTTGGCGATGCCGCATCGGTGAAGAGGGCCGCGGTGGACTTCGAGGAGGAGCACCCGCGGGGCTGTCTCACCGACTGCGACGTCATGGACTCTTTCTGCGGAGAAGCCGGAAGAGGGAGCCTGGGGCTGCCGCCGAGAGAATGTCTCGTCTGCGGCCGGCCGGCCGCGGAATGTGTCGCGGGCAGAACCCACGGCACCGGGGAGATCCGCGCCTCGGTGGAGCGGATTCTCTCTCTTCCCGGAGGCTTCCCCGGAGAGATGGCCGTCGCATCCATTGCCGGGGCTGCACGGAAGGCCGTGCTGTTCGAAGCGGCCGCCTCCCCAAAGCCCGGGCTGGTGGATCCACTGTCCCGGGGCGCTCACAGGGATATGGATTATTTTACCTTTCTCGCCGGCGCCTCTGCCCTGGCGCCTGAGTGGGACCGTTTTGCCGGGCTGGGGGCTTCATTTTCGGGGAGTGCCCCCGAAGAGCTTTTTCCGGCTCTCCGGGAGGAGGGAAAACGGGCGGAAAAGATGATGTTCTCTGCAACAGGGGGGGTCAACACCCACAAGGGGCTGATTTTTTCCCTTGGGGTTCTCTGTGCGTCGGCGGGCATGCTCGCCTCACAGGGAATTCCCCTATCTCCGGAGGCGTGCGCCTCCCGGGCGGGTGCCGTCGTCCGGGGGATTACTGAGCGAGATTTCGGCTCTCTGAAGGGAGGGGAGGAAGGACGCAGCCTTACAGCGGGGGAGCGGTTCTTCCTGAGCGAAGGAAGAACGGGCATCCGCGGCGAGGCGGAAAAAGGGTTCCCCTCGGTGACCGGAACGGGCCTTCCCGCTCTCAGGTCCTCCCTGGCGAGGGGCCGTTCCCTGAACGATGCCATGGTGGATGCCCTTCTCAACCTCATGACCGTTGTGGAGGACACGAACATCCTCTCACGGGGAGGTCCTGAAGGGGAGCGGACCGTCCGTGAAAGGGCTGCCCGGGCCCTCGGCCTCGGCGGCATGTCGTCGAAAAAAGGCAAAGAAGCGGTCCTCGAAATGGACGGCTTCTTTGCGCGGAATAACCTCAGCCCCGGCGGAAGCGCCGATCTCCTCGCCGTGACAGTCTTTCTTCACCTGCTTACTCCAGCCAGCGGACGATCTCCTCGAGGAAGGTGTGGTGGAGCATCCTGGTGACGGGGCCGGGTTCTCCCGAGCCTATGACCTGGTCGCCTATCTGAACCACGGGAACCACTTCCTTCACCGATCCCGTGATAAATGCCTCTTCCGCCTCAGGTAGCTCCGAGAGCTTGGGACAGCGCTCCTCCACCTTCATTCCCTTTTCCCGTGCAAGCTGCAGGATGATGTCCCGCGTGGTCCCCTTCAGCACCCTCGACAGCGGGGCTGTGATCAGCGTTCCCTCCCTGTAAAGGAAGAAGGTGCTGTGTGCCGCCTCGGTGATCTCCCCCTCGGGGCAGTAGAGTATCTCGTAGGCGTTGTGGCGCTTGCCGTACCCCGTGTAGGAGAACATGTAGTCGATGCTTTTGACTCCGGGAACATGCCTTCCGCCGTCCACGGGCAGCAGGAGCACCCCCTTGTCGTACACCTCGGGGGATGGTTTCCTCACTCTCTCGAAAAGGATGAAAAGACGGGACGCCGGGAAGCATCCCTCGTGAAAGATGTCTCCTCCCGTGATAAAGGGTCGGATCAGGCAGTCTTCCTTCATCCTGGAGATTCCCTCCCTGATGATGTTCTTGATGTCTTCCACGGGAAGGGGGAGGGTGATGGAGGCGCTTTCCGCCGACCGGACGAGCCGCTCCAGGTGGGGGGTGAGCATCATGGGACGCCGGTGGAAGGTGCAGATGGACTCGAAGACTCCCACACCTCTGAGGATGATATAGTCTGAAACGGGAAGAGACGCCTTTTCAGACGGCAGAAAGGTCCCGTCGATATAACAGAGAGACATGAACGATCACCTCGAAANNGATATGGAGATGTCCCCTCCGGTGATGTAGGGTCGGACCAGGCAATCCTCTGTCATCCTCGATATCCCCTCTCGTATGACCTCTTTTATCTCCTCGATGGAGAGGGGAAGCGTCATGGAGGCGCTGTCGGACGAGTTTGCCAGGCGCTCCAGGTGAGGGGTCAGCATCAGTGGACGCCTTCTAAAGGTACTGATCGACTCGAAGACTCCGACCCCGCGCAGTATGATGTAATCGGTGACGGGGAGTGTCGCCCTCTCCTTCGGCATGAACTCGCCGTCCATATAGCACAATGACATAAAGTCTCACCTCGAAAATTCGGTCTTGGAACCTTTGCAGTATAAGGGTATTATAGAAAATATGCACGGGCTTTTTTTGCCGGGCGGAGAAAGGAGAAGGGCGATGAAACGGACGGTTTTATCCCACCTGGGGATCGCGGTCATTCTTATTCTTCTCCCTGTCTTCCCCCGGGATGCCTCCGGGGCTGATAAAATTTATTCTGCCCTTCTCCTGAACTCCTATCACAGCAGTTTTCCCTGGACCGACGGAGTGACGGAGGGCATCCGCACCGCCTTCGCCTCGAGCGGCCTTCGGGTGAACCTTGCCGTGGAGTACATGGATACGAAACGCACCTCTTCCGTCCGGGCGGTGGCAGCCTTTGGAGATTATTTCGGGTCGAAGTACGCCTCCAAGCCTCCCGACATCCTCCTCTGCTCCGACGACGACGCCCTCGCTTTTCTGCTCCGCCGGGGGAAGCAGCTGTTTCCCGGTGTGCCCGTGGTCTTCTGCGGGGTGAATAATTCCAGTCTCCCCAGGGTGGAGGAGAACCCCCACGTGACAGGTGTCCTGGAGAAGGTGGATATTCCCGGAACAGTGGACCTGATTCTCCGCCTCTTTCCCGGAACGAAACACCTTGCCCTGGTAAGCGATCTCTCGATTTCCGGAATGGCCTCGATAAGCCAGGCCAGACTTGATCTTGCTCCCTATCTCGACCGGCTGGCGGTGAAGGATCTCCTGGGTTTGTCGGGAAGGGAGCTCCAGGAGGAGGTCTCCAGACTGCCTCCGGATACGGCGGTGCTTCTGCTGGTCTTTTTTCAGGATGATTTCGGGAACTTCTATTCTCCGGCGGCGAGCGCCGCCCTGCTGAATAGCGCGTGCCCTTTTCCTCTCTTCGGCCTCTGGTCAATGATGGTGGAGGGAGGAGCACTGGGCGGGAGCGTTCTCATCGCTGAAAGGCACGGTGCCCTCGCTGCGGAGATGGCGCTCCGCATCCTGGGAGGGGCGCTCCCCTCGGAGATGCCTCCTGTAACGGATCCCCACCTGACCCCTGTCTTCAATTACGGAGAAATGATCCGGTTCGGCCTCTCCCGGTTCGATATTCCCGCCGGATCGGTCCTCCTTTCCGAACCGGAGACTTTTTTCTACAGGCACTGGAAGCTTCTCCTCGCCAACGCCCTTGTTATATCTGCCGCCCTGGTCTATCTCCTTGCCCTGTTCGTCAACGAACGAATGAAAAAAGCCGCTGAAAAGGACCTGCAGCTGAGGACGGCCCAATGGGAAGGACTTTTCAGCAATGCGCCCGAAGCCTACGTGGTTTTTGACGGGGGGAACGACATCGTGACGGTAAACGAGGGATTCACCAGGCTCTTCGGGTACACACCGGGCGAAGTTGCCGGGAAAAACCTGGACTCCGTGGTGGCGGATTTCCCGGGGATAGACGCCGAGGCCGAGAATAACTCGAAAAGAGTGCTTTCCGGAGAAACCGTCACGGGAGAATCCCTCCGGCGAAAGAAGGACGGGTCTCTGTTTCCCGTGGAATACATGGGGGTGGTCTTCCCCATGAGGGATGAAACATTTACAGGTTTCGCCATTTACAGGGACATATCGGAGCGGAAAAAAAACGAGGACGAGATACTGATGAACCTCAGAAGAGAAACCCTTATATCTTCCGTCTCAGCACGCCTCCTCGAGGATGGGGTTCGGGAAGGGATTCCGCCGTCTCTCGCTGAGCTCGCATCATTTCTCGGAGCATCATCGGGCTGCCTGATTGAGATGGACGGTGACGGGTACCCCGCCAGGGAGTTTTCCTTCGAGGATGGCAAGGTGGAAACTCTGTCGCCGCCCAAAATCAGCTCCTCCATTTCCCCAGACTCCCTGAAACATCTTGTCCTCTGTCTCTGGGAGAAGGGAAAGCTGCTTCTGGACAGCCCGGCTCGCGGGGATGACCCGGAGATGGGGTTTGCAGGGGACCTGGCGAGAATCTGGGGAACTCCGCTCCATGTCCAGCCCGTCTATTCCGGGGGAAAAGTGAACGGTTTCCTCATCCTTCGGCTTGGCCGAGTCCCCCTGCCTCACGGTGACGAGGCCCTTCTTGCCATGTGCTGCGATCTGGCGGGGAGCGCGTTCCTGAGGGAAAAGCGGATGGAAATGATGGAGGAGACGAACAGGATGCTGGACGGCGCCTCCAGGGGGATCGTGGAGATTCTCGGACACGCTCTCGCTATGAAGGATCCCTATACTGTGGGGCACCAGATCAACGTGGCGAACCTGGCGAAGGCCATGGCCAAAAGAGGAGGGTACGATGAGGCTTTCCAGGAGCGGGTGTATTACGCCGGCCTTGTCCACGACCTGGGGAAGATCACCATTCCCTCGGCGATTCTCTCCAAGCCGGGAAAACTGACCGACATCGAGTTTGCCATCATACGGAACCACGCACGCTACGGGTGGGATATTCTCTCTTCCGTCGATTTTCCCTGGCCTCTCGCGGAAATCGTGGTGCAGCACCACGAGCGCCTGGACGGGTCAGGGTACCCCAAGGGACTCCGGGGGAACGACATCGGCCGGGAAGCCCGCTTCCTCTCCGTTGCGGACGTGGTGGAAGCCATGACGTCCCACAGGCCCTACCGGGCCGGACTGGGAATCGGCGCCGCCCTTGACGAAATTCGGTCCCACCGCGGGACATGGTTCGACCCGGAGGCAGTGGACCTCTGCCTTGCCGTCGTCGGAGAGGGGTTTTCCTTCGACGGGGGAAGTTACCGCCTTTTCCTGCCGTAAGTGTCCCGGGGACAGGATATACTGTATAATAAGTTCTGTTTAGACATATGGAATCAGAAAAATGTAGACAGGATGCGCTGAGAAAAGGGGAGGAGCGAGGCATGGCCTTTCAGATTCTTGCAATCAATCCCGGTTCCACCAGCACCAAGATCGCATGGTATTCCGACGGCACGGAAGCGTGGCGGGAAACGGTCCGGCATGACCCGGACGCTATTGCGGCATTTCCAACTGTAGCTGATCAGTTCGCCTTCCGCCTGGAGACCATTTCGGAAGCCCTGGCTTCCCATGGTGCGTCCTTTGACCGGCTCTCGGCCGTGGCGGGCCGCGGCGGGCTCGTGGAACCCATCCCGGGAGGAACCTACTCCGTGGACGATGCGCTCCTGAAGCGCCTCCGCATGGGCAAACCCTGGGAGCACGCCTCAAACCTCGGGGGCATTCTCGCAGACGCCATCTGCCGTCCCCGGAACATTCCCGCCTTTATCGTCGATCCTGTCGCCGTGGACGAGATGAACCCTTTGGCGAAAATCACCGGGCTTCCCGAGCTGCCGAAAGCCTCCCTGGGACATGCCCTCAACATCAAGGCCACCGTGCGCCGTGCGGCGAAGGATCTTGGAAAGCCCTGGGACGAACTTAATTTTGTGGTGGCCCACATCGGGGGCGGAATCACCGTCTGTGCCCATGAAAAGGGACGGATGTCCGACCTGAACAACGCCAACGAGTTCGGCCCCTTCTCTCCGGAAAGAGCAGGAGGCCTTCCGGCGGGAGACCTCGTGCGGATGTGCTTCGGCGAGAGCATGACCGAAAAGGACATGCTCAGGAAGATGGTCGGCAGGGGAGGCCTGATGGCCTACACGGGAACGTCGGACGTCAGGGAAGTGAAAGCCATGGCTGCCGGAGGAGACGAGCGCGCACGGGAAGCCCTGGACGCCATGGCCTACGGCATAGCCAGGGAGATCGGCGCCCAGGCCGCGGTTCTTTGCGGCAGGGTGGATGCCATTCTCTTCACGGGAGGAGTGGCCTTCGACAGCGATTTCGTGGCTGCCGTACAGAAACGGGTCCAGTGGATCGCCCCGGTGCTCGTCTATCCGGGAGAGGATGAAATGCCCGCCCTCGCTGAAGGAGCCCTTCGGGTCCTCCGCGGGGAGGAGAAATGCAGAAACTATGCCCAGCATATTTCGGGAGGCGAAAAGGCATGACCATGCAGAAACTGGATTTTCTCCTTGAAGAAAGCAGAAAGGGGCGCCCCATGACCCTCGCTCTTGCCTGTCCTTACGGTGACGATGCCCTCGCGGCGGTAGCCAGGGCCGGCAGGGAAGGTATCGTGAAGCCAGTGCTCCTCGGTGACGGGGACAGGATCCGCGCCCTTTCCGAACAGGAAGGGTGCGACCTCTCCGGAGTTACTCTGATTGAAGAGAAGGATGATGAAAAGGCAGTCGAGCGAAGCGTCCGCATGGTCTCTTCCGGCGAGGCGGACCTTCTCATGAAAGGCCTCGTGAAAACGTCCACTCTCCTCAAGGCTGTCCTGGACAAGGAATGGGGCCTCCGGACGGGGTCTCTTCTCTCCCACCTCTTCCTCTTCGAGATTCCCATCATGGGACGCCGGGTCATCGGCGTATCCGACGGTGGAATGAACACCTATCCCGACCTGAACGCCAAGGCAAAAATCATAGAAAACGCGGTTGCATGCTATCACAAGATCGGCGTTCCCCAGCCGAGAATTGCGGCACTGGCAGCCGTTGAGGCGGTCAATCCCGACATGCAGGCAACACTTGATGCCGCCGCCCTGGCGAAAATGAACGAGCGGGGGCAGATCCGGGGCTGCATCGTGGACGGCCCCCTGGCCCTGGACAATGCCGTCAGCGGGGAATCGGCAAAGATCAAGGGAATTTCTTCCCCGGTGGCCGGAGAAGCTGATATGCTCCTGGTTCCCGATATCGAGTCGGGAAATTTCATCGGCAAGGTGCTTCTCTACATGACGGGAGGCAAGGGCGCCGGGGTCATCCTCGGGGCCAGGAAGCCCATCGTCCTCACGAGCCGTTTCGACAGCATGGAGACCAAACTGCTTTCAATCGCCCTGGGCGCCGTGGTGGCCCGGAGCTGAAAAATTCAGAACCATATCTAGAGGAGGAATTGTACAATGGACCAGATCCGCTCACTGTCACAGCTGCTCGAATATGCCAAGAAAATAGGTGCCGAGAAAGGACCGAAGAAGATTTCCGTTGCTATGGCCGAAGAAGCCGGCTTGCTCTCCGCCATCGAGGAAGCACGGCAGGCAGGATTCGCCGAGGCCATTCTTGTCGGCAACGCTGACAAGATCAAGGCAGCTGCCGACCAGGCAGGGGTGAACCTCGCCAACTACGAGGTCATCGACGAGCGGAATGAGCCTGCCATGGGCATGACCGCAGTTTCCCAGGTCTCCTCCGGGAAGGCCGACATCTACATGAAGGGGCAGATCCACACCAACAATTTCCTCCGGGCCATGCTCAACAAGGAAGTGGGACTCCGGAAGGGCAAGAATACCATTTCCCACTGCTACTTCCACAGCGTTGAAGGTTTCGACCGGATCTTTTTCGTTGCCGATGCCGCTTTCAATATGTATCCTGACCTCTCCGCCAAGGCCGACATCACCCAGAACACGGTGAACCTCGCGAGGGCTTTCGGCGTGTCTGAGCCGAAGGTGGCCGTTCTTGCCGCTGTGGAAGTGGTGAACCCCGATATGCCCGCCACCCTGGACGCCTCAGCTCTCACCCAGATGAACCGCCGGGGCCAGATCAAAAACTGTGTCGTGGACGGTCCCTTCGCCCTTGACAACGCGGTGAGCGAGGAATCGGCGAAGACCAAGGGCATTGTCTCTCCCGTGGCCGGCAAGGCTGATGTCTTCATTGTCCCCAATATTGATGCGGGAAATATGCTCGCCAAGGCCATCGTCTATTTCTCGAAAAACGAGACCGCGGGGCTCATTCTCGGCGCGGCCGCGCCCATCGTGCTCACCAGCAGGGCCGACTCCGCCAGGGCGAAGCTTCTCTCCATCGCCGCCGCCGTCACCCTGTCCGATTTCCAGAAGTAAGACGGCCTGCCGGTCATGAAGGTTCTTGCGCTCAACCCCGGCTCCACGAGCACGAAGGTCGCCCTCTTCGAGGACGGTACGGAGCTGTGGAGCGAAACACAGCGGTACGACACGGACGTCATCGGGAAATTTGCCTCCATTCCCGACCAGGAGGGGTTCCGGCTTGACGAGATTCGGAAATGTCTCGAGGCTCACGGAACCGCCCTGGCTGATCTTGACGCCGTCGTGGGGAGAGGCGGGCTGCTCCGGCCCATCGAAAGCGGAACCTATGAAGTGAACGACAAAATGCTCTCTGACGTGAGGTCCTGCAAGTGGGGGGCCCACGCCAGCAATCTCGGGGCGCCCCTGGCGGTGCGTCTTGCCGCCGAGGGAGGATGCCGGAAGGCATTCATCGTGGATCCCGTGGTGGTGGACGAGCTGGGGCCCCTTGCCCGGTACTCCGGTCTGCCGGAGATCGAGCGGCGCTCCATCTTCCACGCCCTGAACCAGAAGTCCGTGGCCCGAAGGGCTGCGTCGGACCTGGGCAAACCCTATGAACAGTGCAATTTCATCGTGGCCCACATGGGCGGGGGCATCTCGGTGGGGGCCCATGACCACGGGAGGGTCACCGACGTGAACAATGCCCTGGACGGAGACGGCCCCTTCTCCCCCGAACGGGCGGGCAGCCTTCCCGCAGGGGGGCTTGTACGGCTCGCCTTCAGCGGCCGGTACGACCAGCCGACCCTCTTGAAGATGATCACCGGCAGGGGCGGCCTTGTGGCCCACCTCGGGACCAGCGACTTCCGGGAGGTCCGGCGGCGAATGGCCGAGGGAGACGAAAAGGCGAAGCTGCTCTTCGAGGCCCTGGCCTACCAGGTGTCCAAGGAGATCGGAGCCTGTGCGGCAG
>LSQX01004234.1_pt1 | contig 17758 bp, 9 predicted proteins | sample 654561 | NCBI WGS metagenome assembly LSQX01 (sample SAMN04489861, study PRJNA283612) | anaerobic digester metagenome | isolation source: 4 biogas reactors fed with cattle manure at either 37C or 55C with and... | place: Denmark: Kongens Lyngby | collected 2014
CCGTTTACGATCACATGCTCAAGCAGCCCCGGCTGCGCTTCCTGCTGGCCGACGATGCCGGTGCCGGCAAGACCATCATGTCCGGCCTCTATATCCGGGAAATGCTGTCGCGCAGGCTGCTGCGACGCATTCTGATCGTTCCTCCCGCCGGTCTGGTGGGAAACTGGCGGCGCGAGCTGCTGACCCTTTTCAACCTCCCCTTCCGCATCGTTACGGGGGCTGACGCTCAGTCGGAAAACCCGTTTCAGGGCGAGGCCGGTGATCGCGTGATCGTCAGCATGGACACGCTGGCCAGTCCGCGCGTATTCGCCCGCCTTGCCGAGGCAACCGTAGCCCCCTATGATCTGGTCATCTTCGACGAGGCGCACAAGCTGGCCGCCGACCGCGGCGGCGACCTGCGCATACGCAAGACCGACCGCTACTGTCTGGCCGAGGCCCTCGCGGGCGCTTCCCCCGGCAAGGCCCGCTGGCAACTGGGCTGGTGTGCCCATCACTTGCTTCTGCTTACCGCCACCCCCCACATGGGCAAGGACTACCCCTACTTCGCCCTCTGGCGGCTGCTCGAGCCCGAGATGCTCACAACCCCCGACGCCTTCGACGAGTTCCCGCAAGATCAGCGGCAGGCGCACTTCATCCGCCGGACCAAGGAGGAGATGGTCTATCTCGACGGCCGTCCGCTCTATCCGACACGGATCTCCAGCACGCTCGGCTACGAGCTTACCCAGGGCGAGATCAGCGAGCAGACGCTCTACGACGAGACTACCGACTATCTGCGCTTCGTCTATAACAAGGCCAAACTGCTGAACCGCGGGGCCGCACGCCTGGCCATGGGCGTCTTCCAGCGGCGTCTTGCCAGCTCGACCTACGCGCTGCTGCGCTCGTTCGAGCGCCGGATCGAGAAGCTGGACCGGCTGATCGACGACATCCAGAGCGGCAAGATCACCATCGAGCAGATGCTGACCATGCAGGCCCGGCTGCCTGATGACGACCTTCTCGATACCACCGGCGCGGATGACGAGGGCGACGAGGAGTACGGGGAGGCCCACGAGGCGGCCGAGGAACGCCTGCTCCAGGGCGTCGTCGCCGCCAACCTCACCGACTTGCTGGTCGAGAAGGAACAGGTTCAGAAGCTGCTGGCCCTGGCCCGCAAGGTTCACGAGGGCGGACACGAGTCGAAGTTCAGCAAGCTGCGCGAGATTCTTGCCGACTCCCGCTTCGGCGGCGAGAAGTTCATCGTCTTCACCGAGCACCGCGACACGCTGGAGTTTCTCGTGCGCAGGCTCGGCGGCATGGGCTATACCGGTATAAGAGACAGGATTCACGGAGGCATGCCCTATCTCCAGCGCGAGGAGGAGGTGGAACGCTTCCGCAAGCCCGTCGCTCAGGGCGGAGCGCGCTTCCTCATCTGTACCGACGCCGCCGGCGAGGGTATCAACCTCCAGTTCTGCTGGCTGATGATCAACTACGATGTGCCCTGGAACCCCGCGCGCCTCGAGCAGCGCATGGGACGCATCCACCGCTACGGGCAGAGGCACGACCCCGTGGTCATCACCAACCTGGTGGCACACTCAACCCGCGAGGGCAAGGTGCTGAAGGTGCTCCTCGACAAGCTGGAGAAGATTCGCAAGGAACTCCAGTCCGACAAGGTTTTCGACTGCATCGGCCGCATCTTCGAGGGCGTCTCCCTCAAGCGCTACATGGAACTCGCGGTCACGCAAGACCCCTCCGAGGTGGCGCAGCAACTGGACGGCCGCCTCACCAGGGAGCAGGTCGAGGCGCTGGCCGAGCGCGAGGCCTCGCTCTACGGCAAGGGCGGCGACGTGGCGCAAGAGCTGCCCCGCCTGCGCTCCAGCATGGAGCAGGAGGCCTACTTCCGGCTGCTTCCCGGCTATGTCCGCCAGTACATCCAGCAGGCCGCCCCCCTGGTGGACGTCGCCATCGACGGCGACATGGATGGGGTCTTCGCCCTGCGTCCCCTGCGTTCCGGTGCGATGGATCCCCTACTGCCCGCCCTCGAAATCTACCCCGGAAAGTGCAGGGAGAGCTTCACGGTGGCGCGCCCGACGGACAACAGGGATCTGATCTGGCTCCATCCCGGCGAACCGGTCTTCGAGAGCTTCCGCGCTCTGGTGACCGGGCGTCTGGCGGATGCCGGCAAGCGCGGTGCGGTGTTTGTCGATCCCACCGCCGGCAAGCCCTATCTGTTTCACATGGCGCTTCTTTCCGTAATCCGCCGCGCCGACGTTGCAGATGATGAGAGCGACGCGGGGACGCGGAGCGGTGGTGAGGGACGGACGCGGGGACACGGGGACGCGGAGACGTGGGGAAGAAGAGACGCGGGGACGCGGGGATGTGGCGACGCGGGGACGCGGGGATGTGGCGAAGAGACGCTTGAGTGCCGTTTGGTCGGCGTCAGGCAGGATGAGGGTGCCGAAATCGAGATATGCCCGGTCGAGCATCTGCTCCTGCTCAAGGGCGGACGCGGTCTGCCCGCCCCGGCACAGCGGCTGGCCGTGGCCGCCGCTGGGCAGACGGAACTGGCCCGCGCCTTCCTGGCCGAGCGTGTCGCCCGCGGCATGGCGCTCGACCGCAAGCAGTCCCTGACCGACACCCTTCCCGAACGCGAGGTGTTTATCCGCAGGGGGCTGGACTATCAGGAGGCCGAACTGGCCACCGCCCGCGCCAGGCAATCCGAAAAGGCCCGCACCGGCAACCGCAAGGCTATCGAGGCTCTTGAGGAGATCAAGCGCCAGCAGCGCGAACTGGTGGCACGCCGCCAGAACGCCCTGACCGCGCTGCACCGCGAACCAGATCTGATCGCCCCCGGCGGGATAACCTTCATTGCGCACGCGCTTGTGGTGCCCTCTTCCGACCCGGCGGATATCGAGCAGCACGCCATCAACGTCGAGATGGTCGCCATGCAGTTGGCGCGGGCCTTCGAGGAGGCCGCCGGCGCAAGGGTGTACGATGTCCATACGCCGGAGCTGGCACGCCAGGCCGGTCTGCCCGACAACCCCGGCTTCGATCTCCTATCCATCCGGCCGCTGCGTAGCCGCGGGGACGCGGGGAGGGGGGATGGGGATGACGCAGAGACACGGGGACGCGGGGACGCGGGGAGGGCGCATGGAGTTGACGCGGAGACACGGGGACGCGGGGACGCGGTGAGGGCGCATGGATATGACGCGGAGACATGGGGACGCGGAGACTATGAAGTCCGCTGTATCGAAGTGAAGGGACGCGCCGCCACCGGCGATATCGAGGTGACGGCCAACGAATGGGCCAAGGCCTGCAACATGCGCCAGGACTACTGGCTCTATGCCGTCTACAACTGTGCCACCCCCACCCCGCGCCTTGCCCGTGTGCAGGATCCCTTCGGCACCCTGCTCGCCAAGGCCAAGGGCAGCGTGCAGGTGAGCCACGCGCAAGTGCGCGAAGTAGAGGAGGAATAATCATGAGTAAACACGCACTAGAACTACTTAACTCTGTTGGCTTTCTTGACAAGAACGACGATATTGTTGATTTGAGTCGTCACAAAGAGAGCGAACTAAAGAAGATAATCGCGTATTACGCAAATAGCCGCCGTAAAGCACTTGAAGGCGAGATATCACAAATAGATATCTCGAAAGGGCTCTCGTCGTTGGTCAGCTCAATTTCCGCCAAGTCTGATGTTCCTACAATACTACCGTCAATGTTAGTATATGATCGATTGCTGGTAGATGACCCCCTTTTCAGATTGCATCGTGAGGACAGTGATTTCTTGAGGGCTAACAACAAGATGCTTGGATTGTCCATGGAGGAGAATCTTGAGCACAAGAAAGTTATAGATACGCTGCAATTTTTCAAAAAACTAGCCCCTCTCATGCGGCATGGAATGGTTTTTTGTCTACCGCTAGCTGGTTTGCATAGACCACCAACCACAAAAATGGCTATAAACTACAGTAATGACTGTTTTAAATCTGCAGTGCCAGATGTTGTTCACGATTTTATTCATGATAACGCGATCATAAGTGAAATGCAGCCGGCGCCTGATGGCAAGGGGTTTTTAATTTTAGGTCGCGAGCCAAATAAACCGACACGTGCGATCATGGTTACGTTTCAGCGAGACAACGCCCTTTCGAGGCACCCATTCTATCTGCTGCATGAGATGCAACCAACAGCACAACTTTCTGATACAAGGTTCGCCGTTACTCTTAACGTACCGTGGGATTCACCCCCAAACGAAAGGGATTATCGGACGTGGGTTTACCAATCGATTAACAAAACTATTGGCCATAGACTTAAAGCCATGTCTACCGAAATTGCTATTGCCGAAAAAGTAGGGGCTGTTTATACCACTGAGTCAGATTTTGAAGCGCAACTGTGTGGAAAGCTAGGGTTAAAAGATGCGGATCATGATGCTCCCGCCGATGCCGTTAACTTTCTTCGAGCCAACGAACCGCGTCTTAGAATCGATTCAGCTTATAGTGTGCTGCGCCTGCGATTGGACAACCCACAGATGTTCGAGCAATTTCAAGACACACTGATTGAAGTGTCCAGTCAATTGCATGGCGCCAATGATTTTGATCACAAAGCAAGGAGACTTCTTTCAACTGAGATCATCCCGCAAGTTTTAGAAATTGAGACTGCTGCTAAAAAGCTTAGAGGAGCGATCACAGGAGCAGTGTTAGAGACTAGCACAACGATTGGGTTGGCACTGTTGAGTGGAGAGTCATTGCCTTTTGCTACAGTTCTAGGGTTAGGAACAGCAATGACTGCCGCAAAATCATTTCCATCTGTTTCCGAATACCTTTCTGTACGCAAACGACCTGCCTTCATCTGGAGGCAAATCACAAGGTACTAAGCATGCAGAGCGACATTATAGGCATTGACAACCGACTATTGTTTCTCCCTACGAAAGGAGGTAGACTATGAACAACACACAAGATCCCAAACGTCATGTAGAGTATCTTCAACAGTGTTTATCCAGCGACAAGAAACCTCTAGGATTCTTCCTAGGGGCTGGTTGCCCGATGGCCATAAAGTCAGATCCCGATAAACAAACGCCATTGATTCCCGGCCTTGAAGGTATAACCGCAATTGTACGTGAAGCATTAGCAGAATCTTCAGAATTCGGATCGCTTCTCAACGCAATAGACGCAAACTTTGAGTTGGATGGACGTGACAATGCTACGGTTGAAGACATACTCACCCACATCCGTGCGCTTCGCACTATAGCGGGCAAAGATCAGGTGCGAGGATTATCAGCAGCGAATCTTGATAGAATAGACGATGAGATTTGTCGTATCATACATCAAACTGTAAATATTGACCTTCCCAATGCTGAAACCGCATATAATAGTATCGCCACGTGGGTCAATGCTATTGAAAGAGAATTCCCTGTAGAAGTATTCACCACCAACTATGATTTGTTGATGGAACAAGCTTTTGAAGAGGCTCATGTTCCATATTTCGATGGTTTTACTGGGGTAAGACGGCCTTTCTTTGATCTTAGGGCCATGGAAGAAGACCAACTTCCACCACGTTGGGCTCGATTGTGGAAACTACATGGTTCGGTTAACTGGCATTACATTCCAAACAAGGGTGTTTTTCGTTCGACAGTAAATGACGCGGATGAATCAAAGCGCGTTATCTATCCATCACATTTAAAATATCAGGAAAGCAGAAGGCTGCCATATTTAGCGATGATTGACCGTCTGCGTGCATTCCTAAAGAATCCCACATCTGTTCTCGTAATTTGCGGATACTCTTTTAGAGACGAACATCTTAACGAAGCCATCATACAGGCACTTCAATCTACACGGACTTCTACGGCCTTTGCACTGCTCTTTGGTAAACTTGAGAATTATACAGAGGCTGTGTCTCTTGCAAAAGATCAATCCAATCTTGCCCTTTTAGCAAGAAACGGCGGCATCATTGGAAAACTGGCAACATCATGGCCAACGAAGGATGCTGATAGCGTTATAGACAATGGCAACAGTTGGATAAGCTGGAATTCATGTGATGGTTCTAGTGACGTAAGCAAGGTCGCTGCAGAGTTCAAACTGGGTGACTTTGATGTCTTTGGACAGTTTTTACTGGAAGTAGCAGGCTGTGTAAGGCAGCCAGCGGAGGTGCATGATGTCCAGTAGTCCAACCTATCTGGGAACCGTTCAAGACGTTCAAGGCGCAACCATCAGCATTGCGTTGGACAAGGAAACCGCTTCTGGGCTGGCCTTCATTGATGGGCACGGCTACAGGATTGGGCAGATCGGTAGTTTTGTCCGTATATCTATCGGGTTTACCGATCTATTCGGCATTGTATCACAAGTAGGTGCGGGAGCCGTTCCAGAAAAGATATCAAATATTGAGCCCTACGGTTATCGGTGGCTAAGAGTACAACTCATAGGCGAGAGCAAGAGGATGGGTATTTTTAACCGCGGCATCTCGCAATACCCAACCATCGGCGACGAGGCGCACCTTGTGACCGAACAGGACTTGAAACGAATCTACGGCAGGCCGGATGTACCGAATTTCATTCAAGTGGGTAGCCTTGCCAGCGCAGAATCAATTCCTGCTCTGGTTGATATTGACAGACTGGTTACAAGACATAGCGCCGTTGTAGGCACTACTGGGTCGGGAAAATCTACCACAGTGGCAGGCCTCCTTGCGTCAATCTCCGATCCTCTACGTTTTCCTTCCGCCCGAATCATTGTTTTAGATATCCACGGTGAGTATCATTCTGCATTAAGAGATCGGGCTACGATCTTTCGAGTCAACGCAGACACGAAACGGGGTGAGCACCCCCTGTTTATACCATATTGGGCGTTGAGTTTTGATGAACTTCTGCGCGTTACTCCGTTTCGAAGCCTAGCCGACAATGATCGTTCGGCCTTGGTTGATAAAATTAAGCAACTAAAGCAGGAGTCAATTCAGACTCAAGCACGTGCTGGGATCTCGGTCGACACCATAACGGTAGATACTCCAGTCCCGTTTAGCATTCATCGTCTTTGGTATGAATTGTATCGTCTTGTTTGTTCCACGCATACAGCCCAAGCAGCCAACCAAACCGAAAGCACAGAGGCCATTGAAGAGGATGAAAAAGGACAACTATTGCTAGGCAATATCATGAGAGTGATCCCTCCTCGATATCGTCCGATAACTTCAGGTGGAAAAGACCGCATTTATCTAAGCGGTTCGCCACTTAATATTCGACGCCAGATTACAGCCACTGAATCACTCCTCAAAGATACTCGGTACGATTTCATGTTCCGGCCTGGACCATGGTGCCCAAATCCAACACTTGAGAAGCTTAATGCGCAACCCGAAGAAGACCTCGATACATTGCTTAAGTCATGGATAGGAGGCGACACCCCTATAACCATTCTCGATCTTTCCGGTGTGCCTGTGTCCATCCTGACCGACTTGATTGGGGTGCTACTCCGTTTATTGTTTGATTCTCTTTTTTGGGCACGTTACCTCCCGGAAGGTGGGAGAAAGCGTCCTCTCTTGTTCGTCTTAGAAGAGGCTCATGCATACCTGGGAGCCGGAAATGAAGGTGCGGCTTCGGTGGCCGTGCGTCGAATTGTAAAGGAAGGCAGAAAATACGGTGTCGGCGCTATGATTGTCAGCCAAAGACCGGCTGAGATTGACCCAACCATTTTATCCCAATGTGGGACAATCTTTGCAATGCGACTTGCTAACGCCACGGATCGTTCCCATGTCACATCTACGGTAAGCGATAACCTTGAAGGCCTCTTCGACATGCTTCCCACATTGCGTATCGGTGAGGCCATCATTGTTGGTGAAGCAGTCCATCTTCCTTTGCGAACTTTGATTGATGCGCCGCCAAAGAACCGGCGTCCGGACAGCAACGATCCGAAACTTTACGACTCTTCTGCCACTGGCGGTTGGAATCGCACGAGGATAGCCGAGAATTATGCACGCGTTCTTGCAAAGTGGCGAAGCGAAAACCCAAACCTCACAAGAACTGGAGATACTTAATGAACAGAACACCCGTTACATCATCAAGCATTGCTGCCGTTGGCTACGACCCAAGCACGATGACCCTTGAAATCGAATTCAAACATGGCGCGGTCTATCAGTACTTCGATGTTCCAGAGGCTGTATACCGCGAACTGATGAACGCAGACTCAAAGGGTATATACTTTAATTCCATGATTCGCGGCGCTTTCCGACACGCTAAAGCATAACGAAAGAAATCCGCATGACCCCCACCTCACACCCTCATCGACCACGCCCGCCCGGCACAACTGCCGCTGGTGGTGTGCCGGATGATCCCACCACGCGCAAGCGCCTGCGCATGCAGGGCTGGGATTTCACCAGCCCCGGCTGGTGCTTCCTGACGCTCTGCACCCAGAATATGCGCTCCGAGTTCGGCGCGGTCGTCAACGGCCACATGAAGCTCAATGAGGCGGAGCATGTTGCAGACATCTTCCGACGCGAAACCCCAGCGCACTTCCCGCGCACGGCATGGTGCAACCAGTACGTGCTCGCCCACTGCGAACGCGCGGCGATCGGGCACCTCACCCCCGACGGCATACTCGCCTGCATCCTCCACGAGGCCAATCCGGAAATGGAGATCTTCCACCTATGACCACCCCCTCAATGCCTCCACGGAACGCCGTGGAGGATAGGCTTATCGAGCGGGCCTTTCCACTGAAGCAGGCTTCGCTGGACTCCGTCCACGAGAAGAACGTGCGCCACGGACATATCTCGACGCTGCATATCTGGCCTGCGCGGCGTCCGCTGGCGGCGTGCCGGGCGGCGCTGATCGCCACGCTGCTGCCTGATCCGGGCACACCGGAGGGCCGCAGGGAGCTTTGCGAGAGGATCGGCGGCAGGGTGGTCACAACCATCGAGCGCAAGAGGACGCCGGAAGGCGCCATTGTGGAGCGCGAGAAGGAGGAGACCGAGGGCGGCATCCTGCACTGGGGGCGTGAAACCGAAAACCAGGCCGACATCCGGTGGTTCCGCCAGGAGATCAGGAAGGCCTGTGGCGGACGGGCACCCAAGGTGCTCGATCCCTTCGCGGGTGGCGGCGCAATCCCGCTCGAGGCCATGCGCCTCGGGTGCGAGGCGACCGCCGTGGATATCAACCCGGTTGCCTGGTTCATCCTGAAGTGTACGCTGGAGTACCCGCAGAAGCTGGCCGGCAGGACGCATCCCCTGCCCGACTTCATCCTCGGGGACGAGGCGTTCATGAACGCCTTCTACAAGGCCCATCCGCATCTGGTGGGACGCACCAAAAAGACCAGGAAGCAGATCGAGGAGGAGAAGAGCTTCTTCCCCCAGTGGGTCAGAGAGGACTCCGGACGCGCCCCCAAGGCCGACCTCGCCTGGCATGTGCGCGCATGGGGCCAGTGGGTGCTGAACCATGCCCGCCGCGATCTGGCACGCTTCTACCCGACCTATGCCGACTTCGAGCCGCTTGACACTGTAAATGCCAAGGCCTACGAGAGACAGCCGCTGCAACTGGTGCCACCCGCGGATGACGGCACGCCCGACATTAACAAACTGAACAAAGAGTTTTCACAGGAATATCTCGACGACAATAGGAACCCGCGCTGGGTCGCCAAGCCGACCGTGGCCTACCTCTGGGCACGGACGGTGACATGCAAGAGTTGCCGGACGACCATCCCGCTCCTGAAGACGCGCTGGCTCTGCAAGAAGGCCAGGAAACGCGTAGTGCTCACAATGGAGCCCAACGCCGACAAGACCGGCGTGGTCTTTGGCATAGATTCAAACGTACCAGTCAAGGGAGGCAATGCCGCACAGAAACGTGCGCACGACAAGCGCATTGGCGGCGGCACCATGTCTAGTTCCGGAGCCACGTGCCCCTGCTGCGGGTTACCCTCCATGACCATGGAGGATATCCGCCTCGAAGGCAGGGCCGGACGGCTTGGAACAACCATGACCGCCGTGGTCGTGGAGGGGCAGAAAGGCAAGGAGTACCGGCTGCCCACCGAAAGCGAAATCGAGATGGCCGCGCAGGCCGAGGCTGCCCTGGATGAGGTCTTCGGCCAAATCCCCTTCGGCATGCCGGAGGAACCGACACCCAAGGGCGGCGGTGGCGCAAGCCGGGCCTTTTCAGTTGATGGCTACGGGTTCGACCAGTGGAAGAAACTATTCACCCCGCGTCAGCTTCTGGCTCTGGGAACATTCGTGAAGTGGACAATTTCTGTAAGGGCTGAGATAGCAAGTGTATATAAGCAACCAGAGTGGACTGAAGCTATCCCTGCGTACCTTGCTCTTCAAAACGATAAAGTTGCTGATTACGGTTCAGCCGTATGTCACTGGCATATTTCTGGTGAGAAAATGGGAAGCACCTTTTCTCGATTTGCCTTGCCCATAATCTGGGACTTTACAGAGCTCGTATCCATTAATGAAGTTGGCGGAGCATATCTCGCACAGCTAGACTGGATTTGCCGCTACATAGTTCACGGTCTAGCCACGGGAACTGATGCTGAAAAGCCAATAACGAAAAACCAATCTGCAATCCAGATTGCTTCTGGTGATTTTGATGCTGTGGTGACGGATCCACCTTACTACGATGCTATTCCGTATTCGGATCTCATGGACTTTTTTTACATCTGGTTGAGACGCTCACTGAACGGCCTTTCTGAAGAACTGGATGCGACGTTTAGTAACGGTCTTTCGCCAAAGTGGATTCACGAGCAAAACGACGGTGAGCTTATTGACGATGCAAGCCGTCATCAGGGCGACCGAGCGAAATCCAAAGCTGTTTATGAAGATGGAATGGCTCGTGTATTCCAGGGGTGCGGAAATGCACTTAAACCTAACGGCAAATTGGTTGTGGTTTTCGCCCACAAGCATCCCGATGCGTGGGAGACTCTTGTCTCTGCTATTATACGTGCCGGTTTTGTAGTTGTAGGCAGTTGGCCCATCCAGACGGAAATGCCCAACCGAACGCGCGGGCTGTCCTCGGCCGCCCTCGCCTCTTCCGTCTGGCTGGTTTGCAGGAAGCGTCCTGCAACGGCGCGTCCCGGTTGGGATAGCAAAGTGCTGGAGGAGATGCGCGAGAACATCCGGGAGCGCCTGCGTGAGTATTGGGACGCGGGCATCCGCGGGCCGGACTTCGTATGGGCCGCCACCGGCCCGGCAATGGAGGCGTACAGCAAGCATCCGGTCGTCAGGAAGGCCAACGAGCCCGGAACGCTGACGGTCAGCGAGTTCCTGACCCACGTGCGCCGCATCGTGATCGACTTCGTGGTCGGCCGCGTGCTCTCCGGCGACAAGGCGGACGGTGCCGCCGCCGACCGCCTCGACGAACCGACGGCCTACTATCTGCTGCACCGTCACGACTTCGGGATGGACGAGGCACCGGCGGGCGCCTGTATCCTCTACGCCGTCTCCTGCGGCGTCTCCGACCGCGAGCTGGCGCAGACGTGGGATCTGATCGGCTTCGGCAGGGGCAAGGCGAAGAGTGCCGACGACGACGGTGAAGCCGATGTGGATGCGGATGCCGACAGCGTGACCGAGGACACTTCCGGCAACATGGTGAAGCTCAAGACCTGGGCGCAGCGCAAGGGCAAGTCCATGGGTTACGAGGCGCCGGGCGGCAAGCCGGTTCCCCTGATCGACCGCGTCCACCGGCTGATGCACCTCTGGAAAGCCGGCGACCTGTCGAAGGTGGACGGGTACATTGACGACAACGGCCTGCGCCGCCAGGAGCTTTTCAAGCGCCTGCTCCAGTCGCTCATCGAGCTCTCGCCGCAAGGCAGCGAGGAACGCTCGCTCATGGAGTCCATCAGCAACCACCTCGGCGCGCGGGGGGCTATGCGGGATGATCAAATGATGATACGCTTTGCGGATGACAGGGAGTAGCAACAACCATGATCACGCGAATCGAAGCCAATAGATTTCGGTGCCTGCGCCATGTGAACCAGGATTTGGGGACCTTCCATGTGCTGGTTGGCCCAAATGCCAGCGGCAAAACGACTTTCCTCGACACGGTCGGCTTTTTGGGACGCATGGTCTCCGACGGGATTGACGCGGCTGTGACCGAGAGAACGTCCAACTTTGCCGATCTGGTATGGGGGCGCGAGGGAACCACCTTTGAACTGGCGGTGGAAGCGGCGGTGCCGGATCATTGCCGCGAGAAGCTGAACAGTCCGTTTACGTCGTTCCGCTACGAAATTGAAGTCGGTGTCGACGAGGAGACCCGGCAGGCGGGTATTCTCAACGAGAGGGCCTGGTTGCAGCAGCCGGTCAATGAAACGGCAAAGACGGAACAGCGCGCCGACTTCCCGCTGGATCGGAATCCTCCACAGACCATTCTGACCATGCGGGATGCCGGGCATCAACTGGTGCTGTGCAAGACGCGTGGTGGAAATGACACTTTCCATGTCGAAGTCTGCCACAAGGGACACCAGGCGGAAAACGGGTGGTTTCCCTCCCTGCGGCTGGGGCCGCGCAAGTCGGCGCTGGCCAATCTGCCGGAGGATGAGAGCAAGTTTCCAGTGGCAACATGGTTCAAGAGACTACTCATCGACGGTGTGCAACAGATAGCGCTGAACAGCATGCACTTGAGGAAGCCCAGTCCCGCCATCCGCGGAACGGGATTCAACCCCGATGGTTCCAATCTCCCATGGGTCATCTGGAATCTTGAGCAGCCAGCCAATCTGGAACGGCACGAGTGGTGGCTGAACCATGTGCGCACCGCCTTGCCGGAAATCGAGACGATACGCACGGTTGAACGGCCCGAAGACCGGAGCCGTTACCTGGTAATCAGGTATAAGGGAGGGTTGGAGGTGCCGTCGTGGATGGCTTCGGACGGCACCCTCCGTCTCCTGGCCTTGACCATTATTGCCTATGTTCCCGATTTCAAGGGAATCTGCCTCATCGAGGAGCCGGAGAACGGGATTCACCCGCAGGCCGTGGAAACGGTCTTTCGCTCGCTTTCCAGTGTCTATGGCGCTCAAATTCTGCTGGCGACCCATTCGCCTGTCATACTAAGCGTGGCTGATGTGGACAAGGTGCTGTGCTTCAAGAAGACAACGTCGGGGGCGACTGACATTGTCAGGGGGAGCGAGCATCCCGCCTTGAGGGATTGGCGCGGCGGGGTCAATCTGGGCACGCTCTTTGCCGGGGGGGTTCTGTGATGACCGCGCCCGTGCCCTACAAAAGAGAACTGATCATCCTCACCGCCGATCTGGATGCGGAGACCGCCGTGCGCGGTGTCCTGGCGCGATGGAAGTCCCTCAACATCCGCAAACTTGATGAGGGATGCGATTTTGACATGCACCGTCATCCCCAGCGGGACGCCGGTTGCCGATCAGCCGCAGAAGCATTTCTGGAAGGTTTTGTGCGCACACACGGACACGCTCTGGTGGTCTTCGACCATCAAGGCTGCGGATGGGAAGAGCGTTCCCCAGAGGAAGTGGAGACTGATCTGGAATCCCGTCTCGCGCGAACCGGCTGGGATGGCCGGTGTGCCGCCATAGTCATTGCACCGGAACTTGAAGCATGGGTATGGAGCAACTCGCCAAACGTGGAAATCGAGCTGGGTTGGTCGGGTCGGCGTCCAAGGCTTCGTGAATGGCTGGTGTCGGAGAGGCTGCTGGCCGCAAATGCCGTCAAGCCAGCCGATCCAAAGATGGCCATGGAGCGTGCCATGCGGCAATCCCGCAAGCCAGTCTCGCCACATGTGTTTGCGAGGCTTGCGGAGACGGTTGGATTGAACCGCTGCGAAGACCGGGCTTTCTTGAAACTCAAAAGAGTATTGCGGAACTGGTTCCAGGCGAACCGGCCGGCGGATTGCGCCAAAACCGACATGGATAAGCAATCATGACGCAGTCCCGCGCAATGCAATATGGCTTAAGTCATTCAACTGCAACAGTTTGCGTATTGCGCCAAATGCTGCGCCACGGCGCAAAGCCGCGCAATAGCGCGCAATGGTGCATAAAAGCGCATAATGGTGTACAATGACCGATGCGGGTTAGGAACACGATAATGGCCAAACTACCATGGAAACCATGGCACGAAGTAGTCACGCTGCGGGACGACCTGCGTTCCGGCGAACTGCCGATGCACATGTTCGCCGCAGACCTCTACGAGGTCATGATGCAACGCGGGAAGCGTCCGATCTACGAGAAGCCGGAGCATTTCTTCGCATTGACGTTCCCCACCTACAACCTGCGCCATCTGGTGCGGGATGTCGTGTTGCGGTTGGCAGGCAAAAACGACAAAGCCGTCCGCCAGTTGGCCTTGACCTATGGGGGCGGCAAAACGCACACGCTAATCACACTCCGGCATCTCGTCACCGACCCGGAGAACTTGCCGAATCTTCCCGCCGTGGCGGAGTTCGTCCAGGAGATCGGAGAGAGACCACCGCCGTGCCGTGTCGCCGGTCTGTGCTTTGACAAACTCGATGTCGAGAAGGGCATGGAGGTGCGTTCGCCAGAAGGCAAGACCCGGACGCTGAAACACCCCTGGAGCGTGATGGCATACCAGTTGGCGGGTGACGCGGGCCTCAAGCTGCTGCATGCGGACGGCAAGGCGGAGGAGCGCGAAACGGCTCCCGCCGAGAATCTCTTGTCGGAACTGTTAGCGATGCCGGTCAAGGATGGGCTTGGCGTGCTGATCCTGCTCGATGAAGTGCTGATGTTTGCCCGCGAGAAGGTCGCGCACGACAAGAAGTGGCTGGATAGACTACAGAACTTCTTTCAGTACCTGTCGCAGGCAGCCACCAAGAGCGACCGGTGCTGTATTGTTGTTTCCCTCCTGGCCAGCGACCCCAAGATGAGCGACACATTTGGTCGCGGCGTGGATGCGGCGCTTCAGGATGTATTCCAACGTCAGCGCGAGGAGGTGGTGGAGCCCGTCGTGAAGGAAGACGTGGCCGAGGTGCTGCGCCGCCGGTTCTTCACCCCCGAATCGCTCAAGGACCGTGAAGCGTTTCGCCAGCACGTTCTGGCCGCGATCAAGGGCATCGCCGCCGTTGACGAGCAGACGGCCAAGCAGGGCGCGGAAGCCGAGGAGCGTTTCCTTAAGAGCTTCCCGTTCCATCCCGACCTGACGGAGGTGCTCTACTCGAAGTGGACGCAGCTCGCCCGGTTCCAACGCACGCGAGGCGTGCTGCGGACGTTCGCTCTGGCCCTGCGCGAAGCCGAGCAGTGGGACACCGGTCCGCTAGTAGGCGCAGCAGTCTTTTTGACAGCGCCGGACAAGGAGGGGCTCTCCGAGGCGCTGCGCGAGATGGTCGCAGTCGCGGACACGGAGGAGTGGGAAGGCAAGAAGCAGGCGTGGACCGGCATCCTGGACAACGAGTTCAACCAGGCGCGGCGGATTCAGACCGAATCGGTGGGACTGAGGAATCGGGAAGTCGAACAGGCCGTCGTAGCGACGTTCCTGCATTCGCAGCCAGTCGGCCAAACGGCCCGCACAAGGGATCTGACTGTGCTTCTTGGTTCCGTGCGTCCCGACAAGATCGAACTGGAGAAGGGTCTCGCCCGATGGGCGCAGTCGAGCTACTGGCTGGATGACCTCTATACGGTTGTCTCAGAAGGCCAGGTTCCCGGCACATGGCGACTTGGGAACCGCCCGAACCTGACGCAGATGCACGCAGTCGCGGCGAAGAACATTCCCGATGACACCGTCCGTGCCAGACTGTTGGACGATATCGGCAAGGCTAAGGCCCTTACCGCCAACGCGTCGGCGGCTGGCGTTCGCGTCCACACGCTGCCCACCCGCCCCAAGGACATCGAAGACGACGGCGCGTTCCACTATGCGGTGCTTGGGCCGAATGCAGCATCGGAATCCGGCAAACCCAGCGCAGATGCCAAACGGTTCCTCGACGAGACGACCGGCTCGGATCGGCCACGCGTTTACCGTAATGCCGTCTTGCTCGTAACGCCATCGAAGGACGGCCTCGAACTGGCGATGGCCCGCGTGCGCGACTATCTCGCATGGGAAACCGTGCGGGAGGATGTCAAGAAGCAGCAAAAGGACGGGAACGTGGACCCGGCCCGGGCCCAGACGCTGCAAATCAACATCGACAAGGCCAAGGGGCGCATCCCCGAGGCAATCAAACAGGCATACTCCATCGTGGTCACCGTCTCCGAGAAGAACGAGGCGCAGGCGTTCAAGATCACGGTGACGGAAGATCCGCATTTCAACACGATCAAGGCGGACAAGCGCTCACGAGTTCAGGACACGGCGATCACCGCCGAGGCCCTGCTGCCGGATGGCCCGTACAACCTCTGGCGACCGGGCGAGACCGCCCGCCGAGTGAAAGACCTGGCGGGGGCCTTCGCGCAGCTCCCTCATCTGCCGAAGATGCTGAAGGCCAGCGCGATTCTGGACACGCTGGTGGACGGCTGCGAACAGGGCACGTTTGTGCTGCGTCTGGCGCGACCTGACAAAACGTGGCGTGCCTGGTGGATGTCCACGCCGGACGAGCAAGCCTGCAATGATCCGGCAATGGAGCTGGTGCTGCCGGAAGCGGCCGAACTGAGCGACATCGTACCGGCATTGCTGGCACCGGACAAGCTGCCGGGACTGTGGCCTACCGCAGAGATCCCGGTGAAATCCGTCTTCGACTACTTCAGCGGCGGAACTGTGGTTCAGATTGACAAGGGCGGGTATCATGAGCCGATCCAGATTCCGAAAGCCGCGCCGGAGGTGGTAGAGGCGGCAATTGGCGCCGCCGTGGCTGAAAGCGCCATCTGGCTGCTATCCGGTCCCGCCAGCATCCTTGGCGAACCGATCCCGGAGGGCGTGCTGCAAGCGGACGCCACACTCCGCGCACCGCCCAAGCCCATCCCCCCCGCGGAGATTCTACCGGAAAACCTGCGGGAGGCCTGGAAGGAGGGCATTGCTACCGGCCTCTCCATAGCCACGGCGCTCTCCATCAAGGCAGGCAGGACGTTTCCATGGAAAACGGTACGGGACGCCATCGACAGCGCGCTAAATGTACATTTTCTGGAACTTGCGGCGGAGACGCATGCGTGGCCGTGTGATTTTCCGTCGGCCCAGTTGGTCAGGCTTACGACAGGCCGCAGCTTCACGGGTTTAACAGGCAGCGACGTTTGCATGCATGAGGACCCCAAAAAACTGGCGGCTACGGCATATCTCGAACCGTCACAGATTCAGGATCTTGGCGACAATGTGGGGCCATTGAAGGAGGTTGCGACAAAGGGTGACACCCAGATTAGTTTCAAGGTCGAAATCGAGCTGGGCGACGGCAAGACCGAGCCCCCGGAGGAAACCGTCCGGAAAGCCAACGAGATTCTGAGGAAGATCAACGAGAAACTGGTGTTCCGCCAGTAGATTACCTGCGTAATCGGCTGGTGACAGAGGTGCGCAATGGGCGCATGGAGCGCGGGCGACCGCACCCCCGCTTTGCTGCGAGCCTTGTCGGTTACTTTGTCGCCTTCGTCGAAAGCAACAGGGAAAGCTCACGCGAAGGCGCGAAGGCACAGGTGGGGCAAGCGTCCCGCTTGTCGCAGCGATGGAGTGATGGAGCAATGGAGTGATGGAGCGAAAAAGCGCCAACGGCGCGCCCTATCCCAGCCTAGGGTGAAGCCCTAGGAAACCAACGGCAAAGGAAGCAAGGGCTGAAAGCCCGTCCTATGATCCGTGTGATTACGCCCTCTTCCATGACTATATCCCGCCCCTTCAGGGCTCGCATGTTTTAGCCTCGTTACCCAGGGCGTTGCCCTGGGCTGGTATGTCACGCCCCTTCAGGGCTTTCATAAGCTACGTCCTTTGCCGTGTCGAAGGCGAAAGATTAAGCGGG
>LSQX01028993.1_pt1 | contig 17756 bp, 11 predicted proteins | sample 654561 | NCBI WGS metagenome assembly LSQX01 (sample SAMN04489861, study PRJNA283612) | anaerobic digester metagenome | isolation source: 4 biogas reactors fed with cattle manure at either 37C or 55C with and... | place: Denmark: Kongens Lyngby | collected 2014
TAAAATATGGCTATGACTCACCTGACAGCTTTACCAGAGCTTTTACAAGGTTTCATGGAATCACACCATCAGCTGCAAAGGAAAAGGGCGCACTGCTTCGGGATTTTGCGCCGATTAGAATAATTTTATCACTGGAGGGTGGAACTATGATGGATTATCGAATTGAAGAAAAAGCAGCATTTACTGTAATGGGAAGGAAAAGAAGCTTTTCTAATGAGAACGCTTATCAAGAGATTCCGAAGTTTTGGAAAGAACATATGACAGATGGAGGCAATGAGACTGTTTGTGGGATGTTTGGACTTTGTATTGATTCTGATGGTTCGAATTTTGATTATCTGATAGCAGATAATTATTTGCCTTGGAAGGATATTCCGGATGGATATGAGACCAGAACACTTCCTGCCGGGACATGGGCTGTATTTCCTTGCAAGATGAAAAATTTGCAGGATACCAATACGAAGATGTGGAAGGAATGGCTGCCAAACTGTAAGGACTATAAACTTGGTGGTAACTATAATATTGAAATGTACGCTCCTCCTTGTAAAGAGGATATTTTAGAGAGTTATTGCGAGATATGGTTACCAATTGAAAAGGCTTAGCAGGAGAGGGTAGAGATACGGTGATTAAAGGGGCTGTTGCACAATGAATGAGTTTGTAAATTATTCTGTGTAAGCGAGTAAAGAAATCCTCTTAGGTTAATGTTAAAATAAACTTTAATCTAGGAGGATTATTTTATGGCAAGACAAAGGGAGCTTTCACCGAAACCAATGAAAGCGAATTGCGGGTATGGATGAAAGCATGTCACTATATATTGTGCAGCTAAGTTTGATTAATGTTACATTGCAAAAGCCTTTAATTATAATGTATTGAATAAATAATGTAATAGGTATAAAATTACATTATAAATAAAATATAGGTGGAGTTTTGAAAAAGGATAAAAAATCGATCATCGGATGGATAGCTGTTTCCATCACAACTATATTCTCAAGCGTTTGGGCTTATTGGGGAGCAATTGAGAACTTCCATGAAGGATGGTATTCCACTTCAATATGGGAGAACCTGTTCATGTTGTTCTTTCAGTATTTGCTCTTCGCGATAATCTTTGTGTCCCTGGCTGTCATTATTCTGAGGTGGAAGAAAATAGGACTGGCATTGCATTTTATTGCGGCTGCGTTCAGTTATTGGTTTTTTTCCGGAGCTACCTTCAGTGTTATAGGATTAATGGTTGTAATTCCAATAATCGCTCTTGGTTTAGTCTATTACTTTGGGGAGCCAAGGCCAAAGAAATGGGCTTATAGACTGCTTATTGGCCTGCCTCTGATAATTATTCTGGTTGTTTCAATACCACAAGGGATAAAGGTTTCAAAAAGGTTCAACGATAATGATTTTGGAATGAGAACTGTACAAGGCAATGGTTTAATATTGACCTGGGCACCAAGAGGACCCGGTTGGCCCGACCAGGGCATATCATGGGATGAGGCGCAGACAATTTGCAAATATCTATCGGAAGATGGAACTGTGATTATGAAGGAAGAGCAAAATATCTGGCGATTGCCTACGGTGGATGAAGCAGTCCGTTCTATGATGCACCATGGGCAAAATGCGGGCGGGGTATGGAATCCTTCAGAGGGAAAAGCCGCTTATGAACGTACGCCGGACAAAGAATCCCCTCTGTGGGACGTTCATTCAAAGGTCATATACTATTGGACTTCAGATATCCCCGTTCAAGATGAGCGCAAGGCTTACATCATTGTGTATCATGGTGGTGTATATGCCAAAAGGAAAATAGACGGACAGAATTATTTGAGCTTCCGTGCCGTGAAGCCAATGGATATAGAATATTAACCTGATGGCGTTTAGATAATTAAAGACGATGGAATAGAAATCTAAAGCGAATATGATGGTGGAATTGACCATAAAGATTTTGAAGATTAACTTGTAAAAACGAATGGGAGCTGTTGAATAATGAAACAGTGGTATGAGAAATTATTCGAAAATTATGGAGAGCAGTATGACAAAGGGTCTTTCACAAAAGGAACTATAGGTGAATGCAACTATATTGAGAAAGAGCTTAATTTTGATAAATCCTTAAATATTGTTGATATTGGCTGCGGAACCGGTAGACATACCATAGAGCTTACCAAAAGAGGTTACAATATCACAGGAGTTGATCTATCCGAAGCTCAGTTGAAAAAGGCAAGAGAGAAAGCCGAGAGGGAGAACCTGAAGATTGATTTTTTGAAGCATGATGCCAGGGATCTGCCCTTTGAAAACCAGTTTGATGCGGCTATTATGCTTTGTGAAGGTGGATTTCCATTAATGGAAACCGATGAGATGAATTTTGAGATATTGAAAAATGTCACTAAATCCTTGAAGAACTCGGCCAAATTTATATTTACTACTCTTAATGGTCTGTTCCCCCTATTTCATTCTATTGATGATTTTCATGAAACAGGCGCGATTGAAGAAGGTGCACATTATAAAAGCGATGGTTTTGATTTGATGACCTTGAGGGATTATAACATCACTACCTTTACCGATGATGACGGAAATGAACATAAGCTGGAGTGCAATGAAAGATATTATATGCCAAGCGAGATAAGCTGGCTCTTGAAATCCTTAGGGTTTAATAAAATCGATATATTTGGGGCTAAGCTCGGGGCCTTCTCCAGGGAAGATCAGCTAACCATAGAGGATTTCGAAATGTTGGTTGTAGCTGAAAAGTAGTGGAAGGGGCTATCTTAAGAAAAGATTAAGATATTCTGAAGAAAAATGCATATACATTAAGCAGTTTACATGTATGTGTACTATGCAACTAAGAAAGTACTATTAGGGGGGATAAATTTGGATTTGGATTGCTTATATTTCGAAGTAAAGGAAAACATTGACCGAGTATGTTTTGATGACTTATGGCGTGGATTTCAGCCTTTTAAGTTTGCTCTCTATGATGACTATAAATGTTTCTACAATGGGAGTTATATTGATAAACCCAAGGAGTTTGTGGCAAATACATCAGTATTTTATGAGGGGCAGCATATCGCTATATGGCATGTAATGGAACCTATGGATCCAATAATTTTGGCCACAAAAATCATTCATGAAATGTTTCATGCTTTTCAGAATATAAGGGGAGAATCTAGGTTTCCTAAGGAATTGGAAGCTCTTTGTGAATATCAATATGATGAAGTTAACTTGAGCTTGAAATACGAAGAAAATAGAACCCTATTGTTGCTGCTGGAGAATTTTTGTCATGAAGCCTATTTAGAGTTTTTGTCTTATAGAGCCTTTAGACGAAAAAAATATCCCTATGAGTTTCGCTATGAAGCCTCAGTAGAAGAGATCGAAGGTGCTGCGCAATATGTTGAATTTAATGCACTTAACCAGCTTTCCGAAGAACTGTTTGCAGAGAGTATAGTACAGCTTAAAGAGCGAATTCTTGTTGCTGAGGATGTTTTTCCTATCAGAGTAAGGTGTTATGACGTAGGTACATTATTCTTTCAAGTTCTAAAGAATAATAATCTTCTAGATTTTGAAGAAAACTCAGATGTTTTGACAGCGGATAGAACCCTATCAGGCGTGCATGACCACAGCATAGAAATCAAGCTGAACCCAGATATTATCAAAGGAATAGACAGATATAGAATTAACACATCACAGATGATTCGACGTGGGATTGAAGAAGGTATACTTTTAGAAGAGGGAGAGCTAGAGCTTTTAGGACTAAATGTTTATGATGCCAGATTTTTTGAAGGAAATCTCCTTTCTACACATTTTGTTTTTTATAGAAAGGATGGTCAAGAGAAAGTGCAATATGGAGACTTCTTGATTCGACTCGATGATCAAAAAAAGGTGATAAAGATTCTCAAAATTAAGATTTAGAGGAAGAAACAGAAAGGCTCGGAAGGTCATTGTTAATAGAAAATTTATGTGGTAAAATGTAGGCAAATTGTGGGAAACTTGTGATGACCGTATTTTACCGTGAACTACAAAATGTGGAGATATTCAATGAAACAACTAAACCCGGAACACATTACTTCGCTTTTAAAAATGATAAATAGCGGTCCATATTTTGAACTCTTAGGTATGAAGGTCCTTGAATTAGGGGTGAGCTATTCAAAAGTAGAGATAGACTTGCAAAGAAAGCATGTCAATCCTTTTGGAGTAATTCACGGCGGAGTATATTCTTCAATTATCGATACTGCTGCTTATTGGTCCGCATACTGTGAGCTGGATGAGAACGTTGGATTTACTTCTATCGATTTATCAGTTAATAATCTTTCTATGATTCGTGAAGGTAAGATAATTTCTGAGGGGAAATCGATAAAAATTGGGCGCAGCATATGTTTAGCGCAAGCAAGTGTTAAAGATATGAATGGTAAGTTACTTGCACATGGCACCTCTAAACTAATGATTTTGGATGGAAAGCAATCGATTGAACATGCTATTGAGGCTATGGGATATCGAACACTTCCCCCAAAATTTCTTGATTAGCAGACTCAATAAAGATGAAAATCATATCATTACATTACCAAAAAAAGTATGACTGCTATAGTAAGTGCATTCGCCCTAGCCTACCATAGCCTAAGCAATGATATCAAAATATATGACGACATCTATGCAAGACAATTACTTAATGATGACTATGAAAATGTGGCGAGCAGCATGATGGCTGGTAAGGTGGCGCTAAAGAAAATATGCTTGCAAGCTGCTCTTACAATTATATAGAAAAACTGCTTTCAGAATATGGCTTCTTAATATATGAGCACCTTACTCCAGAGTTAATCACAGAAAAAATATTTCAATGATTATAACACTGCTAATCCTAAATATAAGATGTCGGCTTTTGATAATGTAAACTACTGCTTAGGGGTTAAGAAATACTGAAATAGCAGGGTAGTCCACTTCGATTGTGGACATGGAATCCACATTGAAAAGAAGAAAGAGTTCATACAGTCGTTAATGGAATGATGTGTACATGCCATTCAAATACACTGCAGCAAAGAACTAAATATAAAAAAGTATTAGAAAACTGTTCTATGTGGTAATAGATAAGCAAGTAAAGTATTCCAGCTGTATAAATTATGCTGTTAGGACACACAATCTGGGAGGTAATGCAGTGAACTATCCACTATATTTTCTGATACTTTATGTTTCTGTATGCCTTCTTTCTATGGTAATAGGGATCTTTGTATTACTTAATAATCGTAAAGAGCCAGCCGGCAAGGTCTTTTTCGCTATGGCCTTATCTGTTAATGTTTGGTCGATTGGCTTAGGAATTGCAACGATTTCATCAGATATTGCAACAAGTGAAATATGGCGACGTGTTGCGTCCTTTGGCTGGGGAACGATTTTTGCAATTATGCTTCATTTTGTATTAATTATCACCGGCCGTGATACTTTCCTCAAAAAATGGTGGCAAAAATTGTTGCTGTATTTGCCTGCTGTTTTATGCATGCTTGCTTTTGGCCTTCCTGTAGGCCTGAATAAAACACCCTTTAATCTTCAATATACACCGCTTGGATGGATCAATGTAGCAGAGCATAATCTCTGGGATTTGCTATTCTACGCTTACTATATAAGTTATACAGTCACAGGGCTGGTGTTGCTACTTCGATGGAGCATGAAGTCCTCGGATCCTACTACGAAGAAGCAGCTGCGTGTAATTGTATTGTCTTTTACTATTGCTTTAGTTCTCTCATCAATCACCGATGTGATAATGAGAGATACTCCTCAAGTCGCCCCGATTGTTATTTTGATTCCAATCCTTGTGACATATCAGACCTTCATGAAACGTAGTTTAGGCATAAACAAGCCTCATACTCAAAGGAAACGCCTGCCTGGCATAGTCATAATAATCGTAGTTGTTCTGTATTTAATGTCAACTTTTTTACAGGCGAGCTTAACAAGAACAACCGATATAATAATATTTGGATTTAATGATGGACTAGCTCTAAGAGGCATAATAACGCAGCTACAAATGCTTTTATCAATTTACTTGGTGCTTATGGAAAGCAAGGCCGGATTTATAACAGCCATTTTGATTAATGTAATTAATCTTATAGCTTCACTGAGTGTAGCGCTTCGCATTAAAACAGCTTCATCCTTACCGGGAACTATTTCCTATCTGTTCACACTATTGATTATTGTGCTCATATGGATGTATAAAAAGAAAACGGCTGAAAACATTCAAAAAATCAATGAGCAAAGCATAAGTCTTAGAATATCTGAACAGAAACTGTATCATATGGCTTATCATGATCCCTTAACGGGGCTGTATAATAAAGAATGGTTTGTGGAGCATTTAGGCAAATCAATACATAAAGCAAGAAGGAGCGCCTCTTTGATAGGCATAATATTCCTCGATCTAGACTCTTTTAAGGCCATCAACGACACCATGGGTCACTCAATTGGCGACAGCGTGCTGAAGACAATTTCAAGCAGGCTTTCCTCCTGCTTAAGAGAGGAGGATGTTATTGCGAGATTTGGCGGAGATGAGTTTCTTATGATGGTTGAAAATATTAGCACGCAGGAGGAGCTCAAAAAGATTACAGATAGGATTATGAACTCTTTCAACGAGTGCATTTATGTTCAGGACGTTGAGTATTTCTTGACTGCCAGCGTTGGTGTTGCGGTCTATCCAGTTGATGGCGAGGACCCGGATGCACTAATTAAGAATGCGGATATATCGATGTATGAAGCAAAAGCTACTGGAAAGAACCGGTGTGTTTATTGTACGCCGGCTATGAAAGACGAAGCAATAAAGAAAATGAGATTGGCAAACAATTTGTACAGGGCACTTGAAAGAAATGAGTTCTATTTGGAATATCAGCCTCAGGTTAAGGTGGATACGCAAGAGATAATTGGATTTGAAGTGCTTTTGCGTTGGAACAACAAAGAATATGGGAGGGTTTCTCCTGATGTCTTCATACCTATGGCGGAGCAAACGGGTCTGATTAGGCCCATCGGATTATGGGCTATCAAAACGGCATGTGAGCAGTTCAATACATTCAAGAATGGCTATGGTAAAGATATCTTTGTCTCTGTAAATTTATCAATAGAGCAATTAAAAGATGGTAGTATTACTGAAAAGATTAGAAAAATACTATGCGATACCGGAATGAAAGCCCAAAGTTTTCAGATCGAAATTACTGAATCTGTTGCCTTTAATGAAGACCCCCATATTTTGCAACGGCTAAAGGATATCAGAGACCTTGGTATTTCAGTATCAATAGATGATTTTGGTAAAGGCTATTCATCATTAAACAGGCTTAAGACCTTCCCCATTGACTTGCTTAAAATAGATATGGATTTTGTTCATGGAATCACCTCTAAATCACAGAAGGACAGGGCAATTATAAAGAGCATTATACAAATTGCCAAGAATCTCAAAATCAAGGTCCTGGCAGAAGGCGTGGAAACAGAGGAACAGGTTAAATACCTGAGAAAACATGGCTGTGATATGATTCAAGGATACTATTTTTACAAGCCAATGCCAGCAAGCGAAGTTCAAAAACTAATCTGTAATAACCCTTAGCAAATCTTTTTCTTTTCTTAATGGACTAGCCTCCAGTCCCAAAGCGCCCGCATTTAGGCGCACAATTCGCCCAGGCGCTCATTGAACTGGGAAAATGAATCGGTGAATTTTGTATTGACTTTGACCTTAGGTCAACCGATATAATCTAAAGAAAAAGATACGGAGAGCCGCTATGAATTTTGTGAAAATAACCGAGGTTACTGAGCAATTCAGCATATCCTCAAGAACTCTCAGATATTACGAACAGGTGGGCTTACTGAAAAGCGAGCGTCCGCCCTTTGAAAAGTATCGTTTCTATGACAGCGAAAATATCAATCGGTTGCAGCAGATTTTGGTTTTGCGTAAAATGCAAATCCCCATAAAGGATATCTTGCGCATTTACGAGAATCAGGATACAGAAATGCTTGTGCAGAGCTTTGTAAAGCGCATTGAGGAGATTGACGACGAGATAAGCACTCTTTCCCAGTTGAAGACTTATGTTAACGACTTTTTGAATGCAATGATAGCACATGGAGTTTCACACATTTCTGCTTTGCCCTTGCTTTATGAAAAAGTTGGGACGGAGCATTTGCCCACACCAAAACAGAGCTTATCCGCGGAAAGATTGAATGTTATTACTGATAAGATGACAAAGCCGCTGGATATGGATATTGTGGAATTATCGCCAATGTTTGTGATTACGTCGATAAGAGCTGACAGCGGGGAGTCGGAAATCGCAAGCTTCTGGGACTGTCTCTCAGCTAATCAAATCCCCTTTGGTAAACCGGGGAGCCGCGAAATGTTTGAGTATCAGAGCGGTGAGGATACTGTTATTATGCAAAAGCTGCCTGACCAAATCGCAAACACAATAAGATGCAATGCTTCAACAGAGGACTACCCATTTCAGTGCAGAGAATTTGAAGGTGGACTTTTTGCAGTTTCGTCCGCTTATTTAGATGAGGATTTAGGAGCCTTACAAAACCGGATGCTGCAAAGCTTTGATGATAACCCAGGCTTTGAGGTAGATTTCTTACACAATGGAAGCCTGCGGCATGATACGCTGGTTGAAGCGGTGTATTCCCCTGAGAATACTCGGGAGCGCGTTAATGTGTATATCCCTTTACGACAACGCAAGCCAAATCATGTGGATTATCCGGGATTTGAAATCACAAAGAGTGTTTGCCTTGATGAGATAGAAAAGGCGAACCCGATTCTGCGGGAGTATAAGGTAGATTTTCATAAAATCACACCTATTTACAGTCCTCATTACCAGGTTTTGCAAAATGGAGAGGCTGAATTTATCGCATGGATTTCAGCAAGGAAGCTGGATACCAATGTGGCTGTTAGACTACCCTTTCGGGTGGACATAGAGTTTCTGGCAGAGGAAAAAAGTGAGGAGTACTTATGGGGTACAACCGAGGGAAGCCTCTGGTTTTCACATGGGGCCTGTACCTATACTATGAACGCCGAAAACTATCCTGATAAGGCCTTAAAGAAGCATGAGCTTTCCTTCCAGCAGCCGGTATTGGAGAATGAATTCACCTATCAGCAAATTGGGTATATCCCGCATGATCACTATAATAAGCTGACATGGATCGTAGGTGAGAAGCATTTTGCGGTAATTTTGAATGGAGAAGTCCGATTTTGTGGAGTGAATTTCCACTATATGAATATGGATTTACACCTGCATACGCCGCAGACCATTATAATCGGAACAAATGGGCAAGGAAGAAAGCTGTTTCGCTCTATTAGAATATCACAGCTGAAAACCTCGCCGAAAACAAATACCAGGCAGGGAGCGATGAAAATAGATATGAAACAGAGTAATAACAAATTGCCTAATCTAAGACAGATTGTTCATCCTGAATATGGCCAGAATTATTGGTTCAATGGCTGCGCGGGATATTTGATGGAGTGCCTTGGTGAAAAGGATTATGATTATTGGTTTTTTGCCGGGATAAGCGGAGAAAACTTCACGCAGTTTTATTCCAGAAACTACTTTCGAGGGGATGGCCTGGTGGACTACCGTCTGAGCGAAAAAGGGAATCATGGTTTCATTGAAGAGATCTTTGCAAAATGCGGTTACGCAAGCACCTTTGTTCCCTTGAGGCAAATCCTGTCCAACCGTGAAATGTATGTGCAAATGCTCATGGCCTATATTGATAGGGGATTACCAGTAATTCTTAATGATTATGGGAATAATCCGCATAATCGTTTTAGCTGGGGTGTGCTTGTCGGCTATGAGGATTATGGCAGAACTCTGCTCTATATAGGCGGTGACGCAACTGAACCGGATTCCATTTCAATGGACGATTTATTGCCAAAGGGCTATGTAGAGGAGGGGGATCATTGTCACGGCTGGCTTTTTGTCGGTGAAAAGCTGGAGAGCAAGGACTTGACCGGGGTATATCGTGAGCGAGTATTATCCCTTCCTCAATTGCTAACTTATGAGAACGAAAACTATTGTCTTGGAGAGAAAGCTTTCCGGGCGTGGGCAGATAGCATAGAAAACGGCTCCTTCGAGCAGATTAGGCCTGAGGAATTTGACAACTGGGCTATGTATACGGTTTACGTTTGTGGTCTGGCCACTAACAGCGGAGGCTGTAGAGGCTTTTTGGAGAAGGCTCTTGCATTGAATCCGGATATGATCTTTATTAACACTATCATCGAACTCTACCAGAAAACAGGTCATTATTGGAATAATGACAATGGTGAGGACCTGGAGGCCTTAGGCGGCGGTTTTAATGTAAGGCTGGAGGCATTACAGAGTAAAAGCAAACGAAAGAAGATGGCTGACAAGCTAAGGTTGTTTGCTGATTGCATGGATGAGGTTATAGATCTGGTAAGTAGGAACAGTAATACAAAAAAATAGTTAGGCGGAGCGCGAAGGTGGAGTTCGAAGGTGGAAGCGCGAAGGTGCTAAGCTACCATTAGGACCTCGGTGCTCATTTTTGCAATTAGTGTGTGCTTTTATCCGGAAATAAGCCATATTTGTGGTAGTTTGGCCATAAAACAAGCCTTTTTCAAGAACAAATCCACACAAAAGTCGAAAAAATGTGCACCGGCCTATGGTTTTATGGCTTTTTGGACATAGTAGCCGGGGCGTTCCGTATTGAAAAAATATCAGGATAATTCTTTTCTTCTTTTTCCTACAGTAAGTTGACGCTATCCAGCTAAAAAGTAAGGTTGCCAGTAAGCGCTTCTTTGGTTACAATGAATATATATAGATGAAAAAGGATATATTTGATTAGAGAGCCTGGAGATGAACCGTTTGAAGAAAAAAGCAAGCAGTTTTGTCAGAAAACCAAATGCTATCTTGTATTACAGTGTCGGCTTTTTTGCAAAGGTTTACTACAGGCTTGTGTATAAGCACAAGGTCGAAAACTCCATTCTTAGGGATATAAAACCGCCATATCTGGTGGTTGCCGGCCACAGCTCCTGGCTTGACTATATCATCACCACTGCCGGCATGTTTCCGGTCCGCATGAACTATGTAGGCGCCTACAATTTTTTCAGGAGCAAAGTCCTAAAAACAACATTTAACTTAATGGGAGTGATACCCAAGTACCAGTTTACCAATGATATTGGGGCTGTCAAGAAAATGAAGGGCGCCATCGACAGCGGAAGAGTCGTAGCTATTTTCCCCAATGGATGTCTCTCAAACGATGGAAGACCGGGAGGCTTCGCTGTATTTGGCATAGCAAAGCTTATTAAGTTTCTGAATGTTCCTGTAATTGTCATTAAAACCGATGGAGGATACCTTACGCGTCCGAGGTGGACAAAGCATGCAAGGCGTGGAAGATTGGAAACGAAGGTATTTCAGCTATTGACGGTTGATGAAATAAACTCCCTTTCTGAGCATGAGGTATATGACGCAGTTATTGCCGGGACGTCATTTGACGATTACAAGTGGCAGAGGGAGAGGATGGTAGAGTTTAAGGGCAGTGATCTGGCTGAAGGTATAGAGTATGTATTATATAAATGTCCCAGATGCCAAGGAGAGTTTACTATACGCTCTGAAGGAGACAGGATGTTTTGCACAGCCTGTGGTAATTCCGTAAGGATGAACCGGTACCTTCTTTTTGAGCCGGAAGGTGAGGATAGCATATTCTTTGATGGCATCGACAGGTGGTTTGATTACCAAAAGGAGTGCATCGAAAGGGAAATCGAGCATCCTGGGTTTGAGATGAATGCGCGTACGAAGCTGAAGTTTGCTGAGCCAGGTAAGTTTGGTTACCAGCATCTGGGCTCTGGGATCCTCAAGATAACGATAAATGAAATCACATATACTGGTAGCGTAAATGGCGAAGACAAGAAGCTTGTTTATCCCATGAAAAGCATCCCTATGGTGCCTTATGCGGCCGGAGAATATATTGAAATTGCGAGGGGATCCGATATCAACCGCTTTGAATTCGACGACCTCACACAGCAGATTAAATGGGTAATGGCAATAAGACAAATAAGGGATAAATATTATGAGAGAGCCAGTCTTCATCATTGTAATCGTCACATATAACGCAAAAGCCTTATAAAAGTATCAGTGTATATGTTACAGGCGGTGCAACCGTAATCGGAGAGCCGAAGTTTGTAAAGTAAGGCACTATTATTGTAGTAAAAGTAAAAGTGTGTAATTAGCATTATATATTCTTGCAGCAATTATATAATTTTATTTCTGCGAATTTGATGGCCTCAGATCCAGGAAGGTTTACATAAAGGTCATATCCTAGTGTCTGTTTGGCTATAAAATGGTAAGTTGATCGATTCTCGGAGATATTAGCGGATGTATTTGTCACATCTTACAATGCGATTCTTACATTATCTTACATCAATATACATAATATGGTTGACAACTTGAAAAAAATTTGTTATTTTATACATGGAGTAATATTACATTAAATAAAATAACTGGGTAAATATATTCATATGGAAATATTAGGGATGCTAATATATCTTGCCCTCTAGCTTGTTTCATGTAATATATTAGGGGGATTTTATGAAAAGTTTTAAGCCATTTAATTTATTCTGGATAAATTGCATATTTAACATGAGGTTTTCATTGTTAACTTCCTTGGAAAACAGCTATCTTTTTGCTGCTCTACTTAATGATTACTCATATGTGGTTTATGACATGGATACACCCAATGAGAAGAAGTATAAGAGTCTTGAATTAAGGCCTATGGTTAAACATGGAATTGAGTATAGGGATTTATTGTTTAGTGATAATAAACAGCTGAATTTCAAAGGTGGAGACAATTATTTCAATATATTAAAGGGATTGATTGAGGAAGATAATATTGTCTTGGTCGGAGTTGACTTATTTTACTGGATTCCTAATAGTGTTTGCTGGAAAAAACACCACTGGGAGCATTATTCGCTTATTAATGGATGCGACGATGAAAAAAGAATGGTTTATGTTTTTGACGAAAATGTTTATGGATATAATGAGTTTGAAATTCCTGAGGATAGACTAACAAAAGCAATATCGAGTTTTCAGGATAAACCCAATGTATATATCTATAAATTATCTACGAACATAGGGAGATTTGAATTATCAATTAGTGAAGTAAGAGACAATGCCCAAAGAATAATTGGTGAGATTGTTAAGATAATGCCGGTGATTTTTTGGGATTTATGTGAAAAGGATTTTATTGAAGGACATATGTGTGACCTCATTTCTATGCGAATTTTTCAAATAGTAAACAGACATATAGCAAACCAATTACTGATGCAGGAGTTAGGAGATGACATCTTAAGTCCGGCAATCAGGTGTTCTCTTATAAAATACTGTATAGAATTGCGTGAAGGATGGGATTTGGTTAAAAAGAGGCTTATTAGAATCTATTTTTCGAAGTACGAGAGATCAGACATTATTAATCTCAACGAAAAATGTAGACTCTTATTTCTTAAAGAAATTGATATGTGGAATATGCTCCTAAATCATACTGTGTGATATGAAGCTTCCACTATGCACTATGCTTGGAGTGTTATCAATTCATCAGCGTTTTTGAAATCAGAGGAAAATATTGAAACAAAAACACCCGTTTGATATAATTGTCAATAAAGTGAACATGGGGATAACATTTAACAGATATCCTCTGATGGTGTATCTAGTGTAGATTCAACCAACGAAAGCTAATTCTTATGGAGTGAGGGAGTGGGTTAATAATGAAGACTCAGGATATTAAGAAGAAATTATTCGATCTAGGGGCAGATTTATGTGGTATTTCAAGTATTGACCGATTTAGTGGTGCTCCGAGTGGATATCATCCCCTTGATATATTGCCAACCTGCCAATCTGTAATAGTTTTTGCTGTCCGTTTTGTTTCAGGAACGCTTGCGTGTAAAAGTGCTGTACCATATACGGTAGTTAGAAATATTCTATCTGATAAGATGGATAAAATGGCAGTTCAATTTTGCATCGACATGGAAAAGGCGGGCATTTTAGCAGTTCCAACGAGAACAAGCGGCTCTGAATGGGATGAAAGGACGGGCCGGAGCCGCAATATTATCTCTGCTAAGCATGCTGCTGAGGCAGCAGGGTTAGGAAGGATTGGAAGGCATTCCCTACTGATTACTCCCGAGTTTGGAAGCATGGTATGGCTAAGTGTAATACTTACTGAATTAGAGCTTGAGCCAGATGAGCTCAAGGAGAGTGTGTGCACAAATTGCAATCTGTGCGTACAAATTTGTCCTGTAAATGCCCTGGAACAGGATTCTTTAGACCAATCAGCCTGCAGCGGTTACGCCTTTGGAGAGGTGAATAAGGATTGGAGAATTAACTGCCATAAATGCAGAGACATTTGTCCATTCAACCTTGGCACGGAAAACAGCATATTTAAGAGGCCATGAATAATGCTCTGTCGCACTGAAGCGCCTGCAGCGTATTTTGCGTTGTAAAAACGCGGTTTAAAAAGCCAAAGGACATTGAGAGCCTAAATACAAATATTCGGCTTGTGCGCTCATGGAGCACGGGCGATTTACTGAAAGAGCGCCAATCTGCCCTCCTGAGCTTGTGGATGCTGCTCAGTCCTTGTATGATCATGGGGTGCGTTTTACCTGCGAAGTCAAGATAGCATCCATTATATTCCAATACCTTTATCGATGTTTTTCAAACATGCAAAGGGACAATCCTGACGAACAGGCCCTGGCAACTGAACTGATGCTGGATGGAATAATCGATAAAATCGTTATAGATTAGGCAAAATGCGGATGTAAAAAGTGGATCTGTTATTCACAGTGCTTCGTGTTGTCATATCTGCAACACTCTTCATTAATAACTATAAAGTTATTCTCGAAAGTAGCCGAATTTATTAAGGATAGCCCCTTTTTGGCTTAGATAATTCCCGGTACCTGAGATGAAAGAACTAGTAATCCTCTAGCCCGGGAGAAGCAAAAAAGGACAATATGCTAAGTAATGTGGTGTCAAAATAAAAGATTGAAGGTTATACATATGGGGTAATTATATATAAAGGATAAGCCAACCTTTCAGAGGGGAAGGTTTCGTATGGAGAAATCGAAGAGCTTTATCTTAATAACCGCAATAATTACTGTGCTGTTATCAGCATTTCTTTTGGCATCATTTTTTGGTGCGGATTCGTTGGGTAGTGTTTTATTTCCGATAATTGCTTTCTTTTCGGCTGGGATCCTTTTATTTGCCTATACAAAAGCACAGTGCACAGTAAAAGTCAGCATTACATATGTATTATATGCTTTAGCCATTATCATATTTGGTATTGCTGATATTATTTGGACTATAACTGTCTCAAAAGGTGCTAAACCCGACATTAGTAATCCCTTGTCCTATTTTTACCTAATCCCGAACTGTATATTGCTGTCATCTCTTATCTTGTTTGCCGCTAATCAGTATAAAAAGTGGGATTTGATTCAGCTTATAATAGACATCATAATAAATGGAGTGATTACTGGTGTTTTATTTTGGATCATATTCTTTCATAAGGACACTTCGAATTTACAAGCTATAATTCAGTATGGTTTTCCCATTGCTCTGAAATTAATAACAGATTATTTAATATGTATTCTTTTATTCTCCTGGTTTCTATCTATACGAGGCGGCAAAATACCATTATTTATGCGTATCATTACATTAGGTTTATCAATGTATTTAATAGTGGACTTAAATTTTCACTATGTAATGTGCAATGGACTGTACACAGGAAGTCCTGTTATTGATTTTTTATATTTGCTAGCAATGGCACTAATAGCCTTTGGTGCCTTGTACAAGACATTTAGCAATGGTCCAACATTTGATGTAAGCCATGTGTCAAACACGGGTAGTAAGCAAAACTATTTATATCTTTTTATATATCCTGCCCTTGCGTATATATTTACTCTATTCGATAATGTAAATGTTAGGATGAATTGGAAGGATGTATTAGCATTTGCGATACTTATAGCATTATATTGGGCATCCTGTAAATATGTTCAGCTATCGCTGGAAAAGGAGGCTTTGCTTAAGGAAAACAATGCTTTTCTTGAGGAGCAAGTTGCCGCTCAGGCAAATGAGCTAACCTTTCTTGCTAATCAGGACCCATCGACAAACCTTTTTAACAGACGATATTTCAGAACTCTCCTCGATGAAGTCATAAAGAATAAGCGGAAGAATGAATTAATTGCCCTGCTGCAAATTGATATAGACCGTTTGAAAGTGATTAATGATACTTATGGTCATGATGTCGGAGATAAGGTGATTGCGGAGATTGCTCAAAGGATGACAAAATGGAATAGGTACGGTGCAACAATCGCAAGGATCGGTGGTGATGAGTTCGCAGTTTTGTTTACCGGTAAATACACCCAGACAGATATTGAGCATTACTGTGATGAAATTATCAGCATTTGTAATGAGCCAATCATAATAGGTGATATTACCTTGAATGTTACAATCAGTATAGGCGTGGCGATGATTGATGAACAGCGAGAGGACACAAGTGGCAGGAAACTGCTGCAAAATGCTGACATTTCGATGAATAAGTCCAAGGCACAGGGCTACAACAAATATCAGATTTATGATACATTCATGAGTAAGGATTTTGAGAAAGCTCTGGAGATAGAAGCCCTTCTGCGACAAGCGGATATAGATAAAGATTTTGAACTATATTATCAACCTCAATACTCAATACCGGGGAATGAGTTAATCGGAGCTGAGGCGCTATTGCGATGGAAAAACCCAGAGCATGGCTTCATACCCCCAAATGATTTTATACCTATTGCCGAGCAAATTGATCTCATATTCAAGATAGGCGAGTGGGTATTAAAGCAAGCCATTTTGCAGGCTGAGGAATGGAACAAGAAGCATAATATGAAGCTAAAGGTGGGAGTTAACATTTCTCCAAAGCAATTTCAAGATGAAAATTTTGTAGAAACTACAAAAACCATAGTCGTACAAAGCAATATTAATCCTGACTGGCTTGATGCAGAAATAACCGAGAACATCATGATGAGTAAGGAAGAGTATGTCAGTGATATATTTATGCTGTTTCATGATTTGGGGATTACTGTGTCAATAGATGATTTCGGGTCCGGATACTCCGGACTTGGAAACCTAATTAATTTCCCATTTGATAGAATTAAGATTGATAAATCCCTCATAGATAATATTAACTATAAAAATGTCAGTGGTGCAGGGATTGTCAGAGCTACCATTAATATGGCTCACGATTCAGGAATCATGACAATTGCAGAGGGTGTCGAAACACAGGAGCAGCTGGATGTTTTAGTAAGTCTTAACTGTGATCAGGTTCAAGGCTATCTTCTGGGGAGACCTGTTCCTGCTGATGTTTTCGAAGAAATGTATATTAAGCAGAAAAAAATGGCTTAAAAGCATCCATTAAGAAGGCCTGTTTCTTGGCATAACAAAAAGGACGTCTCCCTCTGGCACAAAGTATACCAGAGAAGGGACGTCGCTTTTAATTGCTTATAGGCTTACATTTGTGGTTATAGCTTAATGTCACTAGAGGGCGATGCGAAGGGACCCGGGATAACATGAACTCCGCGGTGATTTCCGAAGTAGTCCGAGTCAAAGCGTATCGGTGTTCCATCCGCGTTCTCATAATATGCTTCAGGTTCGAAGGCTTTGCCGAGAACTTCCGTGTTGATCATCCGACTGCTGAAATCCTTGAGGTAAGCGTATATATTTGTGTTCAGCGAATACTGATCGTCCTTTTCAACTAGATACACCTTTATATCCTCATTTTCAACATACAGACCCTTCACTTCAATTTTCCAT
>LSQX01215605.1_pt1 | contig 17755 bp, 9 predicted proteins | sample 654561 | NCBI WGS metagenome assembly LSQX01 (sample SAMN04489861, study PRJNA283612) | anaerobic digester metagenome | isolation source: 4 biogas reactors fed with cattle manure at either 37C or 55C with and... | place: Denmark: Kongens Lyngby | collected 2014
ACAACTATAGAGTTACCGATTCTTGGGAAACAATCTCAAATGACGAAGAATTTAATAATAGTTCCATAATCCAAATAGATACAGAAGAAGCAAAAGACTCTGGTTGCTTCGATGTGTCTTTTGGTAAAATTAGGGAGGCAGATTGGAATAAGTTTGAAAATACTTGGTTTCCAATGCCGTTTTTTCAACTCAAAGGCAAACGTTCAGATTTTGGACCCACAAATTGGTGTCGTTTCAAACTTATTCCTAACGGACAGGAAGGTAAAATCAAAAAATACGACCTTCTGTTGGCTTTTGACACGAGAACTGTATTTAAGGAGGAGGGGTTTGAAGAAGAGGACTTGCAAGAAACTCCAATTTTCACAAATGCTGCCGAATCTTCAAAAAATTTTGCTTTATGTAATACCGAAGAAGGACTGATTGGTTATTGTTCGGAAGAAAAAAATTGTGGCTGGGTGGATAAATATGTTTTGAAACATTTTCACGACATTGATAATATTCACGACAGAAGATTAGATATGCCGAAAATGAAGTATTTGGCACAATTTATATTTATTAACAGGTATATTCAGCAATTTGGAAATTTGCCGACGATCACTTTGTTTTCTAATCAAAATGCAGTTTATGGAGATGTTGATTTAGTAGTTGATATTGGAAATTCCCGCACTTGTTCTGTTTTGTTTGACAACAACGATTTCACGAAGTCAAGTCCACTAGAATTGCAAGATTTCACAACCATTGTCGTAAATGGCTCACTCAACAAATACCGTGATTCCTTCGATATGCGATTGGCGTTCCGCGAAGCCAAACTTGGCGGAAAATTCGGTTTGGAAAACAGCTGTCAATTTGTTTATCCTTCAATGATTCGTTTGGGGAAAGAGGCCAATGAACTTATACACAAGGCGACCAATATGAATACGGGAGCGGAAAAGACAAGTACTTTTTCAAGCCCAAAACGATTTTTGTGGGACGAAAAGCCACAAAAGCAGGAGTGGGAATTTGTGCAATTAGACGGCGAAACCGCCCTTCCGATTTATATTCAGGGTATTTCGGAACAATTAAACGAAGACGGAACTTTGGGGGATGGATCAATCAAAAACAAATATTCCCGGAAAGCACTAATGACTTTCGCTTTTCTAGAAATCCTGGCGCAGGCAAAAATGCAAATAAACAGTTATGAGCAGCGCAACCATTGGGGAAACGAATCTATGCCTCGAAGAATCGGACGCATTATTGTTACTTGCCCTATTGCGATGTCACAAAAAGAACAAATTGCATTGCGCAAATGTGCTGAAGATGCCGCCATTATGCTCGACCGATTCTTTGAAAATACTTTTTCCGAAGAAATTGACGAAACTGAAATCCGTAGAAGAATCCTAGTTATTCCGTCTGCCAAAAAACTTTCCGCTAGGGAAGAACGCACCGAATGGATTTATGACGAAGCAACTTCTGCTCAATTTGTTTTCCTATATGCGGAAATAAAAGAGCGTTATCAAAAAAACGTAAGGGATTATTTCGATTTCTACGGAAAAGTGCGTAGCGATTTGGAAGATTACAACAAAAAGTCGCTTACAGTTGGCTCTGTGGACATTGGTGCTGGTACAACTGATGTGATGATTGCTGCCTACAAATACGAAGACAGTTGTGCGCAATGTACTTTAACTCCTGTGCCATTATTTTGGGAAAGCTTTTATTTCGCAGGCGATGACTTAATGAAACAACTTGTTCAACAACTTGTTATTGAAGGACGAAACTCGCCAATAGAGCAAAAAATAAGGCAACTAGGTATTAACCCTGTAGAAATTCTGCAGCCATTCCTCGGAACTGATAACGGCATTTCGTTCCGTAATCGCCGACTTCGCAGCGATTTTAACTTGCAGGTTTCCGTTCCAATTGTTTCATATTATCTTGAATTACTAAAAGAAAACAAAGAGGACATTGTTCTGTCATACAGCGATATTTTCGGAACTAATCCACCAACACAAGCAGTTTTACTACACTTCAAAGATAGTTTCGGCTTTGATTTTTCCGATTTGCAATGGACTTATAAAAAGAAGGTTGTTGCCGACATTGTTGAGAAAACCTTTGACTCGTTGATTGGTAAAATTTCTTCGCTCCTTTCGTATCATGCTTGCGATATTGTATTGCTTTCAGGTCGTCCGACTTCGCTTCGGCCACTGACCGACTTATTTTTGAAGTATTATGCAATTTCTCCTAATCGTCTGAAATCAATGAATGATTATCGAGTAGGACGTTGGTATCCACAAGACCAGCGCTATCCATACATAGATGGCAACGGTAAATTCCTTAATCCGAAATCAATCATAACTACCGGTGCGATGATAGGGCAAATTGCGGAGAATGGAGGATTAAACGGGTTTGCCTTAAATCTTTCGGAAATGAAAAAGAAACTTTTGCCCACAACCTTTTATTTCGGAAAACTCAACGAGGATTCGTTGGTGTATCTAAACACAATTATTTCGCCCGACATAAATCACGCAACCGTTGATGTTTCGTCTTTGCCGTTTCGAATCGGAGTTCGGCAGTTGGATATTCCAGCATATCCTTCCCGACCGTTCTACACGCTTGATTTTAATGATTACAAAATTGAAGACCGCGTGCTTGGGCGTTTCGAAGAAGATGAGCCACCAAGAACGGCGATCCAACAGGAGATTCAAAAAGAAAAAGATAAAATCCGTAGAGGAATGCCACTAGAAGTTACCCTCTCGCGTGATATAAACGATGATATCGAAAAGTTGAAATTGGAAGAGGTCCTGGACAAAGACGGTAATACTCTGAACAAAAACTTTTTCAATTTACAGGTTCAAAGTATGAGTGAAGTAGAAAACTTCTGGCTTGATTCGGGTATTTTCTCGTTGAATATCATTAAATGAGGGAGGGCGCAATAATGGAAAAAAATATTCAAAAACAACTAGAAATAATTGAAAAGTCAAATGCTTGGATAAAGGCCTCGTTAGAAGGCAACAAAGCAAAAGAGGCATATCGTAATATGGTAAATTGTCGCCGCAAGTTAAACAAAAGAAAATTCGCACTCGATAGCAATCCCGCTGCGGCATTGTATGGAGAGAGTCAAGTCGGAAAGTCATATTTGATCAGTAGTTTACTCTCGGAAGAAGGCAAGCCGTTTAGTATAACAGATGAAAATAATGTGGTTCATAATTTTATCGAAAAAATCAATCCACCAGGTGGTGGTTCTGAATCTACAAGTATAGTGTCGCGGTTTTCGGTAAACTACAAGCCAATTAATCAGAAATTTCCTATAAAAGCCGTGTTGCTCTCTCCTGCTGACATTGTGTTGGTGCTTTGCGACAGTTTCTACAACGACATTAACCTCAAAACTTCACAAAACATTCATTTCCTATCGACTGATGAAATCAACTCTGAAGTTTTTCGACTAAAAGAGCTTTTTAAAAACCGCACGGTACAACAAAAAAAAATTTGCGAGGATGATGTGCTTGATATGCAGGATTATTTTGCAGAATACTTTCAGAAAGCCGACAAGGTTATTGATTCAAAGTTTTTTGAAGAGGTTTCTTTGCTTATTGGAAAATCAACACCAAATGAATGGAAAGACATCTTTTCGGTCTTGTGGAATAAAAACGATATTTTCACAGCATTGTTTGGAAAACTGATTGACGAATATCAAAAACTGAATTTTGCTTATGAAGCCTACTTGCCAATGGAATCGGTTTTGTACACATACGGCACATTGCTTGATGTAAAGCGTTTGCGTGAAATCTATTCCGAGCCAGACAGAATTGAGCCGAATTTTACACCGCATACCAAATTGTTTTTGCCAAATATCAATCAAGAACTTGACTTCGCAAAATCTTATCTGTGTGCTTTAACTGCAGAACTGGTTTTCAGTCAGTCGGAAATTTTACTAAACAACAAGCCGTTTTTGAAAGAAACTGATTTGTTGGATTTTCCTGGTGCACGCTCAAGAATGGAAAAGCCATTGGAAACAATCGAAAACAAAACAATTCCTGATTTACTTTTACGTGGGAAAGTTGCGTATCTGTTCAATAAATATTCCGATGCCGAGAAGATTAACATTCTGATTTTCTGTGCAAAACACGAACAGACGGCTCAACGATTTATGCCACGTTTACTCAATAATTGGATCAATAAAGTGGTTGGCGATAGTGCAGAAAAGCGAGAAGCATTTGTCTCAAAATCAAGGGTATCTCCTCTCTTTGTAATCGGCACTTTCTTTAATACCAATCTGGCATACAACCCATTGCAGGATAAGGCAGACGGATCAGGAACACCATTAAGTAATCGTTGGTCGCAACGTTTTGAAACAACCTTAGAAAATGAATATTTTGAGAAAAAAACTTATTCTTGGTTTGAGAATTGGACTACATCGCAACCTGATTTTCAAAATATCTTTCTTTTACGCGATTTTGAAAAATCAGAAACGCCAAGTAACCTTTTCAAAGGATTTAATTCACACAAAAGGGAATTGGAAGAAGTACCAACCCCTCAATACCCGAATTTCAGACAAGACCTTCGGCAATCTTTCCTTATCTACGACTTTGTTATACGCCATTTTGACAATCCTGCAGAGTCTTGGGATGAAGCGGCAAGTATCAACAAAGACGGCACAAAATTGATTATTGACAAACTTACTATTGCTGCAAACAATATTCCCACAGCTCGCCGCGAAAAAACGCTTGTAGAACTAAACGAAATATCGCAAACTATTCTTGCCGAACTGCTTAAATATTTTCACAGCAGCGATAAAGACGAGGAATTACAAAAAGCAAAAAACATTGCAGGCGACATTCAGTTCAAGTTAGCAACTGCTTTTTCTGCCGATAAAATCAAAGATTTTGGGCAGATGATGAAAGAATTGCTGCTTGATGAAAGTACAGTGCTTGAGCTTTTCCGTAAAAAAATTGATGCTCTTGAACATCGCGATGTGGTAAATATGGATATTTACAGCACTTACCGCATTGAAGTGCCTGTAGAAATAGATGATACTGCTGAAAAATATTTTGAACGTTTATGTGTCCGTTACGAAAAGATCACAGAAGAACGCAAAGAGGAGTTTCGTGCCGAACTCGAAGCGAAAAAGATTAATTTGGCAGAACTTATCAAAGGCAATTCCGATTTGATTAAAAACAATGCACAACAGTTGTCAGAGGCGTTGCTCGAATTTTGGTTTGAATATGTGACTTTGACCGATAAGCCATTCATTCAACAAACTTTAGGACAAGATACTTCGTTGGACAACATCAAGGATATGTACCAAAAACTGTTCAAGAAATTAGGCATAACTAAGCGAATTTCTGAAAAAATACGTCGTTATGTAGATGGCCATAACAAAACCGATTTGCCATATGAAATCGTTGCCGATATTTCTACTGAACTTCTGAATAATTGTATAAATACAGTTGGTTTTGATTATCTTGACGATTCTGAAATCAACGATTTAAAGCAGGCAAACGCTCAAAATAATTTGGGGTTGGTGTTAGATATAAGCACTAATCCGACTGAAAGCTCAGTTAACGAACTTTTTACCCGTATTGAAAATTGGAATGACATTATTTGTACACAGCCTGAAGAAATGAAATCTTTGCCTAGTTATCGTAATTATCTTGCTTGGAGTAACCGTTTAAAAGTTGGTTTTGTTTCTGTATGCGATATTCCGAACTACGATGTAACCGCAAACGCTAATTTGGGCAAGATTATTAGTGATTGCAAAACCATAAAATATGAGTAGTTATGGCAACAGTTATTAATCACGAACCTTTGTTTACCACAGATTTGAAGTATTTCAAAGCGTTGCAAATAATAGGGGATAAATCAATTTTCGACCGCTATAAATTAGCTAGTTCAATGCTTGAAAAGCTTGATGAAAAGTATCGAAATTTTATAGCTTTTCCTGTGAGAGACAATGATAAAATTGAATTTTATGGAATAAAATCGAAACAAGATACACCAAAAATTTTGTCGGAATTACATGGCATTGAAGCAAATAAATATAAAAATATAAAAGATGAAACACTCGCATATTTTAATGGCAAAATAGAAGACCTGAAAATCACGGACAAAGACAAAGCAGGGTTTTTGGCAGATGCCATAAAATCAGTTGACGACCGCTTTGTTTATTGTTATGATGATAAGATTGTACTCGGTGCCTGGGGTATGCAAATGCGAGAAAATGTAAGAGAGGATATTACAGAGATCCGCAAAGATATGCGTAAGAAAGTTGATGATGGAAAAGGTGTAGAAGACCTTTCTCCTGAACCTGCAATCACCCCATTTAATGTTTCTTTTTATGCAGGCGAAAACGGTACTCTCACCGGAAATTCCTTCGTTACCAAAGATCCAAACTCCTATCTTGGTGATGACGAAATACCTAATGTTGTTCCAAAAGAAGGCTACGAATTTATTGGTTGGGATGAAACCCCAAACGGGTATCAAGTTGCGGAAGACAAGGAATTTACAGCACAATATCGACAAATCCCCCCTGTTGTTTTACCGCCCAAAGTTCCCTGGTGGAAACGATTTTGGCTTTGGTTCACGGCATTGTTTGCGGGCAAAGGTTGCCTGAAATGGTTGTTGCGGGCACTGCTGTTCCTATTGTTGTTGCTTTTGCTTTTATGGCTGTTACACAACTGCCAAGGTTGCAGCCACCATTCTGGCGGTGGTGCAGCACTTGGCGACAACGACAGCACTTGGCTCCGTGAAGACCCGAATGTTGGCAAAGGAGGTGGTATTTATGACCCTTACAATCCATATACGCCCGTCCCAACACCTCCAGGTTATGAAGATGTATTGCCTCCGCATCAGGGTGTTTTGCCACCAATTGAAGACAACCCAGAAATTATTCCGGGAAATCCGACAATAATTGCCAATCGCTTGAATATCCTTATGGATAACGAAGATAAATCTATAATGGATCTGGCAAAAGATTTCAAGGCAAAATACCCTGACGACAAGTACAAAGTGGTGTATTATGATGATGTGGTAAAACGCATGCAAATTCAAATCCCCGCCGCTGAAAGAGAAAAATTGAAAACAGAAATCCCGCCTGCATTCGCACCTGAATATGAACTTTTTATCTTCGACGAATCACTTTTTGAAGGTATTCAATTTCCTAATGACCCTGCCCTATCCGACAGCGAAAAGTCCTTGTATTTGAATACAATAAGGGTACCGCAAGCGTGGAACATTACTCGTGGTTCCGAAAAAATAACGGTGGCTATTGTGGATAACGGTTTCAACCTTAATCACCCTGAATTGAAAAGCAAGGTGGTGCAGCCATACAATGTCTGGAAACAATCAAATGAGATTTTTCCGCAAAATGTTGACCACGGAACGCACGTTGCGGGAACGGCTCTAGCCATTGCCGACAACGGAAAAGGAATTGCCGGTGTTGCTCCGAATTGTAAATTTATGCCCGTTCAAGTGGCAAACGAGCGAGGGCAAATGACAATTACCTCGGTTTTGGACGGTATTCTTTACGCTCTTTATCAGGGCGCTGATGTAATAAATGTTTCGCTTGGCAGTATGTTTACAGGACTTGAACAATACGGCGAAGAAGTTCAAAAGAATTTAATTAACAATCACTTCAAAGAAGAAGAACGTTTGTGGCGACACATTATGCGGATTGCTGCAAAACATAACTCTACTATTGTGGTGGCTGCCGGAAATGACAACGTGTTGGCTGGAATTGATGCGATACAACGCCCCGAACTATTTATCACGGTTTCAGCAGTAGATAAAAACAACCGCAATTTAAGCAAAGCAAATTTCAGCAATTACGGCCCGTTCTCAACCATTTCTGCTCCAGGCGTTGGTATTTACTCTACTGTTGGTGAAAATGGCTATCAGACAATGGACGGCACAAGTATGGCGGCACCTATTGTTTCAGGGGCAGTCGCTTTGATGAAAAGCCTTAACGACAGCATTACCAATAAACAGATAATCTGTATTTTGCAAAACACAGGATTAGAAACGCAGGGAAATATAGGCAAGCTTATTCAACCAGACAAAGCATTAATAAAAGTAAAATCGGGAGAGGTGGTTGATTGCACACCTGAACCGAGCACCGGTGATGTACAGGTGCTTTTAAGTTGGAACAACTACAACGATTTGGATCTAATTGTTACCGATCCTTCCGGCGAAACGGTTTGGTTCAAAAACCGCAGAGTTTCAAGCGGCGGACAACTCGAAATTGATATGAATGTTGAATATCCCGACAGCAAAACGCCAATCGAAAACATTTTTTGGCCTTCAGGTGGGGCACCAAACGGCACTTACAACGTGTATCTGCTGTTTTATAAACAACATGTAAATACTTCTGAAAACCCCTATAAAATAAAGGTTAAATACGGCTCCAAAACCGATGAATACACAGGAACGGTAAAAATTGAAAAAGATGCAATTCATATTTGCACTTTCACTTTAGGAAATGCAAGCAGTTTTCAAAATCCCCCCAATGCAGATCCGAATAATCCAAACGCACCGCCTTCTAATATTCGTCGCCTACAATTAGAGCAGGAGCGCGAACGATTACAGCAAGAATTAGAAAGAGTAAATAACGAGTTGAGAAGAATTGAAAACAGCTGATAAAAGATTACAACTAAATCAAAATAAAAAAGATGAATCCAAGTAAATTTTCTTTAGCTGATTTGCTTACAGTTTTAGCATCCCTCTCATTCGGCTTTGTGTGCTTTATGGGTGCCAACTTTTTAAATATAGGTAACGATACAGTATGGGGAATGTCAAATACAACCGGTTGCATTGTGATGGCAGTGTTTTGTTCCGGGCTAATGTTTGGCACCGCCTATGGAGCAAAAGTCCTAAAACGGACAAGCCGTAATTTTAAAACCAGTTTTGTTTTGGAAATGATCTTTCTTTTCCTATTTGTATTTTTTGCTGTGTTTTTTGCAACTAAAACTTCCCCGTTTACGCATTATTTCACAGTAACGGCGAAGAAGTCGGAGATTAAAAGCAAACTCCAAACAAGTATTGCTCAAGCCGAAAATATGTTTGCTGAGTATGAATCTTATGCAGAAAACCGCCAAAACCTTTTCAGAAGCCAACTCAGAAGCGTGGTAAGGGCTAAAAGTATAGATCCGAATAATTATGCAGCTTGTGGTTTTAGAAACGTTGGTGTTTCTGACGAAAGACAGATTGAAACGAAAATGTTTTCACATCGCGCCGACCTGTTTCCTTCCAATTACAGCGATACAATCGCCAAGAACGGAATAAAAGAAGTGGCGTCCGAATGGCTTCAAAATGCAGAAAAAATTACGAGTAATTGGAAACCCATTGGCATAGTCGGCGTTGTGAATGATATAGAGAAAAACTCAAAGGAGTGGGGCAATAAGTTGGTTACGTTGTCGCAAGTTCACCATACTTGCGAAGGAGAAACTAAAGATTTTTCTTACGAGCCCTCGTTTGACAATGTAAAAACATATTTTACTAAACTCGAAAACCCCACGCCGCTTTCAATTGGGCTTGCTTTTTTAACATATTTGCTAATGCTGCTTTCGTGGTTTATTACAAAGAGAAGCACTAGATTTCCTGGACTGAAATTGCTTTTCGGATCGAGTAATTCAACAATTGATGAATTGTAGTTATTAACATTAAAAATATCAAACTCAAGATGGATAAACAAAATATTTTAAACCATATCAACGAATTTTCAGCAGAACAGCTTTATAATTTTATTAAGGAAGGCCTTGTTACTCTTGAAGAGCTTCGAAAAACGGAGCTTTTAGACAACTCTATGCGTAAGGCAATATCAAGATTGCTTGAAACCGACGCAAAAGTTGATGACAATGCCTGGGAAAAAGTAAGATACAGTTCTAATCTTCATGATGTTCTTGATTGGATAAACCAAAATCGTAATAATAGGAACATTAACGAAGCAAAAAAATTAGCAGATTATTTAAAGAAAAGAATAGATGACATTGACCAAGAAAAAAAGAAGATTTTAGCGAAGATTTGTCGTAATCCCAATAGCTATGCCCCTTTCGAAATTAAGAGTTTTCTTGACGATGCTACATTTAGCAAGCAGGACCTGATTAATTGCATGATTCCCCAAAGTGCTATTGATAATTTAGATCAGGTTCATGCACCTCAATTGTATCTGGGTAAAACTCCAGAAAAAATACCGGAAGGTTTTACCGAAGTATACCTATGGGGACATACAGGATCCGGAAAAACCTGTGCATTAGGGGCCATACTCCATATGGCTGACAAAAAAGGCTATTTGAATATTGCTTCCGGCCCAGGTTATGATTATGCACACACTCTGAAAAATATTTTTAGCGACGATAATATAGCTGATGATTTTCTTCCTGCACCAACTCCGCTCGAAACTACTCAGTATTTACCTTTCACACTTAACCGCGCAAGTGAGAAAAAAAAGCGTTCTGTTTCTTTAATCGAATTGAGTGGTGAAATATTCAAATGTTTCTACTACGTTAATGGTAATCTGGATTTTCCATCTCAGTTTCACGAGGATACTTATAATTCCATGAAATCTTTTCTAAGAAGTAATAACCGAAAAATTCATTTTTTCTTTATTGATTTCGACAGAAATAACCGACCCGATGAAAATGGAAGAACACAAAGTGATTATTTAAGTGCTGCCTCCACCTATTTTAATAACAACGATGTGTTTGGAAAATCTACCGACGCTATTTATGTTGTTCTAACGAAAAGCGATTTATTACACGATGAAAACGAAAAAACAATTTCTCCTGAAAGAAGACAGGAAGTTGCGAAAAACTATGTGAACGAAAATTACAGATCATTTATAAATACTCTTAAAGATAAATGTAGAAAATATAGTATTAACGGAGGAAAATTACCTTTTTTAACATTTTCATTGGGGAGAGTTTACTTTAAGGAGATTTGTAACTTCGAAGGTAGTGAGGCTTTAAAAATAGTTGAAATACTCATGGAGCGTATAAGGGGCACACGTCAAAATATTTTTGACTTTCTAAATAAATAAGAATATGGAAATATTTGTTCAAGCAAGAAAAGACGGGTACAATGTTTTATTTCCTAAACCAACACCTAAAGAGTTTTATAAGTTTGCGAGCGATTTACAGTCGGCCAGTGCCAAAAACGATAGCAAATACTATGGTAAAAACTTTTACTCACTGGCCTTTGCTGAAGGTGGATTCATTTTCACAAAGTATGTCATTGGTTACGACATCCAGCGCAACAATATAGGCAACGTAGGAATTTCTGTTTTTATTCCAGTTACCCAAAAATTATCTGGCGATGATGTTAAAAAATTATTGGATGAACTGATAAGTGCTTATTGTCAAAATTATTGCGATGACAATAAAATTACCAATAAACGCGAGGATTGGCAATTGTTCACTTCTGTTTTGAAAAGGTATGAATTATTGCAAGGCGATAATTTTAACGATAGCCTTATTACAGTTGGATCAAAAGAACCAGCTTTTCATTATTACAAAAATGATAGAGAACTGATAGATCTCTTTGGCAATCCTTTTCAAGAAGAGTACGCAGGATTTAAACAGGTTTTCTTTATCGACATTGAATTAAAAGACACTACAAATCCTCTTGATATAATAAAGAATTCAGGTGTTGAGGTAAACCCTGATTTGAAAAACGAATACTACTATCTGAATAATTATAATAGCAGCAAAGAGATAAAAATTACTGCAAATGGCATGCTGCGTTCTGACAAAAAGGGTGAAAATAAAATTCGAGCAAAATGGTTGGTAGAAATCAAATACTCTAAAAACGATGTATGTTTTGAACCGATAAATGCATCCGGAACACTATCTGATAAAACTTCCGATATTTTTAATTTCCTAGAAACCAAAGGCAATCGAATTATGCTCAAATACGATGCCTTTAGTAATCCTACCAAAAAAGTAAAACCGGTAAAAATTGAAATTAAAGACAAAGATGGAAAATCATTTGATGGTGCAGATATTCAAATAGGCATGCGTCCTTTTGAAAGAGTAAGTGGATCTGCAAAAACTATTGATTTTGTAGGCGAAGATATCATTAAGAAGTGGAAAATCTCTGCAAAAAAAGAAAGTGAAAGCTTGTATTCAAAACCCGTTTTCGTAAATCCTAAAAATCAAATTGGTTCAGTTGTCCTTACATTACAAAAACAGAAAGTCATAAAGATTTTTGCCAAAGACAACGAGAATGGAAACTATATCCCAAACTTTAAAATTTGGTTGAATGACGGTAAGGATTACCGTGAAAATGTTAATGAGATAGTTTTTTTTAATGATGATATTGATAAAACCTGGATCATAGAAGTTTCAAAAAATGAAGGGCGAGTTACTTATTTGGGTAATATTCAATATAGTCCGGCAACAGGGGAGAATCCGTTATATGTTGAATGTCAAAAAAAGTCTGATCCCTTTTCAGATAATAAACCATACAAGGTTGAAGCAGGGGAGCACGGAAAAAAAACAAGATCATGTAAGGGATACTCTAAGAGCAACAGTGGAAATGATTTAGGTGAAAATTGTATTGTTGCGAACAAAGGCTATGTTTTTAAAAATTGGGAATTAAAAAATGATACGCTCGTTGCACAATATGAAAAGAAAAAATCCTGGTATCAAAATTCTAAATTCATTGCGGGCACCATAACTGGTGCATTAGTTCTTGCAGTTGGCATTTGGTTTTTATATCATTCCTTTGGTAAAGAAAAACAGGCAAAAGAAACCCCGCTTACCGCTCAACAAATCACTACTTATGTCGAAGGCGATTCTTTGATGCTGGGAAAACTGGAATCCTACATGGCAATTTGGGAAAAACAAAAGCCGGAAATCAAAACTCTTGCCGGCATAGTATGGTATAATCCTACAACATGGTTTGTTGGCAGCAATGAATCAGAACCCGACTCTACCGATTACAAAATATGGGACGAATATAAGAAAAGTATAGATAGGGCAATTGAAATAAGGAGTTTGCTAAATAATTTGAGCTTTGCTGAATTGAAAAATCAGGAATATGTAACTGCACAACAATCTTTTAAAGCTGCCATTGAAAAAATCGACAGCGCCAAATACTCCGAGGTTGGGCAAAAACTAGGCGATGTTTCTAGGCTTACTTTGACCCTAATTGCAGATTCTATCAATGCATTTTTTACGCCAAAAGAACAAGAAAACCTGGAAGAACAGCAAGAATCGAGAATGGAAGAAAGTGAAATAGATCCGATACAAAGAGCTGTTAGACAACCCAATCAAAGACAGAGTGCAACTGATAGTCAAACTAACTCTATTGAAAGGGAATTGCAAAGTGCTACGATTACCAAACAAAAACTAAAAGAATACAGTGAGGCAAATTTTTCAAATATTGCAGGTAGTATACAGTTATATAATGAATTTTGGAGATTGGTCGGATCAAACACTCAAAGAAAAGATGATTACGATGCTTTATTAAGCAAAATTAAACGTGATAGTATTTTAATAAACAGCGAATTGAGGAAATTTCTTGATTCTATTTGTGCAAGCTCTGATGATTTTGAGAAATTTAATGTTCGCGGCAAAGTACATAGTAATTCACTATCAGAATTAAAAGAAATAATAAAGTAAGAAATGAAAGCATTAAAAATCAGTTTAGCCATAATTGTGGTTGGGGCAATCGGCGCAGGGATTCTATTTTGGATACAAGGTACCATTATTGTACCACCGGTAAAACCACCCGAAAATCAATTTATAGCCAGAATTGAGCAGGAAATTGAGCAGCTCAAAGCAAAACCAGACAACACGTTCTGCAAAGATTTCTATAAAGAAATTGCACACAATATTAACGTGTTTTACGAACAAAATCGTTTTGGCAGCAATCAGTCGGAAAACAACCAGTGGAAAGAAAATTTTGAAAAAACGCTCTATTCTGTTTATGCCGAAAAGTTTATCAACCAGGCAAAAACTGTTTTTCGTGGCTCGCAGTGGAGCCCCGAAGATCTAAGATTCATACAAGCAGAAAAGAATGAATTGAACAGGTCAAGATTTCTAAGTGCCGGGAGTCCCGTTAACCAGGAGCTTGCAACAATTCAATCAGTTCTAGATCAGTACAACGAAATTGAATCTTTTATATCGTCTTGCAGAAGTTTCAATTTCTCTGGCACTGCTCTTTCCGACCGTTTCCCCATTGAGGCTGTGCAAAGTAAAATTCAGCGTGTTGCAAGTTTGCGTAGTAATCGTTTGGGAAATGTGTTTGTAAATAACTGCTCTCGCCTTCATATTGACTTGAATGAAATTCCTCCAATTCTATTCCGTGCGCACGTCAGGTACTTGGACAGTAAAATTTCCTATTGGTCGGATATGTATTCCCATTATAATTCGCAAAGCGACTATGCTAACAATCTTTATAGACCGTTGAAAGCAGAAGTTGATGCCTTGAACAACGACATTTACAATGTTTCTAATTTTACCAGTGAATACAATCGCCTGACCCAAAAATTATTTTCCGACAGTCAAAGTGCCTATCATTATTTCAATAACTAGCGCTAAAGAAGGAGACAAATATGATAAATAAAATAATCATTATAATATTGATTGTATGCAGTGTGAGTTCTGCATACTCGCAGGATTGTTTAGATAGAGTTGCAAGGCAAGCTGTTATGATTGATAGTCTGCAGAAAGCTAATAATCAATCCAACCACCTGATAACTATACTGCAAACCACCCAAATGGCCTTGTCCGATACGATAAAATCTTTAAGGTTTGATTTGTCAAGTTTGGTGAATATCCAATTACAGAAAGATAGCATCGATGCGCAATTAAAAACTAAGAGTGATTCGATTGTCTTGCTGTTAAATCAACTTTCAGACAAAGATCAGCAAATAGCAAGTGCAAGGCAGCAAGGTGATCAAAAAGCACGTGCAGAATACGAGCGTGGTAAATCAGACGGATTGGGAATTATTATTCTTTCATACAAAAAACCGTTTGACGATTTAATAAAATTCTCCAGTAAAGAATCTGTACAGCGCGATATTCAACTTCTTGGAAATAATCAAGAATTAAAGCCATTTTTAAATGATTTGCAATTATATTTTAATGCTATTGAGTTTCTTGCCATGAAATTTGATGTGGACCAAATTAAAAATGCACAAGCACAACTCAATCAAATAAAACAAAATTCTGTAATGCTTGATAAATTGAAAGGAACAATTAGCAATTATCAAACATTCAACGACGGATTGAAAGAAACGCTCAATAAAATTGTTACGCTTGATCAACGGGAAAGCGTTGCAGGGATGGGCCATGAAATTCAGAATTTGAAGTTTAACAAAATTCTATACGAATTGTCAGGGTATATTTTCAATTACGATTTCAATTTTTTGGATTATCCTTATTTATCTGAAATTGTGCTTGAAATAATAAAACGCAAACAACCCAATCCGGATGCCGATGTTGCCGATTTGCTAAATAAATTATAGAAAAAATGAAAAGAGTTTACATTTTATTTTTGGCATTAATAACTTCAATGCCGGCGTTTTGCCAATCATTCATTCAAGATGGCGACCGTTGTTTTGACGCTGGAGAATACGCTTGCGCAATAGCTAAGTATGAAAACGCTTTCAAAAATACAACGGGCAGAGACAAACAAATTGCCGAAATTAAACTCACGCAAGCCAAATGGTGTGCCGACCACCTTGAATCAGGCAATAAGGAATTTGAGGCCAAAAATTACTTTATTGCCAAACAAGATTATCAAAAAGTCTTGGACACCAACCCTAATGACATTTATGCACAATCACAAATTGCGAAGTGCGTTGAGATACTTAACCCACCAAGATTGCGAAAAGCCACAACGGCTGAACTCACTGATATTTTGAACAATAAATACGGATCCCATCCGCAACGGCGCCAAAACCTTATTAATGCTGGTATTGATCCTGACGATGCTCAAAGACGGATTAATGCAGGAGAAGGTAAACCGCCAGAAAATGAGAACCAGGTAATTACTTTGAGTGTGTCAAAAAGCAATTTGTTTTTCCCCTCTTTTGGCGGTACCAGCGAACAAATAAAAGTGTTTACAAACGCGAGTTCATTTACTATTCCGACGGGATACTTACCTTGGTGGTGTACCGTTAAAACATACACTGGTTATTTTACAGTTACTGCAAGTGCTAATCATAATGACACAAGCCGTAAAGATTGGTTTGTGGTAAATGCGGGTGGAAGAGATTTGAGAATAAATGTTGAACAAGATGCTCAAACTAGAACCACAACTCAACAATCAACCACTACAAATAGTCAAGCATCTCAAAGGAACGAAAAAAAGTGTTTTAATTGCCCCAAAGCGCGCAATCCCGTTGGGCTGGTTTTTGGATTTACTCAACAACCAATCGTTGGCTATGTTATGGATGGCGTTCAGGTTGGTTTAAAAATTGAGCCATTATTTAAGTATGGTTTTGGGCTGAATACCGGGATAAATTTCGCAGGATTTTCGAAAGATATTCTAAAATTTCAGTTTTTTGAGGATGATTTTGATGCTCATGCGATCAATGTCCCTTTGCATTTAGAATATCGTCTAAATTTTTCAAAATGGTTTAATATCTTCGCATATGGGGGGTTTGGCTTCAATTTTGTAGACCTTAATCACAACAATTTTATTTTTCCAACTACCATAGACTATGGTGGGGGCCTTTGCATCAACCGCATTCAATTTAACGTTGGTCAAAGTTTGTATTTAGTCAATTTAAGAAATCCACAAGACTTTGGAAAATATATAAAACCTTATCAAGAATTATTTGTTTCGGTTTCTTTTATGTTCTGATATCGAACCATAGGGAAAATATTATTTTTAATGCTCAAAACTCACGACACGAAAAACAGAATCGAAATTACGGGAGTTGATAAACAGAAAGGTATTTCGCATGTGAAGTAGTAAATCTTCGTGCGAGCAGGATTTAACAGTGAGGCTTCAGTTTTTCATAACCTTGAAGCTCCTCTGCTTTTAGGGCAGCCGGCATTGAGCCGATTTTGAAAAGTTACCATCGATTACAGGAATAATCAGCTGATCCTTGAGTGATCCTGCTGTTTTAAACCCACCTCTATTATGGCTCAAAAGTTCATCTTGCTTTTCATATTTCTTTTTGTAATCCTTGATCTTTCTTGCGGTTCGGGCCATCAAAGAAATGCCCCACGGGAATATTACAGGGTTACACGGGTAATTGATGGGGATACCTTTGTTATTGAAACCAGCCCTGGTACCGAAGAAAGGGTTCGGCTTATTGGGGTAGATGCTCCAGAAACGAGGAGAACCCGTAACCGTGAAATAGGACATTATGCTGAGGAATCTAAGGCTTTTCTTGTCAAAATGATCGAAAACAAAATGGTCAGGATCGAATACGATTTTTCAAAGCATGACAGGTACCAGCGGATCCTTGCATATGTTTACCTGAGAAATGGCACCTTTGTAAACGCCGAATTGGTAAAAAGAGGCTTTGCAGTAGTGATGACCGTACCCCCCAACGTGAATCATGCTGATACTTTTTTCAGGCTTCAAAGAGAAGCAAGGGAAAATAACCGGGGGCTCTGGAGGGAGCAATGAATTATTAAAAATAAATCCTTTGGCCTAATTTCCTCTATTATTTATTCATCAATTTGATCAGGGTTGAGTATACAGACGAATTTGAGAAAAAAAATCAGGAAACACCAAAAAATAATAATTAATTAAAAAGCAATTAAATAACATGAACACACTTTCAATATGAAATATAAGTTATTCCAAATATTCCTTACAACAATCC
>LSQX01097715.1_pt3 | contig 17753 bp, 10 predicted proteins | sample 654561 | NCBI WGS metagenome assembly LSQX01 (sample SAMN04489861, study PRJNA283612) | anaerobic digester metagenome | isolation source: 4 biogas reactors fed with cattle manure at either 37C or 55C with and... | place: Denmark: Kongens Lyngby | collected 2014
AGACAGGAATGTCTGCCCCACAATCCCACGCTCCATCGCTAGCTGGGACGGCGTCGCCCCACCTGTGCTTGCGCGCCTTTGCCGGAGCATCTCCGGCGCTCGACGACAGCCGACGACAATCGACCACAGCGGGCAACCGGCAGACAGACGTGGTATTGCATGACTATATGCCGCCCCTTCAGGGCTAGTCATTATTTTGCCCAATTTCCTAGGGCGTTGCCCTGGGCTGGTATATAGCGCCCCTTCAGGGCTTGCATGAGCCATGTCCGTTGCCTTGCCAAAAGCGAAAGATTAAGCGGGTGCTACGCGAAAACTATTGCACTTACTCCCTCACTTCATCCCACATTTCGTCGGCACGCTGCTATTATGATGAACGGTGTTACAAATCTGTCACACATCTAACGCAAACCTCACATCCCCTTGGAGTTCTTGGCGTCTTGGCGGTTCTATCCATGAACACCAATGAGAATCAGCGAATTTTATGAAATCAGTGATTGCCCTACCCTGCCCATAGCACTATAATCGTGCTTAACAAAACGATAATGCCGTCATGCGGGAGTAGCACTCGCAGATGGATAACAACCAGCGGGGGTTTGGACATGGGTAATCTTGCGGTACGCGTTAAAACGCTTTCGATGCTCGCACTTGTGCTGGTCGCACTGGGTGCCCTGGGGTACGACGCCTCGTCGTATGTGCAATCAGGCCTGATCGCCCAGTGGGACGGCATAGACAACGCCGGACTCGGTTTTCACTACTCCGATGCGACCGTCTGGAAGGATCTGAAGGGGATCTACGATCTGGCGCTGACTGCCAAGGGATCGTGGGGCGCCAACTTCCTGCAGGTGGCAAACGGGTGCGCCGCAAACTACGGCGCGAAGGGCCCCACGGACTATTTGACGATCGAGGTGCTGTACCGTCAGCCCGCTGTACTCTCTAGGTACGGCTACCTCTTGAATAGTGGCGACAAATACCATTACGTGCTCATCAAGGAAGACGGCAAGACGGTCTTCTTCAATGGCAGCGGCGGAGTGGATGATATCATTGCCTACGATACGCTCGATGGCGAAATCCATGCCGTCGCGGCGGTATATTCCAGCGCAACTGCGGTCAGCGCGGTCTATACGAATGGCGTCACGGCCACCGGCGCGGCGGGCGCCGCGAGCTATAATGCCGGCAAAGGGTGGCTGATGCTTGGCGACCGCGAGCTAAGCGCCACGTATCCCTGGAGTGGCGAAATCTATGCCATCCGCCTCTATTCGGAGGCCCTCACGCCCGCGCAGATCGCGACGAATCATCTGGTCGATAGCGTGCGCTACCTGGGTGCCACACCCGATGACTTACTGGCTATTTGCGCCTCTCCCATCAACCTCGACGTGACACTCAGCCCGGGCTATGCCGGACGCGACGGGCTCGCCGCCGGTGAGTCGCTCGCCGTGAGCGCGCCTGCGGGTGAAGTAACGATCACCGACGGTTTCAAGGCAACCTGCACCGGCTGGAAGCTCTACGATGCCGCTGCCAATGTCGTCGACTCCGGCAATGGCAACTCCTTCACCTACGTCCACCCGACGCCAGCCGCCTACCGCAAGCTCGAATGGCAGTTCGCCACCGCGATCCGCGTGACGGCATCCGGCGCAGGCGGTACATACACCCCTGCCGAGCAGTGGGTGGCCTTCGGTTCCCCGGCCTCCTTCACGGTTTCTCCCGACGAGGGCAAATGTCTCTATGTGGTGACCAATGACTTCTCAACCGCAACCTGGCTCACGACTGATGTGACGATACCCTGCGTTCGCGCGCCGCTTAACTGCTTCGCCACCTACCGCAGCGCCTACTATGTTAAACCGGATGGCGACGATGCCAACGACGGCACCTCACGCGCCACCGCCAAGCGGACCATTGCCGCGGCCGTAGCGCTGACCTCGTCCACGGTAGATGGCGAAGCTGTTTTCGTGATGGACGGAGTCTATACAAACACGGCGCAGATCACTATCAACAAGCCCTGCAAGGTGATCGGAGAGCATGGACCCGACAAGGCCATGATCTTCTCCAAAGCATCCACCCGAGTCTTCTACCTGGACAACGCCAAGGCACTGCTGGAGGGAATCGCGATCTATTCGGACGCCACCACATCCATCGGTGGCAATGCCGCCATCTATGTCAACTACGGCGTGGTGGACGGATGCGTTGTCAGCAACTTCGTCTCGACGCATTCACCCATCTATGTCAAGAATGTCGGCAGCGCGGTGAAGAATACCCTGGTCTGCCGCAATGCCACATCCGGGCGCACCCAGAGCGGCATCGAGCTGGACGGCAGCGGCACGCTGGCCGAGAACTGCCGCATCATCGGCAACACCGGCAACAACGATACCTATGGCTGCGGCCTCTACCTCTGGGGCGGCAGCATTGCGCGCAACTGCCTTGTCGCCTGCAACACCAACAAGAGCACAAATGTCGCAGGCGCCTTTGTCAACAGCGGCACGCTGGAGAACTGCACGGTGGTGGACAATGTCATCCTGGGCGGCGGTGTCAAGGCCGGCGTCCATCTTGGTGACGGTGCCGTCCGCAACTGCCTGGTTTACGGCAACCGCAACACGGCCGGCATTCTCGAATGGAGCGGCACGGAGAGCGGCTACACCTACAACTGCGTGACGCCGGCACCCTCCGGCACCGGCAATATACTGGCAAACACACCCGACTTCCTTGACCGCGCCGCCATGGACTACCGCCTCAAATCCGGCAACGCCATCGACGCCGGGGTTTACCGGTCATGGATGGATAGCGCCACCGACCTCGCCGGCAATCCGCGGATCGTCGGCAGCGCGGTGGACATGGGATGCTTCGAGTACCAGCCCGGCGCACTGGCGGCCAGCGTGACTCCGCCGTTTTCCAGTGCTTTCGGCCCGCAGGATGTGACGCTGACGGCTTTTGCCTCCGGTGCCGACCTAGTCGGGCTGGTCTATTCGTGGACTGTGAAGAACGAGCAGGGCGAGACGGTCTACACCGCTTCCGGCCCCGATGCCACGGTGACGCAACTATTCGGCTACGGGCGCTACAGCATCTTCCTCGAAGTCAGCAACACCGCAGGTGAGACCGCTCCTGGAGCGGGCCGGACTCCTTCGCGATCCTTGGCGAAACCGTCTATGTCGCCCGCGATACGCAGCCGGTCTTCCCGTATATTGACAAGAATAGCGCCGCGAACGACATCAACACGGCCCTCACGGCCTGCATGGACGGCTCCACTATCATCGTCTGCGACGGCACCTATACGAATACCGAGCCGATTTCAATCGCCAGGGCGATCACCGTGAAGTCGGAGAACGGGGCCGCCGCCACCACGCTGTTCACACAATCCGCCATCACGCTCTTCACGCTGAACCACAGCCAGGCGCGTGTGCAGGGGCTGACGCTGAACTCGGATCATGTAAGTCGTTCCGTGCGTGTCGCCAATCTTTTGTCGGGCACGCTTGCCGATTGCGACATCCACGACTTCTACAGCTCGATGTCGCTACTCATGCTCAGGGACACCTCGGCGATGCTCACCAACTGCCACATCCATGCCAACGAGACGAGCGGACGCGTCAACTGTGTCGACATGGAACCGGGCGGCAGCGTGGTGAACTGCCGCATCGTGGGCAACACCGGCAACAACAACACCTACGGCGCGGCGCTCTATGCCTACAACGGAACCTGTACTTTCCGCAACAATCTCATCGCCTGCAACACGAACAAGGGCTCTTCCGTGAGCGGGGTCTATGCCAACAGTAGCACAACCATGGACAACTGCACCATAATCGGCAACCGCATCGACGGATCGGCCTCCAAGGCCGCCGTTGTCGCAAAGAGCGGCTCCAGGATCCGCAACTGCATCATCCATGACAACACCAACACCGGCGGGCTATGCAACTGGGAAGATACGGATGCCTCGTTCTCATACTGCTGCACCGCGCCGGTTCCCACTGCAAACGCCGGCAACTTCGAGCCGGTGGAGCCGATGTTCGCGGATGCCGATTACCGCATCCCCCACGGTGTCTGTGTGGATACCGGTGCGAACCAGACGTGGATGGCGAACGCCTGCGACCTTGACGGCACCGACCGCATCATCAATGACATCGTTGATGTCGGCTGCTACGAATACGTCCCCGGCGCGCTGGAGTGCTCGGCGGCGCCCTCCGCAACATCGGTGGCCGGCGCGCAGGATATCACGCTGACCGCGATTGTGAGCGGTTCCAACCTGACAGGACTCAAATACACATGGGTTGTCACGAACCAGCTCGGCGAAACCGTGGCATCCGTCACACAGGGTACCTCCGACACGCTGACGCAGCACTATATCATCGGCATCTACAGCGTTTACCTCAAAGTCGAGAACAGCGCCGGCGATGAAGCCGAATTCATGCAGGAGGCCCTCTTCCAGGTTAAGCCCACCGTCATCTATGTCGCCACCAACTCCGTCCCGGCGTACCCCTACAACACAAGGAGCACCGCCTTCACCAACGTGGCCACCGCTATCGAGTTTGCCGGTACCGGCATGCGTGTGGTGGTGACGGATGGCGTCTACACCAACATATCCAACCCGGCAATCACGCAGGATTTCATCGTCGAGTCGGAGCACGGCCCCGCACGCACCATGGTTTTCTCGGTTAATTCCGGACCTGCATGGACGCTTAACTCCGATGGCGCGGTAGTGCGCGGCCTGACGCTCTTCTCGGACCGGGTGTCACGCGGCGGGCAGGCGCTCGACATCCTGCGCGGAACCGTGGCCGATTGCGTGATAACGAACTTCAACACCTACTATCTGGATGGCACGATCGTTCTCCGCGAGGGTGCGGGTATGCTGACGAACTGTCTGGTGACCTGCTGCACGTCGACATACCGCACCTATTTTGTCAAGTTCTCCTCCGGTGGAACGGTGGTCAACTGCCGGTTTACCGACAACATCTCGGACACGGGCTCAACCGCCTACGGCTCGCTATTCCATCTTGACGATGACGGCGCCGTTCTACGTGGCTGCCTCGTTGCCGGCAATGAGATTCAATCGAAGCCGCCGGATGCCAGCGTTATATTCATGGGTAAAGGCACTGTCGAGAACTGCACGCTGGTTGACAACCGCGCCACGGGGATAGGAACGGTTGCGGCCGTCAAGGCGAATGGCGGAGCAGTGAAGAACTGCATCATCTGGGGAAATTCCAACACCACCGGCACCAACGACTGGACCGGAACCGCCTCGCGCTTCTCGTACTGCTGCGTCTCCACCCCCGGACTAGCGCCGGACAACGGCAACCTGGAGTCCGATCCGCTGTTCGCCACGGGCAAGAGCAGGCCCATGTACTCTCTCGGCCACGACTCGCCATGCCGCGACCGGGCGCAACTCCTGCCCTGGATGACCACGGATGCCCTTGATCTCGCCGGCACCCCGCGCGTCCTGTATGCGGCCCCCGATATCGGCTGCTACGAATACCGCCGGCCTGGCGGCACGATGTTTGTCGTGAAATGAGGCAAAGCTCTCGACAAAGCCGGGGCTGCCTGTAATTACTCACTCACCAGGCAGCAGACCCATCGCGCGGTACTCCTGCAGCTTGCGGTGCAGGGTGCGGCGGCTGATGCCCAGTTCGAGCGCGGCGCGCGTGCGGTTGCCGCCCTGCTTCTCGAGCACCGACAGTATCTTCTGCCGCTCCACATCGGCCAGCGAACCGCCGCCGCCCGCAGAAAGTCCCGGTGCCGTGCCGCGCACCGCCTCGCGGATGTTGGCGGGCACATCGCGTACCGTCAGACGGTCGCCATGCGCCAGCACCACCATCTTCTCGATGGTGTTGCGCAGTTCACGGACGTTGCCGGGCCAACTGTAGGCGCTCAGCAGGTTGACCGCCTCGGCGGTGATGCCGCTGATCGGCTTGCCGTTCTTCTCGCTGAACTCGCGCAGGAAATGGTTGCAGAGCGCGGGAATATCGCTGCTGCGCTCGGCGAGCGTGGGCAGATGGATGTTGATCACATCGAGGCGGTAGAGCAGATCCTCGCGGAACTTGCCCTCCTTCACCCGCTGGTGCAGATCGCGGTGCGTCGCGGCAATCAGACGGATGTCGGCGCTGATCGTCTCGCTGCCGCCGACGCGCTCGAAGACGCGCTCCTCGAGCACCCGCAGCAGCTTGACCTGGATGGCGTTGTCGATCTCGCCGATCTCGTCGAGAAAGAGCGTGCCGCCCACGGCCATCTCGAAGCGCCCCTTGCGGCGCGCGTCGGCGCCGGTGAAGGCGCCCTTCTCGTGGCCGAAGAGCTCGCTCTCCAGCAGGTTAGCCGAGAGGGCGGCGCAGTGCACGGCGACAAACGGGCCGCGCGCACGCGTGCTCAGGCGGTGGATGGCGTGGGCCACCAGCTCCTTGCCCGTGCCGCTGGCGCCGGTGATCAGGATGGTGGCCTGCGTCGGGGCGGCCTGGCGGATGGTATCGAAGACCGGCTGCATGGCCTGCGCATTGCCGATGATGTTCTCGAAGCCGTACTTGCTGTCGAGCTGCCGCTCGAGGTCGCGGTTCTTCTGCTCCATGTCGCGCGAGCGCAGCGCGCGCGCGATCAGCATGTCGAGATGGTCGAGGTTGACGGGCTTGGTCAGGAAGTCGTAGGCCCCCTGCTTCATGGCCTCGACCGCCGTCTCCACACTGCCGTAGGCCGTTAGCAGGATACAGACCACTTCAGGGTGCAGCGCCTGCGCGCGGCGCAGCAGCTCCAGGCCGTCCATGCCCGGCATGCGCATGTCGGTGAGCATGACGTCGACGGCGCCATCGGAAAGCAGGTCGAGGGCGCGGGCGGCGCTCTCGGCCAGGCGCACCTCGTATTTCGAGCGCAGCGCGCGTTGCAGGCCCTCGCGCGTGTTCTTGTCGTCATCCACAATCAGGATGACAGGGCGGCGTGGAGTGGTGTTGGATGACATTTGCGGTAGTTCTCCTGGGGGCGGGCTAGTCGTCGGTGCCCGGCGCCGGAGCCGCGATCTTGCGGATGCGGCGCTCGGCAAGTGGTAGAAGAATGCGGAAGCGGGTGCCGGTATCCGGCTTGCTGGAGACCTCGATCTGCCCGCCGTGCTCCTGCACGATGCGCTGCACAATCATGAGGCCCAGGCCGTGTCCCGATGACTTGGTGGTATGGTAGGGCTCGAAGATGCGGTTGAAGTCGCCGGGGGCGATGCCGGCGCCGCTGTCGAGGAAGTCGATCGTGAGGTAGGCGTCGCCGACCTGGAAGGAGATCGCCATGGTGCCGCCATCGGGCATGGCCTCGAGGGCGTTCTTGATCAGGTTGAAATAGACCTGCTTGATCTGGGCGGGGTCGACGGGGATCAGGGGCAGCCCCTCGGCGTTGGCAATGGCGATCTCGATACGGCGGTTCTCGATCTCGGTGCGCATCAGGGTGAGCGTCTCGCGCAGGAGGGTACCGGCGTTGGCCATCACGAGCTGCGGCCTGGCAGGACGCAGGGCGTGCAGGAACTGGGTGATGATCGCATCGAGACGGGAGACTTCGCTACGGGCGATCTGGACGAGCTCCGCCAGCGGCTCGCGCTGCTCCTGCGGCAGCGGTGCGATCTCGCGTGCCAGCAGTTCGAGGTGGATGTTGAGGGCGTTGAGCGGGTTGCCGATCTCGTGGGCCACGCCCGCCGCGAGCAGCTTGATGGCATTGAAGCGCTCGCCCTCGACCAGCGAGGCCTCCTGCGCGCGGTCGCGCGTGATGTCCCGCAGGATGATCAGCACCCCCTGCCCCTGCCCCTCCTCGTCCGGCAGCGGCACGGCATAGACGCTGAGGAAGCGGTGTTCGGGATAGGTCACCTCGATCTCGCGGCTCAGCAGGTGCGACCAGGCGGCATCGGTCTGCATCTCGGCAAGGTGCTCCCAGTCGAGCTCGCGCAGGTAGCGGGACATGGCGTGGCCCCGGAGTTTTTCGGCATCGAACCCCAGCAGACGCTCGGTCGCGCGGTTGGCGTAGTTCAGGCGTCCCTCGGCATCGAGCACCATGACGCCCTCCTGGATCGACTGGAAGACGGTCTCGAGCAGAGCGCGTTCGCGTGCCAGACGCTGCATCTGCTTCTGGAGGCTCTCGGGGTCGATCTTGTCGATGCGCGAAACGAGTCGGTCAAAGAAACCCGGCATAATCAGTTCACCGTCCAGTCATGCCTGAAAATTTGCGCCTTGAAATACATGCGGAAAGAGCTTAAAATTATCCGCGTTGAATTTCAACGCTTTTCAACCAAGGATGACCATGAGCACCGACAACAAGAAGACCCCCGCACCCGCCGACGAGGGGCTGGCCAACAAGCTGCCCGAGGAACTGCTGCCTGTTTACGAATGGTACCAGGCGCAGGGCAAGCAACTCATAATCTTTGCCGCCGTGCTGCTGGTGGTAGTGCTGGGCGTGATCTTTTACGTGCGCCACCGCGCGAACCAGAACGATCTGGCCTCGGCGGCGCTAATGACCACCGAGAGCGTCGAGGGCATGGAGAACCTCGAGCGCCAGTTCGGCGGCACCAAGGTCGGGCCCCTGATCCGCCTGCGTCTGGCCGAAGCCTACTATAATGCCGGCAACTACACGGCGGCCCGCGAGCAGTATGAGACTTTCCTGAAACGCCACAAGAGCCACCCGCAGGCCGACACCGCCCGCCTCGGCCTGGCGGCCACGCAGGAGGCCTTGCAGGAGTTCGCGGCGGCGGCAAAGGGGTTTGCCGCCTTCGCCGACGCCAATCCCGGCCATTACCTCTACCCCCTGGCTGTCATGGGACAGGCGCGCTGCCTGGCCGCCCAGAACGACAAGGCCGCGGCGCGTGATCTGCTCGACCGGCTGATCATCGCCAAGGCCGGCACCACCTGGGAGACCGAGGCCCGCGACTTGCAGGGCGTGATCGACCGCTTCGAGGGCTTCAAGACCGAATCGATCTTCGACAAGATGGACGCCGCCGCCAGGAAGCTGCCTGCCGGGGACGATTCCGGGGCTGCCAGCCTGCTTGATATCCTGCCCGCCACGCCCGCCACCACCAATGCGGCGCCTGAAGCGGCAGAGACACCTGCGGCAGAGGACGGTCAGGCGGAAGCCCAACCTGCCGCACCCGCCGTGGTGCCTGAAGCAGCGGCCACGCCCGATGCAAAGGCAGCGCCCGAGGCAAAGGCAGCGCCCGAGGCAAAGGCAGCGCCCGAGGCGGAGGAGCCAGAAAAAGCGGCTGCGGCGCCCGCAGCGGAAGCGGCACCTGCTGGGGAAGGCAAGTGACCACGCTCTACAAGCTGGTGCTGCCCGAGCATCTGAACCAGTATGGGTTCCTCTTCGGCGGCAACCTGCTGAAATGGATCGACGAGGCCGGCTGGATGGCGGCCAGCCTCGACTTCCCCGGCCACCACTTCGTGACCGTCGCGCTCGACAAGGTCGAGTTCCGCAAGGGTGCCCAGGGCGGCAACGTCCTGCGCTTCGATCTCGTCCGCCAGCGTATCGGCACGACTTCGGTCACCTACTTGGCATCCGTCACCCGCCGCAATATCGAGACCGGCGATGACGAGGAGATCTTCGCCACCCACATCACCTTCGTGAACGTCGATGAGCATGGTGCCAAGTGCCCCATCAGGAAGCCCGAGACGCAAGACGCCACATGAAATCCTACCGCAAGGAACTCTTCTTCCACCTCCCGCAACGCCGCGGATTCGTCAACATCACGCCGGATGTCGCGCGCTGTCTCGCCGAGAGTGGCATCCGGGATGGACTGGTGCTGGTCAATGCCATGCACATCACCGCCTCGGTCTTCATCAACGACGACGAGAGCGGCCTGCATGCCGACTTCGAGCGCTGGCTCGAGCGCCTCGCCCCCGAGAAGCCCTACGACCAGTACGCCCACAACGGCGTCGAGGACAACGCCGACGCCCACCTCAAGCGCTCGATCATGGGACGCGAGGTAGTCGTGGCCATCACCAATGGGCAGCTCGACCTGGGCACCTGGGAGCAGATCTTCTACGGCGAGTTCGACGGCCGCCGCCGCAAGCGCGTGCTGGTGAAGATTATCGGGGAGTAGCCCGCCTGCCACTGCGTGGCGGCGGCAGGTAGACAGTGGCAGTAGGCAGGAGACAGGGGACAGGGGACAGGGGAAAGTGGCAGTAGGCAGTAGCAGTGGCGGGTGTATGGGGCGCCAGCCACCGGTAGTGCCGGTAGTACCGGCAGCCACGGCAGTACCGGGCCTACCATGGGGCGACGGTACAGGAACCAGACTGCAAGCGTACAACTGCAAGGCACCCGCACTCCATCGCTGCACGGGGTTGCAGTCGCGTCAGAGTATTGACTTGTAACTTGGCGCTCTTAGCGTCTTGGCGGTTAATCAACTGTGTGCGGCTCGCCGGTCATGCCGCGTAGCGGCAGACAGGGACGGCTCGCCCTACCTTTCATTTGCTGTACCGTGAGCTTGTGCCGGGGCGGCGGGCGGGGTGGTTCGGTACAGCCTCATCACAATCGGCATAGTTTATGCTACCTTGTATCCCATCCGTGCCCGGCAAGCCGCCAAATGTGCTTTTCCGTGTACTCCAACATAATTTTTACCGCCCACCCAAGGATTCCCACGACATGAAAATGAAGCCTGTCCTCCTCCTGCTGCTGACCTGCCTGCTACCCGCGGGCTTGCTGTCTGGCGCGGAGGACAAGAAGGCCGAGACGCAGTTCAACTTCGCCACCGGTCTGCTGATCAAGAACGAGCATGCCCTTGCCGGCGACGAGTTCGAGGCGCTGCTGCGCAACTATCCCAACTTTACCCAGGCCGACATCGCCTGCTACCGCCTGGGCGAGGCGCGCCAGAAGGGTGGTCAGCCCGATGCCGCGCGCCAGGCCTTCGAGCGTCTGCTGAAGGATTTCCCGGCCTCCGACCGCGCACCGCATGCCCACTACTGGCTGGGCCAGCTCAAGTCCGGGGAAGATCCGGCGGCCGCCGCCAAGCACTACGCCGCCATCCTGGCGCAGTGGCCGGAGAGTCCCATCGCCGAGGCGGCGGCCTACGGTGCCGCGGAAAACCAGTTCAAAGCCGGCAACTGGGATGCCGCCATCACCGGCTGCGATGCGCTCCTGAAGAGCTTCCCCCACGGCGAGCAGGCCCCCAATGCCCTCTACACGCGCGGCTGGGCAGCTTTCCAAAGCGAGAAGTGGGAGCTGGCGTGCAGCAGCTTCGGGGAGTTCGTCAAGAAGGCGCCGCAGAATCCCCTGGCCGAGGTAGCGCGCGCCAAGCAGGCCCAGGCGTTGCACCGGCTCGGCCGCCTCGACGAGGCGCTGAAGCTCTACACCGAACTCTCGCCGCTCGACAACGAGTCGGGGCTGGCCTCATCCATCGGACGCGCCACGCTGCTCTTCGAGCGCGGCGACACCCCCGCCGCCGCCGAGGCCTTCGAGGCGGTGGCCAAGCGGCTCGCCGGCGATCCGCGCCGTCCCGCCTGCCTGCTGAATGCCGGACATGCCTGGTTTGCCACCAACAACTTCAAGCGCGCCGCCGCGGCCTTTGAGCAACTCACGCGCGACCACCCGCAGGATGCGCTGGCGCCGGCAGCCGCCTACTGGCTGGGGCAGGCGCACTTCCGCGGCGGCGATGCCGCCAAGGCCGTGGCCACCGTCACCCCGCTGCTAGACCAGGCCGCGCTGCAGAAGGCCCACGGCTTCGACCTGCGCCTGCTTCTCGCCGAGGCGCAGATGGCGCAGCAGGCCTATGCCGAGGCCGCCAAGGCCTATGCGTCAGCATGTCAGGCGCAGCCGGATCACCGCCTCGTCCCCGAGGCCTGGATGGGTGAACTGGCCGCACTGGAGAAGGCGGGTCAGACCGAGGCGGCCGAAAAGACCGCCGCTGCCTTCCTCGAGGCCCTGCCCAACCACGAGCGCGCCGCCGAAATGCGCTTCTGGCTCGGCGAGTTCCGCTTCCGCCGCCAGGCCTACGCCGAGGCCGACGAGGCGATGGCGGCCTTCCTGGCGGCTGCCCCCAAACACAAGCTGGCCCCCGAAGCGCTCTACAAGCGCGGCTGGTGTGCGCGGCACGGCGAACGCCACGCCGATGCCATGACCCACTTCAAGGCGCTCTACACCGCCTGGCCCGACCATCCGCTGGCCGCCGAAGCGGCGCTGCGGGCGGGTCAGGCCGCCGAGGCGCTCCGCAAACCGGCGGAGGCGTTCGAGGCCTATCAGCAGGCCCGCAAGCTGTCACCCGCGAGCGAGACGGCGGAACAGGCCTGGCTGGCCGGGACCGCCATCCTGCTGACCAAGGGCGACACGCAGAAAGCGCTTGAGACGGCGGCGGAGTTTGTTGCCAAGAATCCCAAGAGCACCCTGCTCCCCTACGCCGAGCTCTACCGTGCCGAGGCGCTGAGCCGTCTCGAACGCTTCGACGAGGCGCTCAAGGTCTATCAGTTGCCGCTCCTGCAGGAGGCCGCCACGGTACAGGAGGCCACCTTCGGTGCCGCCTGGTGTCTCGACCGGTTGCAGCGTCCCGCCGAGGCGGCCGCGGCCTATGAGAAGGTTGCCGGCGGCGGCAAGGGACGCGCCGTCGAGGCCGCCTACCTCGCGGCGCGCGCGTATGAGCAAGCCAAGGAATTCGGCAAGGCGCGCCAGGCCTATGCCGGGATCGCCGCCAACGAGGCGCAACCGGAAGCGCGGCGCGACGAGGCCGCCTACCGCGAGGCCTATTGCGCCTGGCAGGCCAAGGATGCCGAGGGCGCCGTCCGCAGCTACACGTCCATGCTGACGCAACGAGCCGACTCGCCCCTGGCTCCGCAGGCGCTCTACGATCTGGCCTGGGTGCTGCTGGAGCAGGACAAGCACGCCGATGCCGAGGCGCGCTTCCGGGAACTGGCCAAGCGCTTCCCCACCAACGCCCTCGCTGCCGACGTGCAGTTCCGCCTCGGCGAGCTGGCCTACGAGCGCGGCGACTACGCCGCCGCGGCCGCGGCCTATGAAACAGCGCTCAAGCAGCCCGGCATCAGCTTCGCCGGCGAGGTGCGCTACAAGCTCGGCTGGACCTACGAGCAGCTCAAGCGCCCCGACGACGCCATCAACTGCTTCGCCCGCCTGGCCGCCGACGATCCGCAGGGCGTGCGCGCACCCGAGGCGCGTTACCGCCAGGCGCGTCTGCTGCAGGAGGCGGGACGCCACGATCAGGCCCTCGCGGTGCTCAAGGAGATTACCGAGGGCACCTTTGCCGAGCATGCCGCACTGCTGCGGGCCGAGTCGCTGCGCGCCACGAACCGCCAGCGCGAAGCGCTCGAGGCCTACGACCACCTGCTTAAGACCTGGCCCGAGGGCTCCTTCCGTCTCGCGGGGCAACTGGGACGCGCCCACGCGCTGCGCACCGTCGGCGCCCACAAGGACGCGCTCGAAGCCTACTCCGCCGTCGCCGCCACCACGCCGAGCGAGAGCGCCGCGCAGGCCACACTCGGCCAGGGCTACTGCCACTTTGCCATGCAGCAGTGGGACGAGGCCGCCAAGGCCTTCCTGAAGGTCGATATCCTCTACGGCTACGAGAATCTCAAGAAGGAGGCGCTCACGCAGCTTGCCCTGACCTGGGAGAAGGCCGGCGATGCCGACAAGGCCGCCCGCTACCGTAACGAGCTTGCCCAGCGCTACCCGGAGAAGCCCTGAACATGAAGCTGCGCCTGCTCATCCTACTAATGCTTGCACTGCCCTGGGCGCTCCGTGCCCAGGCACCGGCGGACGCCACCGTACCGCCAGCCCCCGCCACGGAAACCGCGGAAGCCGCGATCACTGCTGAAGCTCCCGCCGGTGTGGCAGCCGGTACCGCGACAACTCTAGCCAGCGAGGCCGTCGCGCCCGGTGATGATGCGGCGGCGCCCGAAGCGGCTCCCGGTCCGAGCCTGGGCGAGCTTTTCAAGAGCGCCGGCCCGCTGATGTGGCCCATCCTGCTCTGCTCGGTCATCATGGTGGCCTTCATCCTCGAACGTGCCGTGAGCCTGCGCCAGGACTATATCTTCCCCGAGAAGCTGCGCGCCGGGCTGATGAAACTGGCGCGCGAAGGTGATGTCGCCAAGGCCATGGAGCTTTGCGAGAGTAACCGCTCGCCCTTCGCCCGCCTAATGCTTGCCAGCCTGCAGCGCGCCGGCCACGACGGCTTCGAGATGGAGGCGGCGCTCGAGGAGGCCGGCGCCCGCGTACTCTACGACCTGCGCCGCAACTGCAAGGTGCTGGCGGTCGTGGCGGACATCGCCCCGCTGCTGGGTCTGATGGGCACGGTCACCGGCATGATCAAGGCCTTCGACGTGGTGGCCCGTTCCGGCGCGCTCGGCCGTACCGAACTGCTGGCCGAGGGCATCAGCGAGGCGCTGCTGACCACGGCCTTCGGCCTGATCGTCGCCGTGCCCGCCGCCGTCTGCTACCACATCTACCGCGCCAAGGCCGAGAACCTGCTGCGTCTGATGGAGGACGCCGCCCTCGACATCCTCGCCGCGCTGCGCGCCGCCCGCAACGGAGCCGCCGGATGAAGGCCCTGCTCGACGAGGCGGAAGAGGGCAGCATCCGGATGACTCCGTTGATCGACGTGGTCTTCCTGCTGCTGGTCTTCTTTCTCGTGGCCACCACCTTCTACGAGGCCGAGAAGGACATCACCATCCGCCTCGCGGGCGCCACCGAGGGCGCGGAGCGCGACAGCACCGCCGACCTGCTGGTCATCAACATCGGCGAGGCCGGCGTGATCGTCATCAACCAGCGCGTCTACTCGGTGGATGAGCTCGAGGCCCTGCTGCGCCGGGGCCGCGCACGCAACCCCCAACTGGCCGCCATCATCCGCTGCGACCGCCGCGCCCGCCATGCCGACTTCGTCAAGGTGCTCAACCTCTGCGAGCGTACCGGCGTGCGCCAGGTGGCCGTGGCGACCATCCAGACCGACGAGTGACGCAATGGCGCGACGCGCATCACGACCGCTCCGGCTGTGGCGGCTGGCTCTCCTGCTGGCCGCGGCGCTGGTGCCGTGTCTGACGCGCACGGCGGAGTACGTGCCCAACGGCGAGTCGGGAGGCTTCATCCGCCTCGCCGCCGACGAGCACGGGGGCGCCGACACCTTCAGCGTCAGCCTCGCCCGCAAGGATGGCGCCCCTGCCGCCGCTGCCGGTGCCATCCGTCCGCAAACCCTGCTCTGCCAGCGCGACCGCGGCGGCTGGCTGATCTATGCCGGCGGCTGGCCCGAGGATCTGGACGGCACCTACGACCTGCTCGTCCGTTGCGGCGCAGCAGACGATGCCCGCATCATCCGCCTGCCGGACGCCATCCGGCGGCGCACGCGGCGCATGGATGTGGCCTTGCTGCTCGACGACTCGCGCAGCATGCGCACCACCGACCCCCAGCGGTTGCGCGTGGCCGCCGCGCGTCTCTTCGCCCAGATGGCCGCCCTGCGCGGCAACATCGAGACGCTGACCATCGTCGCCTTCAACCGGCGCGCGCACCTGCTGCTGCCCCCTACCCCGCCCGGCGACAGCGCTGCCGTGGATGCCGCCCTGGAACGGCTCGAGGCCTCCGGGGCGACCGACCTCGACAGCGCCTTCGCCCTCGCCTATGAGCAGCTCGACCGCCTGCCGTCCTCGCACAAGATCGCCGTGGTGCTGTCGGACGGACGCGACGAACCGGGACACTACACCTTCGGCCACCGCCGCTTCTCCGCGCGCCAGTGGCCGGTACACACCATCGGTCTCTCCGACGATATCGACGAGCAGTGCCTGCAAATGATCGCCGCCTCGACCGGCGGTGCCTACCACCGCGCGCACAGTACCGAGGCACTGGCACGCATCTTCCGCGATATCGCCGCCGCACTCCAGTCCGGCGTCACGGTCGGCGAGTGGCATCTTGATGGCGGTGACGAGGCGGCTTTTCCGGTCGACGACACACTGCGCCTCCTCTCCCTGGCCCTGCTCGACCGTACCGAAGCCCGCTCCGCCTGTGCCCTGCAGGCACCTGACGGTACATCGCACGCCCTCTCCAGCACCTGGGCCACCGACGCCTTCGCGGATCTCTTCGCACCCGCCGCGGGCAATTGGCAGGTGAAGGGTATCGCCGGCAAGGCGCTGCTCTCCGTCACTGGCGTCAGCTCGCTGGAGCTTGTCCCCTTCCCCGTTGTCCGTCCCGCCGAAACCAACAAGCCCATGCCCGTGACAGCCTTCGTGATGGAGGGCAGCCAACTGCTCAAGCCGGTGCGGATCGTGGCACAGCTTCCCGACGGTACAGCCGTCACGCTGCACGACGACGGACTCAACGCCGACGGTGCCGCCGCGGACGGCATCTACGGCGCCTACCTGTCGCTCAAGACGCCGGAACAGATCCGCCTCTCCCTTACCGCCACGGGCCAGACCGCGGGTGGCCAGGCTTTCCAGCGTTTCACGTACCGTGAGCTGGAAGCGGTGATACACGCGGTACCAATCACCGGCGCCACCACCCGCATTATACCTCCGGCAACGCTGCCCGGCGCCATCAGCCGCGGACCGGCCGCCTATCCCCTGCCCCGTCCTGCCGACACCGCCGCCCCGCCCGCACCCGCCAAGCCCCAAACGGAGTACGCCTTCGCCGGGCATGGCCGCGCGGCACCCCTGGCTACCATAGCGCACGAGCCCCAGCTACCCGTGCCGAACGCCGTCACCCCCGCCGAGATTCTGCTCCCTCTCGATGCCGAAGTGCCGCCCGAGCCGCCGGAGGAGGAGATAGAGTCGCCCGCGCAGTCCGTGGAGCAAGCGGAAGTGCCGGAAGAGGAACAGGCGTCCGAACCAGTCGCGGAAGAAGGAGCGCCCTCCGGGACTCCCGCCGATGATGCACCGTCACCAGCGGCATCCGCGGGTGACGCGCAACCTGCGCGTCTGCCGGTCAACTTATGGAAGATTGTTTTACTGATTGCGGCGATCATCTTCCTCTGCTGGATGATCTGGCGCTGGTTCACCCGTCCCTCAATGGCGGTCTCGCGCATGGCGAGCTTCTTCCTCGTGAGCCTGCTGCTGCATGGGATACTCGCCATCCTGCTGATGGATCTCCTTGTGCAGACCAGAGTGATCACCGTCGAGCAGATTTCGCCCCAACTGGCCATTTCGCTGCAGGCCATCGAATCCTCGCTGGGGATCCAGCTCACACCCCCCGGCCCGGCGGTACCACTGGCGGCACAGAGTGCCGGCGCTACCGAAGTGGCCCGTGCCACCATGCAGGCGAAAAGCACCTTGCCGCAGACCATCGAGCCGTCGCGCCCCGCAACCGACGAACCCTCCACCATGCGCGCGATCCTCGAACCCGACATCCCCGATCCGGATCATGCCGGCATGACGCCCGTCGCGGCACCGGAGACGCCCGCACCGCCGCCCACGCCCGAGGCACCCACCGAAACCCTTGAGGCGGTCAGGCCGGAGGCTGTCGCGGAAACGCCACCACCACAGCAGGAGCCGGAACCGGTCACGCTCGGGCGCGCCGTGGCCGAGACGCCCCGGCAACCTCTCCCGCCCGCGCCCACCGCCATGCCACGGCAAATGGACAAGCCGCAACCATCGCGGGTCGCGGTCACAACACCCCGGACAGCGGCGGCGTCGCGGCCAATTACCAGCGTTACCATGATCGAACGCCCCGAACTCCCCGCATCTCCATCATCCGCCGCCGAACCTGACGCACCGGTGCTTCCAGAGCCGATCAAGGTACAGACGGCGGAGCAGACACCGGAGACGCCCACCCCCAAGTCACTGCCGCGGGCACCGGCCAGGGAAATCGTAGCATCCCAAGCCCCCGATCTAACCACAGCCCCGCTGCGTCCCACC
>LSQX01393736.1_pt1 | contig 17752 bp, 14 predicted proteins | sample 654561 | NCBI WGS metagenome assembly LSQX01 (sample SAMN04489861, study PRJNA283612) | anaerobic digester metagenome | isolation source: 4 biogas reactors fed with cattle manure at either 37C or 55C with and... | place: Denmark: Kongens Lyngby | collected 2014
CGACGAGGCGCAGCCGTTCTACGTCAATTCGCCCTTCGGCATCGCGCTCGCGCACAACGGCAACCTGATCAACACCGACGCACTGCGGCGCGAGGTGTTCGAGACCGACCGCCGCAACATCAACACCGAATCCGACTCCGAGGTGCTGCTCAACGTCTTCGCGCACGAGCTGGACCGCGAGCGCGCGCTCACCCCGGAAGCCGCGCTCAACGCGGTCGAGGGCGTGCACCGCCGGGCCCGCGGCGGCTACGCGGCCGTGGCGCTGGTCCTCGGCCTGGGCCTGGTGGCCTTCCGCGACCCCAACGGCATCCGTCCGCTGGTGCTGGGCCGGCGCGACACCGGCGCCGGCACCGAATACGCGGTCGCGTCCGAGTCGGTGGCGCTCGACATCCTCGGCTTCGAGCGGATGCGCGACGTCGAGCCCGGCGAGGGCATCGTGATCACAGCGCGCGGCGAACTCCACCAGCGCGCCTGCGCCGAGCCCGCCGAACACGCACCCTGCATCTTCGAGTACGTGTACTTCGCGCGCCCGGACTCCATGATCGAGAACATCTCGGTGCACAAGGCGCGCATGCGCATGGGCGTGACGCTGGGCGAGAAGATCCTCCGCGAGCGGCCCGACCACGACATCGACGTGGTGATCCCGATCCCGGACACCTCGCGCGACTCCGCGCTCGAGATCGCCAACGTGCTCGACGTGAAGTACCGCGAGGGCTTCATCAAGAACCGCTACGTCGGGCGCACCTTCATCATGCCGGGGCAGGGCGAGCGCGCGAAGTCGGTCAAGCGCAAGCTCAACCCGATCCCGCTCGAGTTCCGCAACCGCGTGGTGCTGCTGGTCGACGATTCGATCGTGCGCGGCACCACCTCCCGGCAGATCGTGCAGATGGCGCGGGACGCCGGCGCGCGCAAGGTGTACCTGGCCTCGGCGGCGCCTCCGGTCCGCCACCCCAACGTCTACGGCATCGACATGCCGTCTGCCGAGGAGCTGATCGCGAACGGCCGCAGCGAGAAGGAGATCGAGTCGATGCTCGGCTGCGACTGGCTGGTGTACCAGGACCTGCCCGACCTCGAGGCCGCGGTGGCCGGGCACAAGTTCCCCGGCAAGAGGTTCGACAGCTCCTGCTTCAGCGGCGAGTACGTGACCGGGATCGAACCGGGGTATTTCGAGCGCCTGCGGCAGCTGCGCTCCGACGAGGCGAAGAAGAAGCGCAGGCTGGGCGCCTGAGGTGGGCGGCTCGCTGTTCGAGGCCGCGCGCCGCTGCCTCGCGGCCGCCTCGCCGGAAGACAAGGTCTCCGCCACCCACGCGGAAGCCGAGGCATTCCGCGGCGGACGATCGGCGATCGACGGGCCCGATCCCGCGCCGCGGCCCATCCGCATGCCTGGCCGGCCGCTGCGCCCGCGCCTGGTGCACCCGCGCGAACTGCCGCGCCGGGGGCTCGGAACCGACGAAGGCAGGGCGGCCTTCATCCACGCGATCGCGCACATCGAATTCAACGCCATCGACCTGGCCTGGGACGCGGTCTACCGCTTCCGCGGCATGCCGGCGCGCTACTACGCGGACTGGGTGCAGGTGGCCGACGACGAGGCGCGCCATTTCACGATGCTGCGGGAGCGGCTGCGCGGGCTCGGCTTCGACTACGGCGATTTCGACGCCCACAACGGCCTCTGGGAAATGGCGGAGAAGACCGCGGGCGACGTGGTCGCGCGCATGGCCCTGGTGCCGCGCGTACTCGAGGCGCGCGGGCTGGACGTGACGCCGGGGATGATCGCGAGGCTGCGCGCGCTGGGCGACCATGCCACCGCCGGCATCCTCGAGGTCATCCTGGAGGAAGAGGTCGCGCACGTCGCCGCCGGCAGCCGCTGGTTCCGCTGGAGCTGCGAGCGCCGCGGCATCGATCCGGAGCCGCGGTTCCGTGAGCTTCTCGCCGAGTACGCACGCGCCGTGCTGCACGGCCCGTTCAACATCGACGCCCGCAGCGCCGCCGGCTTCAGCGACGACGAACTGGCCGCGCTGCGGCAGCTCACGGACTGATCCCGGATCCTCCCTGGTCCCGGGTCTCCAGTCCCCCGAGCCGGACCCCGTCCGCGCCGACCCGCAGCACCGAGCCGTGTTCGTACCAGTCGCCGAGCACCACGCGCGTGCATGCGCGGCCGTCGACCTCGAGCGGATGCACCGCCGGGCGGTGGGTGTGCCCGTGGATCAGCAGGTCCACGCCGTGCTCCCGGAACGCCGCGGCGACGGCTCCGGGCGCGACATCGGTGATCGCCTCCATGGTGCCGGCATCGCGCAGTTCGCCCTGGCGGGCCCGGCTCGCGGCGCGCGCCTGGCGGGCAAAGGCGAGCCTGGCCTCCAGCGGCTGCGCGAGGAACCCCGCCTGCCAGGCCGGGTCGCGGGTCTGCGCGCGGAACTGCTGGTAGGCCAGGTCGTCGGTGCACAGGGTGTCGCCATGCATGAGCAGCGCCGGCCGCCCGTACAGGTCCACGACCGTCGGGTCGTCCAGCAGGTGCATCCCCGCACGCCGCGCGTAGTCCGCCCCGATGAGGAAATCCCGGTTCCCGTGCATGAAGTGGACCGGGACGCCGGCCGCGGACAGCGTCGCCAGCCGGTCCGCCACGAAGGCGCCGGTGGCGGACGGATCGTCATCGCCCACCCAGGCCTCGAACAGGTCGCCGAGGATGTACAGCGCCCTGGCGCGCCGCGCCTCGCCCTCGAGGAAATCGCCGAACAGCCGGGTGATCTCCGGCCGTTCCGGATCCAGGTGCAGGTCGGAGATGAAGAGCGTCGTCATCCCGGGATTGTACGGCGGCAGGCCGGCGCGTCCCGGCAGGCGCGAACGGCTAGAATCTCCGGCCACCCGTGACTTCACACGACGCCATGACCTGCCGTACCCGCTTCGCCCCAAGCCCCACGGGCTACCTGCACATCGGCGGCGCCCGCACCGCGCTGTACTGCTGGCTGGAGGCGCGCCGCCGGGGCGGGCAGTTCATCCTGCGCATCGAGGACACGGACCGCGAACGCAGCACGCAGGCCGCGATCGACGCCATCCTCGAGGCCATGGACTGGCTGGGCCTGGACTACGACGAGGGCCCGGTCTACCAGACCGCGCGCGTGGAGCGCTACCGCGAGGTGGCCGAGCAGCTGGTGGCCGCGGGCCACGCGTACTACGCCTACGAGTCGCGCGAGGAGCTGGACGCCATGCGCGAGGCGGCCATGGCCGCCGGCCAGAAGCCGCGCTACAACGGGGCCTACCGCGACGCCGGCGCGCCCTGGCGGGACGATCCGGACCGCGTCGTCCGCCTCAGGAACCCGCTCGACGGCGTGGTGGCCTGGGACGACAAGGTCAAGGGCCGCATCGAGATCGCCAACGCCGAGCTCGACGACCTGGTGATCTTCCGCCCCGACGGCTATCCGACCTACAACTTCGCCGTCGTCGTCGACGACCTCGACATGGGCATCACCGACGTGGTGCGCGGCGACGACCACGTCAACAACACGCCGCGCCAGATCAACATCTACCGCGCGCTGGGCGCGGAGCCACCGGCGTTCTCGCACCTGCCGATGATCCTCGACGAGCACGGCGCGAAGCTCAGCAAGCGCACCGGCGCCGCCGACGTCATGCAATACCGCGACATGGGCTACCTGCCGCACGCCCTGCTCAACTACCTGGTGCGGCTGGGCTGGTCCCACGGCGACCAGGAGATCTTCTCGATCGACGAGATGCAGCGCCTGTTCGACCTGAAGGACGTGAACGCCAAGGCGGCGCGCATGGACCCGGCGAAGCTCGGCTGGCTCAACCAGCAGTACCTGAAGTCCGACGACCCGGCCGACGTGGCCAGGCACCTCGAGTGGCACCTGCGCGCCGCCGGCTGCGACCTGGCCGCGGGGCCTGCGCCCGCCGACGTCGTGGTCGCACTGCGCGACCGCGTGCAGACGCTCGCCGACATGGCCGAACGCGCGCTCGTCTGGTACCGGCCGCTGTCGGCCTACGACGACACCGCCGTGGCCCGGCACCTGAAGCCGGAAGCCGGGGCCGCCCTCGCCGAGGCCCTCCGTCGCCTGGAGGCACTCCCCGCCTGGGACGTCGAGGCGATCGCGGGTGCGCTGCAGGCCACCGCCGAAGCGCTTGGGCTGGGCATGGGCAAGGTCGCGCAGCCGCTGCGGGTCGCGATCACGGGGACCCAGGTCAGCCCGGACATCGCGCACACCGTCTACCTTGCGGGACGTGGGGAGGCTCTGAAGCGCATCGAGGCGGCGATCGCCTTGGCGTCCGGCTGACATCGCCGCGCGCGGCTTGAGTCCACGTGCCTTCGGCACCATCATCGAAGGCATGTCCGCCCACGCACACGCCTGCATCGACCCCAGGCACCACGTCCACGATGGCGCCGCCTTCGTGGCCGCGGTCGAGCGCGCCTGCCGCGAGCGCGGCCTGCGGCTGACGCCGATCCGCGCGCACGTCCTGGGGCTCATCGCCGACGCGGAGCAGCCGCTCAAGGCCTACGACCTTCTCGACCGGGTGCGCGAGGGCAACGGGCCGGGCGCCGCCGGCCCGCCCACGGTCTACCGCGCGCTCGACTTCCTGCAGGCCAACGGCTTCATCCACAAGCTGCAGTCGGTCAACGCCTTCGTGGCCTGCCACCACCCCAGCACCGCGCAGCACTCGGTGCCGTTCCTGATCTGCGACAGCTGCCATGCGGCGATCGAGCTCGAGGACCTGGCGATCGTTGCCGCGCTCGACCAGCGCGCCCGCGCGCTGGGTTTCGAACCGCGGGCGCAGACGCTGGAAGTGCACGGGACCTGCGCCGCCTGCAGCGACGCGGGCGGGCGCTGACTCAGCGCGGGAACAGCCCCGGCACGTCGGCGGGCAGGGATCCTTCCAGGCGCAGCAGGAAGGCCTTGGTCGGCAGCCCGCCGCCGAATCCCGTCAGCGATCCATCGGCGCCGATCACGCGATGGCAGGGCAGGACGATCGGCAGCGGATTGCGGCCGTTGGCGGCGCCGACGGCGCGCGTCGCCGACGGCCTGCCGAGGCGCAGCGCGAGGTCGCGGTAACTCCAGGTCTCGCCGTAGGGGATCGACGCCAGCGTCGTCCACACGCTGCGCTGGAAGTCCGTGCCCTGCGGCGACAGCAGCAGTTCGAAGCTGCGCCGGCGGCCTGCGAAATACTCGTCCAGCTGGCGACACGCCTCGTCCAGGATCGGGCTGCGGCCCTCGCGCCAGCCCGCGTCCGCCGGAGGCGGGCGGGGCGGCGGGAAGTCGATTCGCCGCAGCCCCCCGTCGTCCGCGGCGAGCGTGAGGATGCCGATGGGGGTCTCCAGGCGGGTGAAGGTGATGCTCATGGGCGGATTGCCTCCGGTGTCGGTGGGCGGGGTCCTCCCCGCCGGGCGTGGCCCGGCGCGCCTTCGCGCGCCGCTGCCACCGGGTGTGCCGCATCGCGCCAGAGCTGGACGACCGCATACGCGCGCCACGGGCGCCAGGCCTCTGCGCGGGCCGCGAGCGCCTTGTCGCCGGGTCGCGGGCCGCCTGCCTGCAGCGCCTTCCGCAGGACGAGGTCACCGGCGGGGAATGCGTCCGGATGGCCCAGTGCGCGGAGCGCGATGTACTGCGCCGTCCATGGCCCGATTCCCGGCAGCTGCACCCAGCGCTCGACGAAGTCGTCGAGCGTGCGGCCCGGGTCGAAGTCCACGGAGCCGTCGAGCAGCGCGCGCGCCACCGTCCGGACCGTGTCCGCGCGCGCCCGCGTCAGGCCCAGCGGGACCAGGTCCGCATCGGCAAGGGCGGCGGGCGTCGGGAAGACGTGGTCGAGGCCCTCCGCCAGGGGCGCCGGCAGCGGCGCCCCGAACCGTCGCGCGATCCGCGAAGCGAGCGTCCGCGCCGCGGCCACGCTCACCTGCTGGCCAAGCACGGCCCGCACCGCTGCCTCGAAGCCGTCCCAGGCGCCGGGGAGCCGCAGTCCGGGGCGCGCGCGCAGCAGCGGGCGCAGCCTCGGGTCGGCCGCGAGCGCGTCGGCGATGCTCCCGGGATCCGCGTCCAGGTCGAACATGCGCCGCAGGCGCTGCACGACATCGAGCAGGCGCGCGGCCGGCGGTGCGTGCAGTTCCAGCTTGAGCGCGTGCTCCGCACCGGGCCAGGCGGAAACCCGCATCCAGCCGGGCGGCGAGCCGTCGCGGCCCGCGACCACGCGCGCATAGCCGTCGCCGTCCACCGCTTCCACGCCGGGCAGGGCGCGTCCGCGGAGGAAATCGAGCATGGCGGGGAAGTCGTAGGGCGGGCGGTAGCCGAGGCGCAGCACCAGGGCATCGCCGTGCATCCGCCGCGCCGCCGCGTCCGGGTGCCGCCGCAGCTCGCCGGGCGCCATCCGGTAGGCGTCCTGGAAGGCGGCGTTGAAGCGGCGCAGGCTGTTGAAGCCCGCCGCCATCGCGACTTCGGTGACCGGCAGCGCGGTTTCGGTCAGGAGCTGCTTCGCGAACAGCAGGCGCCGGGTGCCATGCACGCCGACCGGGGGCGCGCCCACGCGGGCGACGAAGAGCCGCCGCAGCTGGCGTTCACCCAGGCCGACGCGAGCTGCCAGCGCCGCGAGCGGTGCCTCGGCCAGCGCACCCTGGTCGATCAGCGCCAGCGCCCGGGCGATCGCGGCGTCCCCGCGCCGCCAGCTGCCGTCGGACGGCGACAGCTCCGGCCGGCAGCGCAGGCACGGGCGGTAGCCGGCGGCCTCCGCGGCGGCCGCATTGGGGTAGTAGCTCACGCGCCTGGCATAGGGCGCGGGGCAGACCGGGCGGCAGTAGATCCGGGTGCTGTGGACCGCCGTGAAGAACAGCCCGTCGAAGCGCGCGTCGCGGCTGCGGCGCGCCTGGTCGCAGACTTCGGGGGCGGGAAGGGACGAGCGGGGCATGGGTGCAGGCTAGCACCGGAGCGCGGCCCCGACTCGCCGTTTTCGGACATCGGCAGCCGGCGTTCCGCGACCGCCGGGCCGCGGCCGCCGGGCCCTAGAACAGCACCCGCACGCCGGCCGAGAGCCCCCGCCCGGGCAGCGGGGCGAGGTCCTTGAGGAAGGAGGTGTGCACCCGCGCTTCCTCGTCCAGCAGGTTGGCGCCGTCGAGGAACAGCTCGACCGCGCTTCCTCCCGGCGTGTCCATGTGCCAGGCGACGCCGGCATGCACCAGGGTGTAGCCGGGGGTGGACGACTCGGCCCGCGCGGTGTCGTCCTGGCGCGCGTGCCGCACCGCGCCGAGGCCCGCCCGCCAGTGGTGGCCGGTCCACCGCAGCTCGGCGCCCAGGCGGGGGGGAGCGATGCGCGGAAGAGGCCCGTCCAGCGGGAGTTCCGCGAGATGGCCGTGCGCGTGGTCGCCGTGCGGGACGTTGATCCCGACCGTCCGCGTTCCGCTCCCCACGAGCCGGCCGCGCACGGCGTCGCCGAACGCACGCAGCGTCCAGCGGCCGGTGTCGCCGTCGATGAAGGTCCACTCCGCCTCGACCTCGCCGCCGCTGAAGCGCGCGTCCTCCTGGTTCCAGACGCGCACCGGCAGGCCGTCCTCGATGATCCCGCTGTCGGCGAGGTGGATGAAGTCCGCGTAGCGCAGGTGGTACAGCGAGACGCCCAGGCGCAGCGGGCCGCGATGCCAGTGCAGGCCGAGCTCGGCGCGCCGCGCGGTTTCCACGCCCAGGCCCGCGTCGCCGAATTCCCAGCTCCTCGTGGCCACGTGCAGGCCCCCGGAATACAGCTCCTCCGCGGACGGGGAGCGCTGCGCGCGGTCCAGGCCCAGCGACACGTGCACCTCGGGCGTGAGGTCCCAGCGCGAGGCCAGCGACAGGCTGGTGGTGCTGAACCTGCGCGGCGCACCTGCCCCGTCCGCGGCATCGATGCGGTTGCGGTCGTGGCGCAGGCCGAGCTCGAGGCTGACCGGGCCGATGCCGCGCTCCCCGATCCAGAACACGCCCGCGTCGCGCGACTCCGAGTCCGGGACGAAGGCCTCCGCGCCCCGGGCCGCGAAGTCGCGCTGCGACCACTGCACGCCGAACGCGCCGTCCCAGGCTCCGAAGGGGCGGTGCGCCAGCTCCACGCGTGCCTCGGTCATGCGGTTGTCGAAGACCGTGCCGACCTCGCCGCCTTCGTACTCGGTGTGCGTGTAGTCGGTGTGCGCCAGCCGGGCGCGAAGGCTCTGGAACGGGCCGGCGTCGTCGAGGCCGCCCCGCAGCTCCGTGCGGTGCTGGTCCATCGCGACGTGCACGTCGCCGTGCGCTTCGTGGTCCCCGTGGTCGTGGTCGTGGCCGTCGTCTCCAGCCGGGGAGTGGACGTGGCCGGGCAGGCCATAGCGCGTGGAGTACATGCTCTGGCCGAGCCCAAGGAAGCCGCGTCCGCCGATCCACGACGCGCCGAGGGCCGCGCTGTCGGTCCGCACGAAGCTGTTGGGCAGCACGCCGCGCCGGGCGCCGCCGTCGGGATCGCGCAGCGCGGCGCTCTCCGCGTACCCGGGGATGTCGACGTCCCCGGTCTCGCGGTGCAGGGCATCGGCATGGAACACGAATCGCCCCGACGACGAGGTCCCGTCCAGCCGGAGCATGCCGGTGTACTCGTCGTTGACGCTGCCGGCGCGCAGCTCGACCCGCCCTTCGAGCGGGCGCGAGGTGGCGTGCTCCGGGATGCGGCCATCGACCACGTTGACCGCGCCGCCGATGGCGCCGTTGCCGTAGAGCAGGCTCGCCGGCCCCTTCAGCACTTCGATCTGGTTCGCGAAGAAAGGCTCGATGCTGACCGCGTGGTCGACGCTGACGGTGGATACGTCGCCGGCGGCGAGGCCGTCGCTGAGCACCTGCACGCGCGCGCCATCGAGGCCGCGGATGACCGGCCGGCCGACCCCGGCGCCGAAGAACGACGACTGCACGCCGGGCAGCCTCGATACGGTGCCGCCGATCGTGCCGGCCTTGGCGGCATCCAGCTGTTCGCCGGCCAGCACCGCCACCGGACGGGCCAGGTCCTCCGCGGTCCGGGCGATCGGGTTGGCGCGCACGCGGATGGCGTCGAGGTCGGTCACGCCATGGGCGTGGTCCGGGTCGGTCGCCTCGGCGCCGGACGCGGCCGCGGGGCCGGCGGCCATCCCCGCGAGCAGGGCGGTGGCCAGGAGGGCGGGGGACAGGCGCGGACAGGGCGGGAGAAGCACGGGCAGGGACATTCCAGGATCGGTGGCGGGAGCTGGGGATGGAATGTTATATTGTTCCAACTCCAAGCGACCCGTCCGGAAGTCATGGCCTCATCCTGCAAGCTCCACCGGGCCGACCGGGTCGGCGTCGCCGCGTCCTTCCTGTGCGCGGTGCACTGCGCCCTGCTTCCCCTGGCGCTGGCGGTGATGCCCGCGCTCGGACTGTCGGCGGCCGGCCGGATCGACGTCGACCAGGCGTTCACGGTGTTCGCGACCGTGCTGGGCGCGACGACCCTGGCCATCGGCTTCCGCCGGCATCGCGCGTTCCGCGCCTGGGCGCTGCTGGTGCCGGGCCTGGCCCTGGTCTGGCTGGGTGCCTTCACGACCCTGCACGACCATGGCCTCAAGCACGCGGCGATGATGACCGCGGGCGGCCTGATGATCGCCGGGGCCCACTTCCTCAACCTGCGCCTGACGCACGCGGCCGGACGTCCCCGGGCACGGTGAAACCCGCGCCCGTGCTACGATTCCCGCCCTGTGGCGCGCACGGGTGCGCCATCCGGAACGAACCACCAGGAGCATCAGATGGGCAAGGGCGACCGCAAGACCGCCAAGGGCAAGCGCTACAACTCCAGCTACGGCAACGCGCGCAGCAGGGCCACCGCGAAGGCGGCCGGCACCACCGCCGCCCCGGTCGCGAAGAAGGCCACCAGGACCGTGGCCAAGGCCCCGGCGAAGAAGGTCGTGGCCAGGAAGACCGTCGCCAAGGACTGAGTGCCGCGCCGGCCAGCGAACGAAGCCCCGCGATGCGGGGCTTCGTCGTTTGGCGGGTCGTGCGACCGGGCGGCCGCCGCGCCGGATCAGCGGGCTTCGGCGCCCGCTTCGATCTCCGCCCACACCCGCATCAGGTTGCCGCCGAGGATCTTGCGGATGGCCTCGTCGGAGTGGCCGCGCTCCTGCAGGCCGGCCACCAGGTTCGGGAAGTCGGCGACCGTGCGCAGGCCTTCGGGCAGTTCGCCATCGACGCCGTCGAAGTCGGAGCCGATGCCGACGTGGTCGACGCCCAGCAGCCTGACCGCGTAGTCGATCTGGTCGAGCACGTCGCTGATCGGCGCATCCACCTTCGGGTGGTCCAGCGCCCATTGGTCCGAGAAGGCCTTCCGGTCCAGCGGCGGCTCGCCCGCCGCGACGCGCTCGGCGTTGCGCCGGTCGAAGGCCAGCGACTCGCGGAACCAGTCGCGGGTGTTGGCCGCGGCCTGCGGATTGACGAAGGGCGTGCCGAACGGGATCTGCACCACGCCGCCCTTGTCCGCGATCAGCCTGGCAAGCTCGTCGCTCAGGTTGCGCTCGAAGCCCGGGGTGAAGTGGCGCATCGCCGAGTGGCTGGCGATCACCGGCACGGTGCTCAGTTCGACGGCCTGGCGCACGGCCTCGTCCGAGATGTGCGAAACGTCGACCATGATCCCGAGCCGGTTCATTTCCGCGACCACCTCGCGGCCGAACGGGCTCAGGCCGTTCCAGCGCTTCTCGACGGTGTACGAAGAGTCCGCGATGCGGTTGTTGCCGCTGTGCGCGAGCGTGATGTAGCGGATCCCGCGCTTGTGGAAGAACTCGAGCTGGGCCAGGTCCTCGCCGATCGGGCCGCCGTTCTCCAGCCCCATGGGCAGCAGCACGCGGCCGCCCTCCAGCAGGCGCTCGACGTCGCCGGGCGAGGTGAGGATGGCGAAGCGGTCGGGATGGCGCGCCACCAGGGCTTCCACGGCGTCGATCTGCATGTTGGCCGCCTGCCAGGCGGTCCCCGACTCGTCCTGGCGCGCCGAGGTGTAGATCGACATGAAGGCGACGTCCAGGCCGCCTTCGCGCGCGCGGGGATAGTCGAACTCGCGGTCCGGCGCGGCTTCGCCAAGGTCCGCCCAGTCGGAGACCAGCACGCCCGGGGCATCGATATGGGTGTCGACGATCAGGGCGTCGGCCGCCAGCGCGCGTGCCGCGTCGGTGGCCTGCGCCAGTGCCGACGCGGGCAATGCCAGGGCGAGGGCAAGCGCGAGGGCAGGCGGCAGGGGGCTGTGGCTGGGGCTTCGGGGCATCGGATGGCTCCTTGACGTGTGGAAGGGTGGGGCCCGGGTCGCGGCGCGCGGGCCGGGGCCGGGGACTGCGACTCAGGCCATGCGGCGGCCGCCGGCGAACACCGAGTGCACCAGGTCGCCGCCCAGCCAGTAGCAGAGCGCCGCGGGTTCGCGCACGCGCCAGCGCACGAAGTCGGCGCGCAGGCCGGCCCGCAGCCGGCCGCGGTCGTCGAGGCCCAGTGCGCGCGCGGCGTGCACGGTGGCGCCGCGCAGCGCTTCGGCCGGCGTCAGCCGGAAGTGGGTACAGGCCAGCTGCATCGCCTGCCGCAGCGACAGCAGCGGCGAGGTCCCCGGGTTGCAGTCGGTGGCCACGGCCATCGGCACGCCGTGGGCGCGGAAGGCGTCGATCGGCGGCAGCGTGGTTTCGCGCAGGACGTGGAAGGCGCCGGGCAGGAGCACGGCCACGGTACCGGCCGCGGCCATCGCCCGGACGCCGGCCGGGGACGTGTGTTCGACGTGGTCCGCGGACAGGCCGCCGAACGCGGCCACCAGCGCGGCGCCGCCGCCGTCGCTGAGCTGGTCGGCGTGCAGCTTGACCGGCAGTCCGAGCGCGCGCGCGGCCTCGAACACGCGCCGGGTCTGGTCGTCGCTGAAGCCGATGCGCTCGCAGAAGGCGTCGACCGCATCCACCAGGCCTTCGGCGTGCAGGCGCGGCAGCCATCCGCAGACGGCGTCGATATAGCCCTCGGCGTCGCCGGCGGATTCCGGCGGCAGCGCGTGCGCGCCGAGGAAGGTGGTGCGCACGTCGATGCCGAGCGCGTCGCCCAGCCTGCGCGCGACGCGCAGCATCCTGCGCTCGCTGGCGAAGTCGAGCCCGTAGCCTGACTTGACCTCGAGGGTGGTGACGCCGTCGGCGAGCAGGGCGCGGGCGCGCGGCAGCGATTGCGCGAGCAGCTCGTCCTCGCTTGCGTTGCGGGTGGCGCGGACGGTGGAGACGATGCCGCCGCCGGCACGCGCGATCTCCTCGTAGCTGGCGCCGCCGAGGCGCTGCTCGAACTCCGCGGCGCGGTCGCCCGCGAAGACCAGGTGGGTATGGCAGTCGACCAGCCCGGGCGTCACCAGGTCGCCGCCGGCGTCGATCACTTCGATGGCGAGTTCGTCCGGCCGGGCGGGCAGCGCGGCGGCGGGGCCGGCGAAGGCGATGCGCCCGTCACGCCAGCCCAGCGCGCCGGCCGGGGACAGGCCGGTGCCGGGCGCGCCTGCGATGCCATCGCCATAGCCCTCGGCGCCGTCGAGCGTGGCAAGGCGCGCGTTGACCAGCAGGCCGTCCCAGCGGGCGCCGCGCTCCGCGGCGAGGCCGGCTTCGGCATGGGTTTCGTGGCGCGGCATGGAGCGAACCTCGTCTGGCATCGACGCGGTAGCCTATCGCACCCCGATGCAGGAACGTCCCGCCATGTCGCCGCCCCCATCCGCAGACGCTCCAGTCCATGTCGCCGAGGTCGAGGGAGGGTGGCGGCTGCCCGGCATCCCCAACCTGCACTCGCATGCCTTCCAGCGCGCCATGGCCGGGATGGCCGAACGCCAGAGCCATCCGCGCGATTCGTTCTGGACCTGGCGCGAAACGATGTACCGGGTGGCCGCCCGCTTCGATCCCGATACGCTGCACGCGGTCGCCTGCCAGCTCTACGTCGAGATGCTCGAGGCCGGCTACACCAGCGTCTGCGAATTCCACTACCTGCACCACGCGCCCGACGGCCGCCCCTACGACGACCCCGCCGCGATGTCGCAGGCGCTGGTGGCGGCAGCGCGGGAGACCGGCATCCGCCTGACCCTGCTGCCGGTGCTGTACATGACCGGCGGCTTCGACGGCCGGCCGCTTGCAGAGCGACAGAAGCGCTTCGGCCACGACGTCGACGGCTACCTGCGCCTGCTCGGCACGCTGCAGGCCGCGCAGGACGATACGCTCCGCGTCGGCTGCGCGCTGCACAGCCTCCGCGCCGTGCCGCCGGACGCGATGCGCGCGGTGCTGGCCGCGCTGCCCGCGGACGCCCGCGTCCACATCCACATCGCCGAGCAGGTGGGCGAGGTGCAGGACTGCCTCGCCATCCGCGACCGCCGCCCGGTCGAATGGCTGCTGCAGAACGCCGAGGTCGACCGCCGCTGGACGCTGGTCCACGCCACCCACCTCAATGACTGGGAGCTGGCAGGCATTGCGCAGCGCGGCGCCACGGTGGCGATCTGCCCGACGACCGAGGCCAACCTCGGCGACGGCCTGTTCCGCCTGCGCGACCACCTCGACGCGGGTGGCGCATGGGGCATCGGCTCGGACTCCCACATCTCGGTGTCGCCGGTCGAAGAGCTGCGCTGGCTGGAGTACGGCCAGCGCCTGCTGACGCGCCGCCGGAACATCGTCGTTTCGCCGGGTTCGCCGAGCGTGGGCGAAAACCTCCTTCGCGGCGTGCAGGCAAGCACGGCGGACGCGACCGGATTCGAGGCCGGCGGTGATGCGCTCGTCCTCGACGCAGGCTCGCCGGTGCTTGCCGGCGCCACCGCGGCCGACGTCGTGGATCGCTGGATCTTCAGCGGCAACCGCAGCGCCATCCGCGAGGTCGAGGTCGCAGGCCGGACCCTGGTCAGCGAGGGCCGGCATGCCTCGCGCGACGTCGTGCGCTCGCGCTACCGCGACGCGGTGGCCGTACTGCTCCGCGACCTCTAGCGGCCGGGGCCGCGAAGTCACACCGCGGGCGATGGCCACGTCCGTGTTGTGTCCATGCTTTCAAGGAGATCCCATGAGCATCCGCAACATCCTCGTCCTTCCGCTGGTCGCCGGCATCGCCGCGGCGTCGTCGATCCCCGTCCACGCTTCCGATGACGCAGCGCTGTCGGCGCTGGTCGACCAGCGCCTGGCCGGCGACCGCACCGGTGCCTGCATGGGCGTCGCGGTGGTCGACAAGGGGTCCGTATCGCGCACCTTCCGCTGCGCCCTGCCGGACCAGGCCGGGCGGGTGGGCCCCGACAGCGCCTTCGAGATCGGCTCGGTCAGCAAGACCATGACGTCCACCGTGCTCGCGAAACTCATCCTGGAGGGGAAGGGATCGCTCGACGATCCGCTGTCGGACTGGCTTCCCGGGGACACCGACGTGCCGGCCTTCGAGGGCCAGCAGATCCTGCTGCGCCACCTGGTGACGCACACCAGCGGCCTTCCTGCGCTGCCCTCGCGGATGGCGCCGGCAGATCCGGCGGATCCCTACGCGGACCTGACGCCGCGGGACCTGCTGGCATCGCTTGGCGACGCGACGCTGTCGCGCGCGCCCGGTTCGCGGTTCGAATACTCGAACTTCGCTTCGATGGTGCTTTCGTATGCCGTGGCGCGCCGCGCCGGCCTCGACATGGAGACCCTGCTGCGGCAGGCGCTGTTCGACCCCTTGGGCATGGAAGGTGCCTACGTCGCCAGGCGTCCGGACGGCGTGCGCGCCGCCACGGGGCATGCGGCCAACGGCCTGCCCACACCGGCCTGGACCTTCGCCACCGACCTCGCCGGCGTCGGCGGGGTACGCGCCACGCTCGACGACATGGTGCGCTACGTCCAGGCCAACCTCGAACCCGAGGAGACGCCGCTGCAGGAGGCCATCGAGCTGGCGCATGCGCCGGTCGGCGCGCAGCCCCCGATGGCGATGAACTGGATGCTGCTGCCGGTCGAAGGCCGCACGGTGCTGGTGCACGAAGGCGCGACCGGCGGCTTCTCGTCCTTCGTCTCGGTCGATCGCGAGGCCCGGCGCGGCGTCGTGATCCTGTCCGACACCTCCTGGAGCGCGGTCGGCAACCTCGGCAGCCTCGGCCTGCACCTGGTCGACGACTCCTTCCCCCTGGGTGGGCCGCGCACGGTCGAGGCGCCCCCGCAGGCGCTGCTCGACGGGCTCGAGGGCGACTACCAGCTGCAGGGCGCGATGAAGGTCAGCCTGCGCCAGCGCGACGGCACGCTGTTCGCGCGGCCCGCGGGCCAGCCGGAATTCGAGCTGGCCTACGACAGCGCCGGTGACTTTTTCCCGCTCCAGCTGGACGCGCTGCTCAAGCCGCAGCGGACCTCCGACGGCAGCTTCGCATTCACCTGGATGCAGGGCGGCGCCGCGGTCCCGGCGATCCGGCTTGCCGAAGGCGGTACGGCGACGGAGCGGGTGGCCCCGACGGCGGACGCCCTTGCCGGCTACGCGGGGGATTACACGCTCATGCCCGGCTTTGTGCTCACCCTGCGGGCCCGCGAGGGCGGGCTGTCGGCGCAGGCCACGGGGCAGGGTGAATTCGCGCTGGAGGCCGCGGGCCCGGACCGCTTCGAGGCCCGGGCCCATGGCATCGAGATCGTGTTCAAGCGCGGGGCCGACGGCGCGGTCGAGTCGCTGGAGCTGCACCAGGGCGGCAACGTCCTGACCGGCGCGCGCGAGTAGGAGGCCGCGAAGGGCGGCTCAGCGCAGCGCGGGCAGGAGCGCCGCCGGGTCGCCGTCGTGGTCGACCGGCGCGATGCCCAGCAGCCGCGCCAGCAGCGGGTACACGTCGACGTTGTCGATGGGTCCGATCTCCGCGCCGCGGCGGAACGCCGGGCCGCTGGCGATGAAGACCGCGCGCATCGAGGGCAGGGCGGGGTCGTAGCCGTGCGAGCCGCGCATGCCGCCGCGGGAACGCGCCTCGACCATCCGCGGCAGCACCGCGTCCCAGCCCTCGTCCATCTGGCAGACGATGGCGGGGATGCGCGGGTGCGTGCCGTAGTGCCAGCGCGCGGGCAGCTCGCCGCGGCGCCAGCACTGGTAGTGCTCGTGGCGGCCGAGCAGCCTGGCCTCGACCTCGCCTTCGTGGCCGGGGTTGGGCTGGATCATCACGACCTGGCCGATGCTCGAGATCCGCGCCTGCTCCATGCCCACCATGTCCGACACCGACAGGTGGTTGCCCGGCGGGACCGGCGCCATGCCGTGGTCGGACACCAGCACGATGTTGGTCCGGGCGAGCCTGCCACCGCGCTCCAGCGCGTCGAGCAGGCCGCCGATGGCCGCGTCGATCCCCGCCAGCGCGCGCCGCGCCTCCTCCGAGTCGGGGCCGCTCTGGTGGGCGGCCGTGTCGACGGCGTGGAAGTACAGGGTGGCGAAGCGCGGCCGGGTATCCGCCGGCTCCAGCAGCCAGCCCGCCACCGTGTCGGCGCGCTCGGCGGCGCTGACCGCTTCGTCGTATACGTGCCAGCGTGAAGGGCGCACGCCGTCGATCGCGGCCTCGGAGCCGGGCCAGAACATCGTCGCGGTGGGCATCCCGGCTTTTTCCGCGGTCACCCACAGGGGCTCGCCGCCCCACCAGTCGCCGGTGCCGACGGCCTCCGGGTCGGACAGGCGGAAGGTGCCGAGGTCCTCGTCGTGCATCGAGTTGTGGACGATGCCGTGGCGGTCCGGGCGCAGCCCGGTGGCGATGGTGTAGTGGTTGGGGAAGGTGAGCGAGGGGTAGGAGGGCGTCATCCAGCGCGCCTGGACGCCGCCCGCGGCCAGGCGCACGAGGTTGGGGGAATCCACCGGGTTGATGCGGTCGGGGTGCAGGCCGTCGATGGAGACCAGGAGGAGAGTGTCCGGCGCTGCGTCCTCCGTGCCCGCCAGGCCGCCGGGGCGGACAGGCGGGGCGGTGCTGCAGGCGGCAAGCGCAAAGGTGGTGGCTGCGGCGAGGGCGACGAGGAACGGAGCGCGGATCGGTCGTGGCATGCGGGAATGATACGGCCCGTCCATGTCACCCGTGCGGCGGCCGCCGTGGCGGTCCGGGCGGCGCCGGCCTGCGCGCGGCGTGCGCGATGGGCTAGAATCGGAGCGTTTCCCCCGAGACAGGTGGCCCGCGCCAACGCGCCGGCCGAGCGTGCGACATGGACACTACCACCGCCCACTGCTGACACCCGCCCGCGGCCGGACCGGAAGGCGCCCGCGTGGCGCTTTTTTCATGCCCCGGGGCCGCCTCCAGGCCGCCCCGCACCGACAGACAAGCGCAAAGCCATGATCACGATCACGCTCCCAGACGGCAGCCGCCGCGAGTTCGAAGCCCCCGTCACCGTCATGCAGGTCGCCGAATCGATCGGCCCGGGCCTGGCCAGGGCCACCGTGGCCGGCAAGGTCGACGGCCGCCAGGTCGACGCCTCCGACCTGATCGACCGCGACGCCACCCTGCAGATCCTGACCCCGAAGGACCCGGAAGGGGTGGAGGTCATCCGCCATTCCTGCGCGCACCTCGTCGGGCACGCGGTCAAGCAGCTCTATCCCGACGCCAAGATGGTGATCGGCCCGGTGATCGACGACGGCTTCTACTACGACATCTGGTACACGCGCCCGTTCACCCCCGAGGACCTGGCCGCGATCGAGCAGCGCATGCGGGAGCTGATCGACACCGAATACGACGTCATCAAGCGGATGACGCCCCGCGACGAGGTGATCGAGACCTTCCGCGCCCGCGGCGAGGACTACAAGCTGCGCCTGATCGAGGACATGGGCCCCGAGGTCACCGCGATGGGCCTGTACCACCACCAGGAATACGT
>LSQX01392577.1_pt2 | contig 17751 bp, 12 predicted proteins | sample 654561 | NCBI WGS metagenome assembly LSQX01 (sample SAMN04489861, study PRJNA283612) | anaerobic digester metagenome | isolation source: 4 biogas reactors fed with cattle manure at either 37C or 55C with and... | place: Denmark: Kongens Lyngby | collected 2014
CAATCCCCCACTGAAGGGCATTTGATAATATGCTCGCAGACTGTTCGTAACTATCAGAGATAGTTACGAACCAGTTGCACACAAAACGCGTAAGGAAGGCGCTTTCAGCACCCGCGTTTTGGCGCACAATTCGCGCAAGCGCTCATTGAAAATTATTTCCGGCTCGCCATAGATATTAAAAACTTCATCAATTGATTTTGCTGTTTGACGATTTCATTGTATTTCATTTTTTCAGGTCAGCAAGAAGATAAATGGAACATGCTCTACCGCGGAGCTATGTGTGATTATGAGAAAACGAAGAAGTTAAATATGTTTTAGCTGCAGGTTAATCAAAAGAAGAATCAGAAAAAGATATTATGTACCAAGTCATTGAATTGAATATCAGGACATTCTTAAGAGGTAAGCATATGAAGAATCATATACTTGATGGAATAATGGGTCTGTGTGTAGCAGATGCTCTGGGCGTACCTGTTGAATTAGCAGCCGTGAAAGACTGAAGTCTGACCCCTTTTCGGAATAGCTTATCAAAAAGTCGTTGTATAAAGTGTTAAATAACTAACAAAAGTAGTTGTAAAATACGTGTTCTATGGGTATACTATTTTATATAAAGGCAGGAGGTGGTTGTTATGTACCGTACAGCGATAGAATTATTATATAAATGGAAAGAGAAAAATGACAGAAAGCCATTGATTATTCGCGGAGCAAGGCAGGTTGGGAAAACATGGATTATGAAGGAGTTTGGAACAAAGGCATATAAATCATATGTATACATCTGCTTCGACAACAATCAACGGATGCAGGAATTGTTTAAAACAGACTTGAATATAGATCGAATTATAACAGGGTTGGAGCTATATGCGGGACATAAGATAAACCCTTCTGAAGCCCTTCTTATTTTTGATGAAATTCAGGAGGTTCCCAATGCATTAACCTCGCTGAAATACTTCAATGAAAATGCTCCCCAGTATCATATTGTTTGCGCCGGGAGCCTGCTCGGGGTTGCTTTGAACCAAGGGACATCCTTTCCTGTCGGCAAGGTCGAGTTTATTGATCTATATCCGCTATCCTTTTCAGAATTTTTACTTGCAATGGGCAGAGAACAGCATTCAAAGCTATTGAATACGGATGATTATACAATGATCACAACCTTCAAACAAGACTACATCGACCTTCTAAAACAGTATTACTATGTGGGCGGTATGCCTGAAGTGGTTTCTCATTTTTCGCGCAATAAAGATTTTAACGACGTAAGAGAAATTCAACGAAGAATACTGGATGCTTATGAACAGGATTTTTCAAAGCATGCCCCGTATGAAGCAGTTCCACGAATCCGAATGCTATGGAACAGTATTCCTTCGCAGCTTACGAAGGAGAATAAAAAGTTTATTTATGGTCTCATCAAAGAAGGCGCCAGAGCAAAAGAATATGAATTGGCACTGCTTTGGCTGACGGATTGTGGCCTTGTACATCAAATAAACCGTGTAACGGCTCCCAATATACCGCTCAAGGCCTATGAGGATTTGAAAGCTTTCAAGCTGTTTTTATTGGATGTAGGATTATTGTCTTGTATGGTGAGACTTCGTCAGGATATTTTGCTTGATGGGAATGATTTGTTTAAAGAATTCAAGGGTGCTTTGACTGAACAATATGTCCTGCAGCAATTGAAAACACTTAAGGATCTAAACATATATTATTGGACCAATGACAGAAACAGTGCGGAGATTGATTTTCTTGTTGATAACGGAGCTGCAATAATTCCGATGGAAGTGAAGGCTGAAGTGAATTTACAATCTAAAAGCCTGAAAACATTCCGTGATAAATTCAATCCTGAGATTTCTGTGCGAACTTCCATGGCCGACTATAAAAAAGAGGATTGGCTGATTAACTTGCCTCTTTATGTTATCGGAAGTATTCATCATTTATGGGACAGATAATGTATATAGAACGAAAACTAAGGCGATTTTTTGAGCTGGCACCTCCGATGGGGCCATAATTGCCGGACTATACAGGGTAATTCAGGCATACCTCGAATATGTTAACATAATCATTATAAGAATTGACTATATGTCTTTCAAATGGGGTTCTGTCTTTTTTGCCTGGCTTACGCTTTCGCTAGGCTTTCTAACGTTTTCGGAGAAAAAACGGGAGCAAATCGATAAACCCTGCACAGAATAGGAGAAATACCAAGCAATCGCTTCCGTTGTTATAAAAAAATTGTTTTACATTTTTCTTTTTTGATGAGATCGAAGCGAAAATTTAGCAGTATATCATCATGAAAACATGTGTGGGCTTGTGTCTCAGAGGTATGAAAAATTAGCGGGTGGGTTTAGAACAGGGGACTTCACAGCGCAAGCACTCAATGAATTTTATGTCATGATTGCGTTATGGTATGGAATATATGGAAAACAGAACGTTTATGCATAAGGAGGTCTTTTATCATGTCCGATCTTTCCGCCGCATCTTATCTGGCCTATTATCTTTCAGCTTATGAAGCAAGTTTAACGGAAAGTGCTTATATTGACACCGAGCATTTGTGGATTGGTCTGTGTAAAGTGGAAGACATGCTCGAACCGGGGATGGAGGCGCCTCCGGAACTGAAGGAATTGTATCAGGAAGCAGCTCTGACGGAAATCAGGGAGTTCGTAATCTTGCTGGAGACGTGCGGGATTGACTGTAGGAAAGCCCGCAGAAAAATGAGGGCGCTTTTACTTGAGAGCAAGAGCCCGGACGGGCCTTTTACCGGCCACCGAACCGAACGATGCAAGGATGCTTATCAGCAGGCGGCGAAAAAAAGCGCTGACATGGGATGCACCGCGATCAACCTGATCCACCTGTTTCTTGCCGTAATAGAACAACCCTCCCGTTTGTTGGATATCGTCCTGAGTGAATTCAGCGTCAGCCTGGATTCCATCTTTCAGAAGAAAGCTGCAGAGCCGGCAGTGAGCGCTCAGTCATCCGCAGGCAAACCGGCTGAATATCAAAGACCGATGGACGCGGATATGCAAAATCAGCCGTCAAAGACTCCCTTCCTTGATCAATACGGACGGAATTTAACAGCCCTGGCAAAAAACAAGCAGTTGGATCCGGTGATTGGTCGTTCCGACGTAATTAAAAAAACAGCTCAGGTTCTGGTTCAAAAAAAGAAAAATAATCCCATTCTCATAGGAGAGCCGGGCGTAGGAAAAACGACCGTAGTGGAAGGCCTTGCCCAGAGAGCGGCGGAAGAGAACGCCCACGCATCCATCCGCAATTTTATCATTTACGAAATAAATATTTCATCGATTGTCGCCGGTACGAGGCTAAGAGGTGAGCTTGAGGAAAAAATGAACACGCTGATGAAGGAGGCTTCCTCCGATCCGAACATTATACTGTTTATCGATGAGATACATACTATGGTCGGAGCAGGCGCTTCAGACAGCGGGATGGATATTTCAAACATGATGAAGCGAGCTTTGGCCTCCGGTTCCATCAAATGCATCGGAGCAACAACGATTGCCGAATACAGGAAATATATCGAGAAGGATCCTGCACTGGAGAGGAGGTTTCAATTGGTTTGGGTAGATGAGCCCTCACGCGGTGAAACCATTCAGATCCTTTCAGGACTTAAGGCCAGGTATGAGGAATACCACGGAATCCGGATCCCCGATGCGGTGATTGTGAAGGCGGTGGACTTATCGATCCGGTATCTGCCTGACTTCAGGCTGCCTGACAAAGCAATTGACTTGATTGATCAGGCCTGCGCGAAAAAAATTCTCAAAACCCTGTCTCCCATCAAAACGGAAGATGGGTGGATCGTAGGAGAATTAAGCCTGGAAGACATGCTGCTGGTCATTTCGCAAAGAACGCATATTCCGGCGGACAGGCTTTCCGAAGAGGACGGAGCCCGATATCTGGAGATGGAGAAGGAGCTCGGCAGACGCGTTATCGGGCAGGAGCATGCTGTTAAAGCGGTATCCGAGGCAATCCGCATGGCAAAAGCCGGCTTGAAGGATCTGGAAAAGCCGATGGGTGTCTTTTTATTTCTGGGTTCCACCGGAACCGGGAAGACCGAGCTGGCAAAAGCACTGACTGAATTTCTATTCCATGACGAAAGCAAGCTGATTACGATAGACATGTCCGAATACCAGGAAAAACACTCGTTAGCGAAGCTTATCGGGGCACCGCCCGGATATGTCGGGTATGATCAGGAAGGTGTTCTGACCGGGAAAGTCAGAACAAACCCCTATTGTGTGCTGCTTTTTGATGAAGTTGAGAAGGCTCATCCCGACATTTTTGATATTTTCCTTCAAATATTCGATGAAGGGAGATTAACCGACGCGAAGGGGAGAAAGGTAAGTTTCACCGAGACAGTCATCATCCTCACCTCCAACCTTGGAAGCGGAAATACCGTCCGGAAAAAGAGAGCCATTGGTTTTGCATCTGGTGAGCGGCCGGCCGAAAGCAAGGATGAAAAGCAGGATCCCAGGCCCGAATCGAATGAATATAAAGAAAATATCCTCCGTGCGGTCGGCGCATCGATGCGGCCTGAAATCATCAACCGAATCAACAAAAAAATCATATTCTATCCGCTGGGCAAGGAAACTGTCATGTCCATCGTGGAAAAATTTGCGGAACAGCTCCGCAAACGGCTGAAGGAAAAGAAAATCGGTCTCGCACTCACCGAAGAAGCCGTAAACCATATTGTAGACAAGGGATACAGCGAGGTATACGGCGCAAGGGAGATGAAAAGGGTATTCGATTCATTCATTACCGAACCGGTTTCGAGAAAAATCATCGAAGGTTCGGTGCATTCCGGTGACACGCTAAGGGCAGCCATGAATGGTGAAAACCTCGAAATTGGCATCCAGCTGGACAAATAGCGAAAAAAACATCCGGCCTCGTCTTCATTCTCCAACGTCAAGGGGGAACTGCTGTGCGGAAAGCATATGGACAAAGTCACATAGGAAAGGTAAGGGAGGATAATCAGGATTCTTTTTACATCAATGAATCCATCGGCTTTTACTCCGTGGCGGACGGCATCGGGGGTCTGGAAGCGGGTGAGGTAGCCTCATGCTTTACCCTGGATGAGCTGAACCGGATCCTTTTTGAGTTTACCAGTGTTGATCCGGGGATTCCTTCCATCAGTGTACTCCACATCATGGTCAATCAGGTAAGCAGTGAACTTCGTGCCCAGGTACTCCAAAATACCGGAACTACCCTAGTTTTTACGCTGGTATCGGGGCGGGAAGCCGCTTTTGTCAATGTTGGGGACAGCCCGGGATATTTGTTTCGGAAGGGTTTTTTGCGGCAGATAACGCGGGATCATAACCTGGCGGAGCAGATGGTTCGTCTGGGCAGGATTACTTCCGCCCAGGCAAAGGTTCACCCTTACCGGAACAGGCTGACAGCCTATATCGGTATGGAAGGCGAGGTATACCCGGAAATCGGAATCATTCCGCTGCAGCCGGAGGACAGGATTTTGCTCTGCTCCGATGGCTTAACCGGCATGGTAAGTGAAAAAAGCATCGAAAAGGTGCTTCAAGAAACACCGGATTGCGAAAAGGCGGTAAAGATACTTGTTCAGATGGCTTTGAATGCCGGAGGCCATGACAATGTTTCCGTAGTTGTTGTGGATATATAGTTCACATCTATGGCAGGGAGGAAAGGGATTTCCCTGTTATATGATCCCCGTGTGAAAGGTTTCAGCAGGATGGAAAAGAGGGAACTGGATCGTTTGATTGATTATAACAGGAACAAGAGAGACATTTCCGAGGGGAAAAAACCCATACTCTGGGAAAAAGGCGATGTCATTTCGGATGTGCTTGAAATCACCGGTTTCCTTGGACAGGGCGGACTCGGGAGAGTATTTCGGCTTTACCACAAACAATGGGGGCTCGATTTGGCGGCAAAGGTTCCTTTGCTGTCCGAATACGATGATATCCTTTATCAGAACGTGGTGCGGGAAGCTCAGACATGGATTCATCTCGGAATTCACCCCAATGTCGCAAGCTGCTATTTCGTCAAAAAATTCAATGGAATCCCTGTTATTTTCATGGATTATGTAGATGATGGAAGCCTTTCCGATTACATTTCCAGCGGGAGATTATACCAAAGCGGAAAAGAACAGGCGTTGAGACGCATACTGGATATAGCCATCCAGTTTGCCTGGGGTTTGTACCATGCGCATCTGCACAGAGTTGTGCATAAAGATGTAAAGCCCGGCAATGTGCTTCTTTCAAAAGATGGATCGGTGAAGGTAACGGATTTCGGCATATCTGCGATAACCGGCGAGTATACGCTGTATTCGGGAGCTTTTGCGTTATCGGCCGCATACTGTTCCCCTGAACAGGCTTCGTTGGAGGAACGCCGTTTGGAGGGTAATTTGTCCGGAGAGACAGCGGAGATATCGCTCCAGTCCGATATGTGGGGCTGGGCGTTGTCGGTACTGGAGATGTTTGTCGGGGAAAGAACCTGGAGTGTCGGACAGGCGGCGGGATATGTGCTCCATGATTATCTGAATTCGAAAGACCGCAGGGAACACATCCCGGAGATGCCCGAAGCTTTGGCGGCGATACTGAAACGCTGCTTTATGATGCGTCCTGAAGACCGTTTTGCGGACATGAGAGAGCTCTCGCTGTCGCTGATGATGATATACGGGAGGATAACGGGCAGCGAATACCCGAGGAAAGAACCGGAAGCGGTCGACTATATTTCGGACAGCCTGAACAACCGGGCCTCATCGCAAATGGAAATCGGAAATGTGCGGGAAGCCATGCAACTATGGGAGGAAGCCTTACAAATTGATGCGAACCACCCTGAATCCTTATATAACTACAATATGCTGCGGTGGCGTGCCGGAATCATAACCGATCAACAGGCCATGGATCAAGTTAAGAAAGCAGTGCCGCAGAACAGCTCTCTTCTGAAAAAAATGTATTTTGAGAAAAGGGATTTCAGAACGCGGCCAATATCGGAGGATACTGGAAAAGCAGCTGACTGCTGGCGTTTTTTCATGAATTATTCCGGATATGCCGGATATGTAAACGGTCTTTTTGCAAATCTGCAGAAAAACAGGCTGGCTTCCACAGCGGAGGATGGTCTCATCCTGCTCTGGAACCTGAACGAAGGAACGTTGATTCACAGGATGGATGATACAGCGGGGGTCATCCGCTGCTCCTGCGCCGATCCGGGCCTTGAGCGGGTGTTCGTCGGTATCGGGAGCAGTATATATGCAATGTATCCGGAAACCGGAAGGAGAGGAAGGATATTCCACGGTCACCGGGGAGATATAAACGCTGTACTTTTCAAAGACAATCGATTGGTTTCCGCCGGGGAGGATCGTACGATACGGTATTGGGATCCCGGGACAGGAATACTGATAAAGAGTATTGAATTGGATGAAAGCCCTGTATCGCTCTGCATTTTTGAAGAAGAATCCCTTTCGGCTGGCTTCGCAGACGGAACTATCCGTGTTTTCAACAGAGACAGGGAAATCTATCGGATGAAAGCGCATAAACCGGGCCCTGTTGTGCTGTCGGAAAAGAACCGTTTTTTATTGTCAGGCGGCAGGGAGGGCATTATAAAATTATGGAATTTACAGGAGGAAGCCTTCTTCGTGAGCTTGCCGGGCATCAGGACGGTATACTGTCTGTCAGCCTCGGCAGTGAATACGCGGTTTCCGGCGGATGCGACCGGACCGTAAGGATATGGAATATAAGAACCGGTCAGTGCATCAGTACTTATGAGGAACACCAGCATGAGGTTACCAGGGTGCTGTATGATGACGAACATCATTATGGTATCACAGGAGGAAGGGATCACACGGTAAAGCACTGGAAATTTCCTCCTTCTGCCGATTTTTCATTTTCTCCAGCCATATCGGGGGCAAGAGAGAACCGCAGCGTCATCTCGGATGCCGGCCGGTTCGTCGAATTGCTTCGGCAGGCGAAAGCAAGCATGGAAAGAAACGATTATCATGCGGCTCTGGAAACCCTGACAGAAGCCGGAAAGCAGCCCGGCTTTGAAAGAAATCCCGGGCTTCTTGAGTCACGGCGGCAGCTTTACCGGGGTTTGCCCCGGAAACGGATTGTTGACTTTTTTGAATATAAAAGCCTGGTCACGAGGGAATACAGGCTTGCCGGAACCGGAACCCGCTGCCATGGAAGGATGATTGCCGGGCTGGACTGTGAAGGGAATATGGTGTTCTGGGATGGTGAAAGCCAGGAGAAGGTAAGCTTGCCCGATGGTTTTGAACAAAAGCCCGCATCAATGGAGGCAAGCTCGGAGGGACGTTTTTTACTCACCTGCGGCCAGGATAAAACCATTAAATTACGGGATTTGCAAAATGAGCTTCCGACGTCGGAGATCCGGCTAGAGGAAAGAGCGGTTCTTGGCGTATTAAGCCCGGACGCTTCCAGGAGTCTTGTCGCAGGCGCTTCCGGTTGTCTTTATCTTCTGGATTTGGCAGAAGAAAAAATCCTTCTGAAGCTGAGAGGCCATAGTGGTAAGGTTAGACAAATCCGTTTCAGCGATAACCTTCCATATGCTTTGTCTTGCAGCGGCGCCAGCTTTTGGGGGGTAGCGGACAATACGATCCGCCTGTGGGATTTGCAGACAGGGCAATGCATGAACGAGCTTACGGGACACACGGGCGGCGTTAACGCGGCGGTCATGACGGCGGACAGCCGGTGGATCCTGTCGGCCGGCGACGACGGAACCGTCCGAATCTGGGACGCATCCTCAGGAGAATGTACAAAGATTTTAAAGGGTCATGACAGCCCCGTAACCGCCTTGGATATTACCAAAGACGGACAATATCTCTTCACTGCGGGAACCGATAAAACAATCCGATTATGGAGCTTGAAATCCTTTCTCTGTGAAAAAACCATTTCTGTTCCCGACACACCTTTGGATATACAGCTCGAAAAGCAGGATAGTTATCTTCTTTGCCGGGATGATTCCCCCAAAATTCAATTGTGGTTTATTGAATGGAATTTCGAAGTATAACCTTACTGTTCAGATGATTAAATTTGCAAAATTCCCTTTTATTGCCTTCCGTGATCTGTTATAATGATGCCAAATTGTTCTTTTCCGCATATTGTTATACTTTTTTGCAAAGAAGGTACGGATTATGGAAGAATTGCTGCAAAAGGTTTTACAGAATGAAAAAGATGAAGAAGCCTGGCAGAACCTGTTCCTTACGTATAGAACCTTCATTTCCATCATCTTGAACAAGTTTATTTATGATTCGGCGGATCACCAGGATGTGGAGCAGGAGATCTGGCTCAAGGTTTTCCGGAACTTTCAAAGGTATGACCGCAATCAAAGCTTTAAGGCATGGCTATTTATTCTTTCCAAAAGAGTCTGTTATGACTGGATTAAAAAGAAGAACGGTTATATACGAAGCAGCCGCAGCAGGGGAAAAGAAAACACTTGCAATGAAAGCAGGGTTGTCCGCATGGTTGTGTATGAGGATGCTTTTCAGGAGGATGCCGTCAGTGACGGGTTCGATTTTACCGAACAGCTTGCGCTGCGTCAGCTGATTTACCAGGCTCTGGATCAATTGGGGGACAGCGAACAGGTAGCCGCATTCAAGCTTCAGTATTTTGAGGGGCTTTCACTGAACCAGATAGCAAAAATACTAGGGAAGCCCGCTTCTACCATACATAACTGGCCGAACCGGATCAAGGAAAAAATTAAACCGATTTTATTGGAAAGCCTTGAGAAAAACCGTTTCCACGTTCAGTATCTATAGCCGGAGGTATTCATATGCGGAAGACTGCGCATTTAACAAACCAGGAAATCATCGCCTATACCGGCAGGAACAATTACAGGCTGACGGAGGAAACCCTGAACAAAATCAGGAAACACCTGGAGGAGCCCTGTGAAAGCTGCAACAAAAAAATCGAGAGCTTGAAAAGGTTCACCCATTCATTCCATATCCTTACCGCAAGCAGTGAGATGCCCGAAAATATCTATACCTGCCCTTACATGGAGAGGATCGAAGCCTTCAGCAGCGGCGAAACCGGTGATACGGATAAAAATAGGATCATCCATCATCTGGCAACCTGTGATGACTGCAGGGAATATCTTGCCGTTCTAACGGAACAGAAGAAACTCGCCGAAGAAACGATGGATATCGGAGATGATGCCTGTGGGATCTGGTTCAACGTGAGGGAAGGAATCGCCCGGCTCGCGGATCATCTAAAGCTGACATTTACTCCCGGGCAGGCATTTACACCTGCTTATTCGGCTATTGTTTACCGTGGCGAGGCAACTGGAATTGAACCCGAAAATACCGATCCCATTTCGGTGGATTTGGTTTTGCCCAATGAATTAGGTACAATCCGATTACTGCGAGTCATATTGAAAAACGGCATGAATAAAATCTCGGTAAAACCGCTGGAGGCTGCCGAAAAAATGAAGTTGGTTGAAATACTGGACAACAGGGGGAATCTGTTAAAAAGTGTAGATACCGCAGAAACGGTTTCGTGTACGGTATCAGGTCCGGGGTGTTTGATTATCATCAACCGGTGTGTCGAGGTTCCTGTCGATTTTTAACCGGATGAAGAGTGTGGAGGGTTTTCTTTGTTTGAGATGAAAAATGAAAGCTGCATCCTGGAAGCTTCCTTTTCGCAAGGTATTTTCAGTTACAGCATGTCCGACGATGAAAGAAGTATTCTTCAGGCGGCTAAAAGGGAATATTACATCAAGGTAAACATGAAAAATGTTTCATCCCTGATTGATAAATTATATGAAATCATAGAAAATGACTACAACAAATCCAGTTTCATGAATATATGCAAGCTGCTTTACCAACAGCTGATACCAAAAGAACTTTCCGAAATCCTTTGCAAGAAGCAAAGGTGTATCAGTATCGTAACAAAGAATCAGGAGATTCCCTGGGAGCTTCTTCATGACGGAGATAATTTCCTGGGCGTCAGGCACCTGTTAGGCCGCGTCATTGTTGGCTGCGAAGGCTCAAGGGCTTCCAACCCCCATCAAAGAAAAGCTCCTTCCTGTTTGTTGATTTCGAACCCTTCCGGGGATCTTCCGAAAGCGGAGGAGGAGTCCAGGGTTTTGATGGCGTTCCTCAGGGATAAAGGGATCAAATGCAACTATTTGTCCCATTACCAGGTGTCGGTCAGCGATATCCTCATGGAGCTCAATTCGGCAAAATACGATTTTATTCATTATAACGGTCATATTGCGAAGGATCCTGAAACAAAGGAGTATTCCTTCGTCCTTGCGGACAATGAGTATTTCTCGTTGAATTCCATCAGCGTGCTCGAGAGCTTCGGCAACCCATTTGTATTTGTCAACGGATGCGGCGGAAAAGTCAACGCCTTCCACACATATGGAGGGAAGTACGTCAACGAGGGCGTTGTGATACCATTTATATACGCGGGTGCGAGGGCGGTCATCGGATCATCCTGGAAGGTTTCCGATGAAGGTGCGAGAATTTTTGCCGAAAAGGTATATAAATACATATTCAGCGGAGATATGGCGGCCGAGGCGTTGGCCAAAGCCCGGGCCGAGGTTTTCAGGGAAAACCCGGATGATCCGACCTGGGCGTCCTTCATTTTGTATGGGAATCCCTGTTTGTGTTTCGTGAACTCCGGTAAAATTCCGGATATGCCAGGCAAGCTGACACGCGCGGATTTTGACGACAGAGCCTGGAAGATCATTGAGCTTTCTTCCCAATATGCGAAAAAGTCCGGGCTCGTCAGTACAACGCACCTATTTCTTGCGATGATAGAGACGATACCGGACGATTTTGCTGAAATGTACCAAAAAATGGGCATCGCTCCGGAGGAGTTTATCGATGTTCTAAAGAAGATTATCGAAGCAAGTGAAAGCGGACAGACCGAAATAGAGGATGTGAAGCTGCAATTTTCCGCAAATGTGAAAAAGGTGATAGTCAATTCCGGCGTGTTGGCAGCGGATAATCATAAAAAAATCGATGTACGCCATCTGATGAATGTATTGGTGGAAACCCAGGAAGCAGGTTTTTATAAGGTTACCCGCCTCGTTTACAATTATATCAAAGATAAGAAGAAGAAAGAAGCAGCGGAGCCGGTCCTCGGAAATCTGTTTGACGACAGCGGATATATCCGGGGAGAAAGTTGTGACGGCGACATTATCAGTACTCTCCGGACGGCCCTTGAATATGCGCAGGATCATGTGATCACGACCACTCACCTGTTTATCGGCATGACGATGAAAAGCGGATCATGGCTGCTGAAAATGCTGAACGATATGGGAGTGACAAAGGAACAAATCGCTGAATGGCTGGGTTTTGTCACGGCTACTTCCGACGGGGAAGAAATAGATTCCGGCAGGGACGGAATCCATCTATCGCAATTTACGAAGAATACACTTCTCGCGTTAGTTCAGGCCGGTCAGAGGCCGGATCGTTCCAATGAAAAAATAACTGACAGAAAGGTTTTGTCCGTCATCATGAACTTATCCTGCTCGCTCACCGATATTTTGACTGGAAACCGGATTGATCCGCAAACGATATGCCGATACATGGATCAATACTACAGGCGGCAGGAGTGAAACACCCGGACCAGACCGTACAGAACGGCAAGGTAATATTTTCTTATGAATATCAGCAGGGGGTTAATTATGTGGTCAAAAACAGATGAACTGATGATGGATGATTTTAGTCCGGATGTAACGGAAATCATGGATTCGGCCATCGAGACGGCCATCAGGATGAAAAGCCGCGCGGTATCTTATCCCGAACTTTTGATTTCCATCCTCTCCGCTGACATGGAGAGTAAAAGGTATGAAATCCTTGAGGAGGAACACAGAAGACGGGTTATCGATTTAAAAAACATCATCAGCCGCAATTACATGCCCGGCATGAAGGAGAAAACCTGCCTCGAAACACTTCCGTATCTCATCTTCTCAGATAGCTCAGCCTCGCAGAATTACTACAGCAAAAAAACATGGGCTCCGTTTCTGTTGGACCTGTTTGAAGACATAGGAAAAGTTGCGGATGGGAAAATGGAGCTGCTTCCTTCCAAGCCTGTCAACAGTCTGAAGGATTTTCATTTCGGATACTTCTTCCTCCTGTTGTTTCAGCATATGGACCGGCTGCCGGAGGAAGAACACCGATATATGGCCGACATTTTCAATATTCCGGGTATCGTCGAAGCTGCAGTGCAGTATCTTTTGGCGGGGGATTTCACGCCTGAATCCGTTTTTACCGATCAAGGGCTTCTCATGGAAGATTTATACAATAGAAACGCGTTCAAGATTATCCAGAACGCAGTGAAGTTAACCGGGAGCATGGGTTACACCAATATCAAGCCCTTGCATCTGTTCCTCGCTCTGCTTGATGACCGCGACGGCTTCGGAAACCGTGTGATGATCCGGTGCCTGCCGGTAGATGAATCGATCAAATCATTGCAGCGCAAGCTTGAAAATATTCTTGGCAAGGGACCGAACGTGAAGGCAACAAGCCTTACCGCATGCAAAAGCCATATGTCACAGAATGTCCAGGAAATATTGCAGCATGCGCTGGTAAAATCCTTCCAGGAGGGCTTCAGGATTATTTCTACGAAACAGCTGATTTTATCGCTGATGGAGCTCGGAGGGGATATATTCCAAAAAACTCTTGCCGATTCATTCAGGCTCAACTTGAAAAACATTTCGGAAACAGCCCTGAGCCTCGACGAGGACGAGAAGGAACCCATAGATCTACCCATTGATTTATGTCCGTGCAGCGAACTTACCTGTAGCGTGCTCGACAATAATGCCAAAAAAGTGTTGGGGCGGGAAAAAGAGATTGTTGAAATCACAAAAATATTTTACCGGAAGCAAAATCGAAATATCCTCCTGTACGGTGAAAACGGAGTCGGGAAAACAGCCATGGCGAATGTTCTTGCGGCAGCTGTGGCGAAATCGGAGGTTGATTTTCTAAAGGACTACCCGGTGGTTTACTTTGATTTGAATGATGTTCAGGAGGAAGAACTGCGCACGAAAGCTTTCCGCATATTCAGCCATATGGACGAAAACGATAAGCGGGTATATATCCTCGATGGCTTTTACCGTCTATACCGGCTTTGCGGAGATCTTTGCAGAAACAAGCTGAGAAAGAACCAGTATTATTTTATGGGAATTATCAGCATGGCTGAATATTCTGAAATGAACAAGGGAACCGAGAGCTACCGCGACTTTTTTGAGTTTCTGCAGATCCACCAGCCATCCTCCGAAGCTTTGGAGGAAATGGTTCGCAGCTACGGCGATGAATTGTGCGCCGAATATGAGGTTGTGCTCGAAAAGGGATTAATCCCCAGGCTTATCCGAATGGCCGATGATTTTCTGATCAGCGAGCGGTTCCCCGCCAAGGCGATGAACCTGCTGCAGCTTTCCTGCAGCGACGCCTCTTATGGAAGGTACAATCCCGATCATGACGGAAGTGGGATTACCGTAACCAGACAGCATGTTGCCGGACAGGTTTCTAAGCTCACCGGGCTTCCGGTGGATAATATCCTCGGGACCGGCGATGACGAGGATTATTATGAAATCCTCAGCCGTTCGGTTGCCGGTCAGGACCGCGCGGTCAGTAAGGTGGCAAAGCGGATGAAACTCATCAAGGCAGGTCTGGTAGACACGACCCTTCCGCCGGCCGTGTTTTTATTCATCGGTCTCAGTGGTACCGGGAAAACGGAGTTGGCCACCGAGCTTGCGAAAGTGTATTCCAATTCTAAAAAGCTCGTCACTTATCCGATGGAAAACTTTACAGAGAAGCATAATGTGTCCGGGCTGATAGGCACATCCGCCGGCTATGTGGGGTTCGACGAGGGAGGCAAGCTCATCAATGACCTGAATAACGACCCATATTCGGTTTTCCTGTTTGATGAAGTGGAGAAAGCCCATCCGAATATCTGGGATCCCATGCTGGAATTATTTGACAAAGGAAATATCTGTGATTTAAGGGGCAATACCGCATATGGAAACAAGGCATTTTTCATCCTGACCTCCAATATAGGGTATGAGAAAATCAATACCATGCTTCAGCAGGGAAAACCGGTGGAAGAAATTGAAAAGGCAATCATGGAAGAGCTGTACAACGCAGTCCATCCGGAAAGCGGTAAGAAGTGCTTCCGGCCCGAATTTATCGGTCGTATCATCCGGCTTGGCGGGATTGTAGTCTTCAATACATTGAGTTATAAAGCCATCCGGAAAATTACCGAAAAGGTTGTCGGCAAACTGTGCAGGCAATGGAATGTCAACCGTGAAGGCGCCTTGATAGTCGAACCTGAAGTGATCGATTTCATTGCAAACCTGTCCTTTGAGGAGAATGAACGCGGATTGAGAAGATCCTCGGATTTCAGCAATTTACTGCCTCTTGAAACCAGAGGGAAAAGCGAGGGCGTTCAGTATAAAGGCGGCCGTATCGTGTTCAGCCTTGTTGACGAGCATATCAAAGATAAGCTTACGGATCGCATTAAAGAATTGCAGACCGCGTTCGAGGTCAGGGTGGTGCTGAAAGGGAATACAGTGGAAGTAGTCAGCTATTCCAAAGGGAGTTCGAATCCGGAAACGGAAGAAATCCGACGGGAAAGGCTGATGAACAAAGTGAGGGCTTCGGTGACGAGGCTGACCGCTTTACCGGATAAACTGCAGGAAATGCCTTTGAAAAGGATGGAAAAGATACAGGGCTGTATCGACGAAATTCTGCAAATCACACAAGAAAGAGTAGAGAAGTGATTCTACTTGTTTTGAATGGGGAGACATTAGAAAGCAAAATTATTCATCCCGCTGAGATAGAAGCGAGTTTGCTGACGTATTCTATATCAAATGACAGATGAATCAGCTGATTGAGATAAAATGGTGGTGTGCTATGGTAGGCAGAAAAATCGATGATCGTTACAGTATTGTAAAACGCCTTGGCGGAGGAGCTTTCGGCGATGTGTACCTCGCGAACGAAATGCTCAATGAAGCGGTGGTCCGCAGGGTTGCCTTGAAAATTTTGAAGTCAGAAACGATGGATCAGGAAAAGCTGAAGGAACAGTTTAACGACTGCACATTTCCCGCGTTTATTCTGGACAGGGCGGTGGACTATAACGCCAAAAAACATTTTGTTCAAATCTACAATTGGGGCTTTACCCATATCGATTCGGCGGAAAAAGCCTATATCGCGATGGAATTGGTCGCGGACAGCGAATCTCTTCAAAAAATCATCGACCGAAACAAAAACTCCTGCTATTACCCGGAAGCTTCCTATGTCGAGGAGATCATGCTCCAGCTGTTCAAAGGCCTTGCACTGGCCCACGAGTTTCAGGTCGTACACAGCGATGTAAAGCCGGATAACCTTCTTCTCAGCCATGAGGTGGTCCGGATTGTCGACTTTGGAATGGCCATGGGCCTTATCAGCAAAGCGGGCTTTCTTGGCGCCCATGGAGGTACGATACTGTACATGGCTCCCGAAACCTTCCTGCAGCATCTGACGCTTGCCTCGGATGTTTATTCGGCGGGACTTGTGATTTATGAGCTCTGGACAAATTTTCATCCATTTGAATATATCTACCAACAAACCGATAACACCGCGGAAATTAAAATGAAAAACTATACGGCCAGAAAGCAGTGGAAGTATATCCGCGGAAAGAATGTGCACCCGGATGTTAAGGGATCGGACAAGCTGGATTACATTCTTTCCAGATGCCTGTCCTTCAACCCGCAGGAGCGGTACAAATCCGCGGCGGAGGTTGTAAAGGATATTGAGGGCTATATACCCGCCGAAAAGCCGGATTACGCCGAAGGGCTGGATGCCTTCGCGAGGGAAGACTGGCCGGAGACAATCAAATACCTGAACCTCGCGAACCTGCAATACGCCGGCAAAGATGTAAAGAAGCTGGATATCCTGGAGAAATTGGGATTGTCCTATTATCGGACGGGCAATTATGAAGAGGCGATTCCCTGTCTTCTGGAAGCATACCTGCTCGATGAGGGAAAAATCCTTCTGACCAGGGAAACGGAAAGAAGGGGAAACATCCTGACAAGGCTGTCCGAATGCTACAGCAGGATCGGTCAGATGGGGATGTCCCGGATTTATAAAAAAAAGATTGGCACGTATTCCGGACAGGGAGGGTAAAGATGGCCAAGGATCCAGAATACCGCCTTGTATTCCGGAAAGCGGACCGGGCGATGAACCAGACCCAAAGAAGTAAGTTCTCATTGAATTGGAGGAGAAGGTCATGAAGAAAACGGTGCCGGAAAATATCAAGTTTACTCCGCCGGTGGAAGTCATATCTCTGCAGATGAAAAAAAAGAACCAGGAAATCAGCGAGATGAAAAACGGTTATGAAAAGAAGCTTTCAGACAATGACAAGATCTTTGCAGAGCTTGCCATCCAGGCATTTTCTCTGGACAAGGTACTGGAGAGGCATAAAGATAAGCTGCAAGAAAAGGAATTGAAAGCTCTTTCGGATGAACTGCGGATCACCCGGAATAAAATCTTTCAGGCGTTGGAAAAGGGATCTGTCGAAATCATTGACTTCACGGGGAGAGAAATCGACAACGAGATTTTGGAAATGGTTGAGGTAATAGGTTGGCTCCCCGACGCAAGGGAACAGGAGCACGTGCTGGAAACCTATGAACCCGTAGTGAAGCATTCGGGACAAATCATCCACATCGCAAAGATAACCGGAGGAACTAAATCCGGTACGCAGCGGAATGCGGAAGAGACAGCCCGGCAGAACGAAACAATAGTTCAATGAGCGCTTGCGCGAATTGTGCGCCAAAACGCGGGCGCTG
>LSQX01222468.1_pt1 | contig 17749 bp, 15 predicted proteins | sample 654561 | NCBI WGS metagenome assembly LSQX01 (sample SAMN04489861, study PRJNA283612) | anaerobic digester metagenome | isolation source: 4 biogas reactors fed with cattle manure at either 37C or 55C with and... | place: Denmark: Kongens Lyngby | collected 2014
GAAGCTATCCTTTTTTTTGAGATATTTCCGCTGTTTTTTCATTTTTATGTGCCGAAACTTTAAATTTTTTTAATTTTTCTTAAATCAAATTTTTATATCTATTCGTTATTTTTGAAGTGATTAAAAATTATAGCCATGAAAAAAACAATTTTTTTGAGCGCAATTGCATTTATTGCGGCTCAAACTGCTTTTGCACAGCAGCAGGAAGATCAGAAATCGCCTGATGAACAGGTAATTGTCAATAAAAAATATGACGAACAGGGGAATCTGATTGAGTATGACTCCACCTATTTCCACAAATGGACAACCGACTCAACATTTCATTTTGGAGTTCCGGGAGACAAATCATTGAAACATTGGGATTTTTCGGAAATTGAAAAATTTCTGAATGAATTTTGGAATGATTCAGCTTTTAGGAATCACCCCTACACACCAAAACCCTTTTCTTTCGGATTTGAGTTTTCGCCATTTGGGGAGGATTCTGACTGGTCCAATCCCCGCTTACATTCCGATTCGCTTTTCCAAAACTTTCCGTATCGGATTGACTCCCTGTTTTTTAAATTTGGGACAACTCCTTTTTTGGATAAGCAGCCGGAAGTGGATCACAGATTTTTTGAAGATTTTGAAGAGAGACTGAAAGAACATTTTTACCGGTACAGGGATGAGGATTATGTTTTTCCCGAATTTGAAAATTTTCAGCATCAGCAGGAGTACGAGCAGCTTTTGGAAAAACACCGCAAAGAGCTTGATGAATTGAAGGAGAAGTGGAACAAGCAGCAATCTGATGATAAATGATGAAATTGGATTTTCGGCGCCGTTTTGTTGGATAATCTCCGAAACAATCCCTATTTTTAGTGCGCAGATTTGAAAAATCAAAATCAAATGATATGAGGAAAGTTTTTGCTTTTATAATCTTACTTATTGTTATGGGTTATTCGGGAGTTGCTCAAAAACCGATTCAGGTAGTGGTCATAGGCGCACACCCTGACGATGCGGATATTCGCGCCGGAGGAACTGCCATTAAATATGCGCAAGCCGGACACAATGTGTTGTTCATTTCGCTGACCAATGGTGATGCGGGGCATCACGAAAAGGGTGGCGGCGAACTGGCAAGAATCCGCCGGGCAGAATCGGCGGAAGCCGGTAAAAGATTCGGTGTGGAGTATTTAGTTCTTGAAAATCACGATGGCGAGCTTATGCCGACCATGGAAAACCGGCTGGAAGTAATCAGACAAATCCGCAGATGGAATGCAGATATTGTTATCGGTCCGCGCCCCAACGATTATCATCCCGACCACCGGAATGCCGCTATTCTCGTGCAGGATGCAGCATATATGGTGATTGTCCCCAATGTGGCATCCGATACGCCGGCGCTGGACAAAAATCCGGTGTTTTTGTATGTGGAGGATCGTTTTACAAAACCCTATCCGTTTGAACCGGACATTGCCGTGGATATTTCGGCGGAATTCGATCAGAAAATTTATGCGATGTCGGCGCACGTTTCGCAGTTTTTTGAGTGGTTGCCATGGACGGGAGGAATGCTGAGTCAGGTACCGAAGTCGGATAAAGAGAGGCTGAAATGGCTGGCAGAATGGAGAAAACCCGTGATTTCGGACGATATGAAAAAATCCCTTGAAAAATGGTACGGAAAGGATGAAGCCGGAAAGATTGAGGCTGCCGAAGCCTTTGAAATTTGTGAATATGGCAGAAAGCCATCGGATGAAGAAATACGGCAGTTATTTCCTTTCTTTGATTAACCAACTGACTGAAAATACAACTTATTTGATTTTTTAGCTGACAGAAAATCAGCGCCATAAGCTTCTGAAAATCCCAACTATTAATGATAGAATTTTCTGAAATCCCTATTTATGGGGATTGCATAATCCGGCTATTGTTGATAAAATTGCACTCTCAATAAATCATACGGAGTTGGGCTGAAAACCTGAGATTTTGTTCATAAAAAGATGAAGAAAACAATTGCACATTTAAAAAAGGGAGAAAAGGGAGTAATCGTGGATTACTCTATTGATCAGGTTCCTGTTAAGTTGCAGGAACTGGGTTGTCTGCCCGGGAATGAAGTCCAGCTCTTTCTCTTATCGCCATTCAAAGACCTGTTATATCTCAATATTAACGGCAGCTTTTTCGCAATCCGAAAGGAGACGGCAGAGCTTATAGAAGTTGCGAATGCAATCTGAAAATGGTAAAATCACTGCATGTTGCTCTCGTCGGAAATCCCAATACCGGGAAAACTTCTGTATTTAACCGGCTCACCGGTTTAAATCAAAAGGTAGGAAACTATCCCGGTATCACAGTTGAAAAACAGGAAGGTACCTTTCGGTTAGCTGACGGTTCAAAGGTTAATATTTTGGACTTACCGGGAACTTACAGCTTAAATGCCACTTCGGCAGATGAGAAAATAGTGCTGAAAACGTTGTTAGACAATGAAGCTGAAAATTTTCCGGATGTGGCAGTAGTGGTTGCCGATGTGGAGAATTTAAAGCGGAATCTGCTCCTGTTTACGCAAATTAAGGATTTAAATATTCCGGTAATTCTGGCGGTGAACATGGCTGATCTGATGGGGCGAAAGGGAATCTCCTTGAACATCAGCTTGTTGGAAGAGCTTTTGCAAACAAAAGTGGCTCTCATCAGTGCCAGAAAAGGAACAGGGATTGACCATCTGAAAGAGCTGATTGCGGACTACCGGAATTTACCGGTCAATCCGTCTGTTAACATCTCTGAGATTGACCCGGACTATTATGGAAAGCTATCCGAATTATTTCCGGGTGAAAATCAATATAAACTTTGGCTCAAAATTACTCAGGCTCAGATTTTTCCTGAAGAACAGGACGAGCTGCCCAAAAATATTGAAAAACTACCTGCAAAAAGTCTGTCGGAAGTGAAAAGGCTACAGCAGAAAGCCACGATTCTCCGGTATCTGTACATCAACAAAATTCTCAAAGAGACGTTTGTTCAGGACATGCATTCCGCAAAGGATTTCCGCAGCCGAATAGACAGAATTTTGACCCACCGCGTATATGGTTATCTCTCGTTTTTCCTGATTATGCTGTTAGTGTTTCAGTCCATTTACAACTGGAGCGAATATCCGATGGATTTTATCGACAATCTTTTCGCTTCCCTTGCTCATTGGGTGCACAGCACGCTGCCTGCCGGCACGCTCTCCGGTTTAATTTCGGAAGGTATAATTCCCGGAATCGGGGGAGTTGTCATTTTCATTCCGCAAATTGCCTTTTTGTTTCTTTTCATTTCAATTTTGGAAGAGAGTGGCTATATGAGCCGCGTGGTCTTTATCATGGACAGGCTCATGCGCCGGTTCGGACTAAACGGGAAAAGCATTGTTCCACTGATTTCGGGAACAGCCTGCGCAATTCCGGCAATTATGATTACGAGGAACATTGAAAACTGGAAAGAGCGTCTGATTACTATTCTCGTTACGCCCTTTATCACCTGCTCCGCCCGGTTGCCCGTGTATCTCATTATCATTGCTTTGGTTATTCCCGACGAAACTTTTTTGGGGTTCAATTTGCAGGGCTTTACGCTTTTGGGAATGTATTTCCTGGGTTTTGTGGTTGCAGTGGGAGCAGCTTATTTTCTGAATAAAGTTCTGAAAACAAAAGGACGTTCGTTCTTTATTGCGGAGATGCCGGCATATAAACTCCCTTTGGCAAAAAATGTAGCCTTGACAGTTTACGAAAAAACCAAGGATTTTGTGGTCAATGCGGGGAAAATTATTCTTGCAATTTCGATTTTGCTGTGGTTCCTTGCATCTCACGGATCCACGGAGCAGTTTCGTAATGCCGAAGAGATTGTCAGTACACAGATTGAAAACGCCAGTCTGAGTGAGCATGATTTAGAAACGGCAATTGCTTCACATAAGCTCAGACATTCATATATTGGGATTTTGGGACGTGCCATTGAACCGGCGATAGAACCTTTGGGTTATGACTGGAAAATAGGCATTGCACTGTTGACTTCATTTGCAGCGCGGGAAGTCTTTATCGGCTCGTTAGCAACTATTTACAGTGTGGGAGCCGACGATGAAAACACTATAAAAAACCGGATGGCACAGGAAATAAATGCCAATACCGGCAAAAAAGCATTTAATTTCGCAAGCGGAATTTCATTGTTGCTCTTCTATGCATTTGCCATGCAGTGCATGGCAACATTAGCTGTTGTCAGGCGTGAAACCAACAGCTGGAAGTGGCCCCTTGCCCAGCTTCTTTTTATGACGGGATTTGCTTATGTGGTATCGCTGATTGCATACCAGTTTTTAAAATAAAAACTCAGTAAAATGTGGGAATTTCAAAATATTATTGTCTATTTAATGGTACTTGCAGCGCTATTCTTTTTGGTGAAAAAGTTTTTTTTCAAAAAGAAAAAGCTCAATGGCGCAGGATGTGAAACCGGTTGCGGCTGCCATTAAAAAAGAAAAATTATCTTTTAAAATTCAGGAATTTCTTTCAGGAATTTATAGTTTCCCGTGGAGTAGTCTATTTCACAGACATAGTGCTGTAAACCATTGGAAACAACTACATATTTCACCTTCAGCGCAATATTGTACCTTACCACCTGATCGAAAGCATCCTGGGAAATCTTCACTTCCGGCGCTTTGAATTCTGCCATGAGCAGCGGCTCCCCCTTTTTATTGTAAATCAGTAAATCGAAGCGAAAAAGCTTTTCATTCAGTTTAATTTGCTTTTCCACAGCCATGAGTGATTGGGGATATCTCTTCTCCTCTGCAAGAAAACGGATGAAATTCTGGCGCACCCACTCTTCTGGCGTTAAATGCATAAAACGCTTGCGCACAGTGTCAAAAATATACGCTTTTGAATGCTCTGTCTTGATTCTGAATTCATAGGTTGGAAGATTCAATGCTTTCATTTTGCTCTTTTGATAATTGTTATGTGTAGTCGAATTAGTCGGAAAATGATCTTTAACTCATTCTAAAGCGCTAAATTCTCAAAATTTAAAAACATGATTTGTTCCGGTTTTACTCCAAGTTTGAGCAGCTTATTCCGGTTTAATTCCAACAGAGTAGTTTTACACGATCTACGCAAACCGCTAATTACTCTCACAAGGTTTTTGTCTCTATAAGCCAATAGCTTAGTCGGATGTTCTTTTCTGTTGGTGTAATTTCTCATGTACCAAAGATAGGAATTACATTATCAATGTGTCACCCCAATAGGATTTTCCTAAAAATCAGGGGCAAATAGTTTAGAGATTTATTTTTCTTTTTGCGCACAAATGTGCTCAAAAGTAATCATTTTCAGGCTTCGCGCCACCCGCGCCACCAAACAGGAAAATCATAAAGCACTGGCAGTGAGCCTGTTGTAAAATAGGTCGATAAAAAATGATGAAGTCAGGAAAGATATAAAGTGTATATATCGTATCCATATTTTATCTAGCCAATTCACAACATTCGCCAATATATGCTATATAGCACTTGTTAATAATTTATATTTTGTATGCACAAACACAGGTAGTTATATTAAAATTAAGCTTGTAGTGTATTTTGCATTGATGAATGTTTGCTTATCGGCGTAGGCTTATAATCTCTATTTTGGGGATTGTCCATCTGATGAATTTATATCAGACAAGGTGGAAAAAACAGTATGTCAATAAATTTCAGGAGCTATTCATCGGATGATTTTGATTAAAAATGTAATTTTGTACAAATCTGTGTTTTAAAGAAAGAAATCAAGCAATTTTTCATTAATTTGCATCTGATGAAGACTAAAAAAGATATTGTTGAGAATTGGCTGCCCCGCTATACCGGAAAAAGTCTGCATGATTTCGGTGAGTATATCCTGCTCACCAACTTTTCCGATTATGTGGATAAGTTTGCCCAGCGCTTTGATGTTCCGATTCACGGGCGCGACCGGAACATGCCGTGCGCCACAGCCGAAGGCATAACAATAATCAATTTTGGAATGGGCAGTCCCAATGCTGCCACAGTCATGGATTTGCTGAGTGCAATCATGCCCAAGGGCGTGCTTTTCCTTGGCAAGTGCGGTGGGTTAAAAAGTGAAAATAAGTTAGGAGATTTTATTTTACCCATTGCCGCCATCCGCAATGAAGGAACATCCAACGATTATTTGCCGCCCGAAGTGCCGGCGCTACCGGCTTTTAATATTCATCGGGCAGTTTCGCACGTGCTACGGAATTATGGCAGAGATTACTGGACCGGAGTGGTTTACACAACCAACCGCCGCGTTTGGGAGTTTGATGATGATTTCAAATATTATCTCACCAAAACCAGGGCAATGGCTATCGACATGGAATCTGCAACGCTGTTCACGGTGGGTTTTGCCAATAAAATTCCAACCGGTGCGTTACTGCTTGTTTCCGACCAGCCCATGATTTCTGCCGGGGTCAAAACAACCGAAAGCGACAAGCTCGTGTCGCTTCAGTATGTGGACACCCATATTCTCGCCGGCATCGACTCGCTGCTTGAAATTAAAAACAACGGACTGTCCGTTAAACACTTAAAGTTCTGATATGGATTTTAACACCATAATGGAAAACCTGAGAAAAAAGGTGTATCACCCAATTTATCTGCTTCAGGGAGAAGAGCCTTTTTTTTCCGATCAGGTTTCAAACTACATTGAAAAAAACGTACTCACCGATACTGAAAAGGGATTTAATCAGACCATTTTTTACGGGAAGGATACCGAAGAAAAGACGATAATTGATACTGCCCTGCGCTTTCCGATGATGGCTGAAAAGCAGGTTATTATTGTAAAGGAGGCACAAACCCTGAGAAAGATTGAAGACCTGGACTATTATGTGAAAAGACCGCTCGCTTCAACAATTCTGGTGATTAATTACAAATACAAAACTTTGGATGGAAGAACAAAGTTCTTTAAGAATATTCAAAGACACGGAGTTGTACTCACTACAAAAAAGCTGTATGACAATCAGGTTCCCGCATGGGTTGGGCAATACCTGAAACAGTTCGGATACACTATAACTCCGCAGGCAAGTCAGATTTTAACCGAATCATTGGGCACGAAGCTGAGCGTGGTCTCCAATGAGCTTAATAAGTTAGTGGTTGCTGTTCAGGACACCAACAAAATTACGCCGGAACATATTGAAAGACATATCGGGCTGAGCAAGGAGTTTAATGTGCTTGAGTTGCAGGACGCTTTGGGAACCCGGAATGTTCTCAAAGCCAACAGAATTGTCAATTACTTCAGTGCCAATCCCGAGAAATTTCCTGTTCAGATGATTATTGCGGGGCTTTTTGGCTATTTCTCCAAGGTTTTTTCATCCCATTTCATTCGTGACAGATCCGATGAAGGAATCAGAGTTGCAATGAATCTTCATCCATTCTATGCAAAAAAGATTGCTGCCGCATCCAGGCAATATACACCTGCCAAGCTTTATGAGATTATCGGGATGCTTCGCGAATACGACTTGAGAAGCAAGGGAATAGATATTAGGAAAGGCAGGGGATTTCACACTGCACCACTTTCAAAACCGGAAAATCTGCCAAGGGAAATGATTTATAAAATTCTGCACTGATGATAACCTACTTTATTATTGGAATTACTGTTGTAATCTCTTTTTTGGCTTTCCAGAATTTTTTGCTCATGGAAAAGCTTCAGTATAACCCTGCGCGGGTTATTCACAGAAAGCAATATTACCGGCTGATTTCACACGCCTTCGTGCATGTCGGCTGGACGCATCTCATCGTAAACATGTTTGTGCTCTACTTTTTCGGGCAAAATGTTGAAAGTTATTTCGGCTACTTTTTTGGAAACAGGGCTAATTTTTATTTTTTGACACTTTACGTTGGCGGCATTCTGTTTTCCAATTTGTGGAGCCTGCTAAAGTACCGGAATGATTATTTCTATAATGCAGTGGGTGCTTCCGGTGCAGTTTCAGCCGTTTTGTTCACTTTCATCTTCCTGAATCCCTGGGAGATGCTCTATCTATTTGCAATCATTCCGATTCCCGGAATCGTTTTTGGCGCCGGATACCTTATCTATTCATATTATATGGTAAAGCGAAAAACAGACAATATTGCCCACGACGCACATTTTCTGGGAGCTGTTTTCGGTATTATCTTTCCGATTATTCTTAAACCCGAACTCTTTTCTCGTTTTATTGAATTACTGCTGAAATTATAAAACGCTGACCTGCTGATTCCAAAGCCTGCAATCAGTAAATTATTTGGTGAGTTCCAGAAACCACTCTATGATTATTGCCCCTGCCGCAAGGGCTCCCGAAGAGTGATCTGCACCGGGGATCGGAATAAGCTTCACCTGCTGAGCGCTGACACCCTTTTGCATGAAATCGTTGTAAATATTTGTTGAAACATCCATGGGAACAAAGTTATCTGCTGTTCCGTGAATGATACGCATGGGGGTCGTTGTCTTCCAGGCTTCAATGCTATTTTCTGAAAGAATCTGGCGCAACGGATCAAATTCCGGATCTGTTCGGTAATTATTTCTGTAATTGTCTGTGAAAAGATCAGCTGTTTTCGTTGTCAACTCCTTGTTGATTGCGCCTCCGGTATGTTTTCCGTCGAAAAGAGCGCGAAGATTCAGCTCGCTGTAGGGAGGCTTAAAAATATGGCTCAATGGGATTTCCATTCCTTCATATTCGATTAAAGTGTTCATCAGGTAAGCCACATAGTAGGGCATGGGATAGCTGCTTTGAGACAAAATATACTCATTTATGAAATTCAGATCGTAAGGACCTGCACCGGGTGCGCTGGCTTTCAGCCTGAATTCTGATGAATAGTCTTGCTCAATGGCTTTTTGCACCTGCATGGTTGCCCAGCCACCCTGAGAATAACCGGCAAGATATAAATCATTGTTCAGCAACACCTCTTTCTCCTCAGCCAACTCCTTAACAGATCTAAGCATATCCACAACTGCCTGAACAGTTGATTCCTTATGAAGATAGGGATGTGCCATGCCGGAAGAAGAACCAAATCCTAAATAATCGGGCATAACAACAACAAAACCGGTTGATGTTATTGACTGAAGAACCTGAATCGCTTCTGCTCCCGGATTTTTGGAAGGCGCTTCGGAGTGCAGTGTATTGGTGCCGTTCTGGAAGCTTAACAGCGGGAAGGTGCCTTCACCGGATGGCAGGCAAACTAAACCTGAAGCAATTTTTTGCTTTCCCTGAAAAGTAGTTTTGTATTGAATTTTGAAAATATTTATTCCATAATTAACCCTGTCGCTGAAAGAAGACAGCATTGGATAATCCTTGGCAATCAGACTGAAAAGCAGTTGAATCTGAGATGCAGAATATGAACTGACAATTTCATAATCAACGAGATGTTCCGGAATTGGCTCATCTTCGCCTTTGTTGAAAAGGGAATGACAACCTGAAAAACTGAGAATAAGAATAAGAGTCAGGATTTTTAGTAATCTGCTTTTGTATTTCATTATATTGTTTTTTGCAAAATTATAAAATTAAAACGAATGACTTCCTTTTAAAGTTTTTTGGGATGTGGAAATATTTTATATGCTTATCCGTATGTTTACTCCTAAGTGGAAATTCCCGCCCTTTTGGGCGGGAATGACGCCGTTGCTGGAGTATTAAGGGAGGAGAGATGGCGGCAAAGCCGCCATCGCAATAAATTATTTTTCTCAACCGCAGGTTAGAAATCTATTTGTATGAATTTACATAGGGGTAAAGTTGCGGATATGTATTTTTTATTTTATAAGGGAAAAGCCCGTAAAACAACACTAAAAAAGTTATCAACAAATTGTTCGTTATTTAGAAAGTTTCTAATCTGCTGCAAATGAGTAAAAAAAACATATTGATTTGTTTGTTTCCGAAAAAAATGTTCGTATTATTGTAGCGTTAAATCGCTAAAAATAAAACCATGAGACAGTTTTTGTTACTTGTCTCCGCATTACTTTTCGCATTCTGCGTCAATGCGGAGCCTCTACGCGTTATGTTAGTTTCCGGTGATTATTCAGCCGATGAAGCACACCGGGTTTCCCAAATTTTTGATTCCCTTTCAGAGATCGAGTATGCCCATTTTCTTCAGCCGGAAGCAAGCCAAAAACTTGCCGGTGAAGAGAGCAAGCAGTTCGATGTGCTGGTTTTTTGTAACCTGTGGGATGAGTTTACCGAATCGGAAAAGCAAATTTTTCTGAATCTCACAAAAGAAGGTAAACCGTTTCTGTTTCTGAACAAGAACATGGTTGCAGGTCAAAACTGCCCCCAGTTTGAAAAGCTTCTGACAGGGAAGGATGCCGGGCATTCTACCGGCATTTCAGGTGAAGAATCACCTGCGGAAAATTATGACGTATGGGTTAACGTCAATGTAGTCAGTCCGCGAAATTTCAAAGTTCAGAACAATGACAATGGAAATTTCAGGGTTCTGCCCAGTTCCAAACTTATGCTGACTGCCAATCAGCAGGGGAAAATGCCGGTAGTTGCTCTCGAAAACAGGTGCAACAACTCAAAAGTTGTTTACATCCAGCCGGGTGACAATGAAGGCGCTCTTGAATCGGAAAAATTCAAGACCCTTATGGTTCAGGCAATAAGCTATCTGGGAGAGCAGGAAGAGGGGGAGGACTACATCACTAATACGGCAACTTTCTGAAAATTTCGAAAGGAATTTATGTTGCCGGCAGGTTGAATGAAAATTGGGAGTTGAGTATGATTTCGCAAATCAAAGGGCAAAACGATATTGTTGCAAGTGAATGCTCTGCAACGGTCCGGCTCTATTCTGAGATTTCCGGTTACCATTCAGTGCTGAATTCACGAGTTTAGCTTTTTACGGGCTAAACTCGTGAAACTACAGGCATTTTTTTATAAGCCTGTAATGCCTCTAACACGATTATTTACATTTTTTACCCTGTCCTTTTGTTAAAAAAAAACAGGGAATTTGGACGCTTGGAATGCTTTTGTTCAGCAAACAAAAGCGACTTAAAATCCGGGGCGAATGGAAAATAAAAAGGAAAAATTCCTGAGTTTAACCCGCTCACCTTCCTGAATTTCCGCGACCCCGGATTTTTGTATCTTTTTTTCAGGCTATTTTGCAGACAATACAAACTCTTTGAATGACTCTATTGTGTCGCCGTACTCTGCAATGAGACTTATGCCCTCTCTGTCAAGTATTTCCAGAAATCCGGCATAGGTTCCGTCAGTTCTTGAAATTATAGGTGCACGTCTGCATTTTAAGTAGAGCAGGGGTAATGTGGCTAATTCCACCCTGTTCAGTATGTTCTGATTGTCGGCAACTTTTTTTGCCTGATTCAAAATTCCGGTTGCTTTTTCCACAAAATCATCAGAAAACAGGATGTCATCCGGTCTTAGTCCGATGTAAATATGCGTTTCAGGGGTAATTCTGCTTTGCAGCAAATCAAAATATTCGCGGATGAATTGCCCCGACCTGCCATAGTAACCAAACATAAAATCGTCAATGACGGCATTCACATCGCAATCGGGATTCCACAGCAATTTTGCAAGCAGATAGGTTTTTAGTTCCTGAAATTCACCGCCGCGAGCCTGATATGAGCCTTGCTCCATCACACCGATGGCTTTGTTCTCCCGAAAAGCCTGAATATTTGGCTGCAAGACGCTGAAATTGGGATAAGGCATGATATAATGCCTGAAATTCACCACATAATCCCAAATATAGAGATGCGGCGAAATGGCTGACCATCCTTTCATGTCGCTCATAAACGATTCATTGTGAGTGCAAGATTCTAACGGATGGGCAACACATGCTTCAATCGGGCACAGACGGATAACCACATTGTTGCGCGGTTTGATATTTTCCGGAACCGAGCGGGTATATTGATAGGCTAACGTCCCGATAAATTTATCGGGAAATTCTTTCTCTACTGCTTCTGCCACCTGATTCACAAACCAGATCAAAATTCCCGATTCCTTATTTCCGTACTTTTTTACAATTTTTTGGCATTTATCACACTGGCAGGGGTTTCTCCAGTCATTCTGGGAAACAGAATAAACCATGTGCCCCGGGTCATTACGGATGGTTTCCAGAACCCGTTGTTTCATAATTATTAAGACATCAGGACTGCTCAGACAAAGCTGCCCGCGCTTTCCCCAATCGGGATTTTCAACATCAGCAGTGCGTTTTCCGTCAATCAGGCTGAAATATTCGGGATGTGTATCAAAAAACTCCGAAGGTGGAATAAAATGGTAAAAGGTATGAACTGCCCAGTAGCTTTCCGTTCCACCGGGCTGATTTACCGGATTGGAAGACATTCTTCCATTCATTTTGTTTCTTGCTGCCCACACCGGATCGAAGGCAGTATAAAAAAAGTCATTCCTAACCTGTATCCCGGGCGCTTCCCGATGATTCAGCGAGCTAAAAGCATATTTTTCCAACGATGGTACTCTTTTCACAACGGGAGTGTACCAACGGCAACCCAGTTCATTTTCAAGAAAACTCATCACACCGTACATTGTGCCACGCTGTTTCCCGCCGTAGATATAAATTTCGGAACCATTACTGAAATACCGGAACGCTTCATCCTTATAATCAGGTGTTTTGTCTCCGGTTCGGTTTTCGAGCGCCCGGCTGAATCCCACATAAATCCGTGCTCTGCCCTCCGGCAAATTAGCTGCATCAGCGTACTCTTCAATTCTGAAAAAAGCGCCGCTGATTTCAGTTAACCAGTGCTGCAGTTCGTTCGCTGCCCATATTTCCGATTCAGAAGCTTCGGTGGAGAGACAAATGGTGTAATCGGTTTTTCCGCCGATAAATAATTGATATTCTTCAGAATCCTGGCGGTCATTTTGAGAAAAAACAGAAGTTGAGGAAATGCATAAAATGCTAAAAACGAGCAATCTGGAAAGCATAAGCTTGAAACTTTTGATATGGTTCATTTTATGAAAATTATTGTTTTTCAAAAAAAATAAAAATAGCTGTTTTAAAAATAGAAAAGAGATTTGATGAAGTTGTACAATTTTTAAAAATCCAGTCAAAAAACTGTGTAATATATAAAATCCTGAAACGTTTTACTTATTTTACGATTTTATTTTCAGCTGATGGCAGTAAAAAATACCCGAAAGGGACAAACTAAAAAAAGAAAATCCCGGAAAGCGGGGAGCAAAAGTAAAAAGAGAAGTTTTCGCAGAAAAGTAACGCTTTTTCTTTTTGGAATTTTTTTATTGGGCTTATTAGCGCTCTCTGCTCTTTTTTTGGTTGTGTTTTTTGGCTTAACCGGGCATGTTCCGAACAGCGTTCAGCTCAGGGAAATTAACAATCCTCAGGCATCTGAAGTCTATTCCGAAGATGGGAACCTGCTTGGGCGCTATTATGTTGAAAACCGAAGCAATGTTACCTATGGCGAGATTTCGCCAAATGTGATTCAGGCNNCTGATTGCCACGGAAGATACCCGATTTTATGAGCATCGCGGAATTGATGAAGTTGCCCTGTTGCGGGTGATGGTGAAAACAATTTTGCTCAGAAACAGAAGCGCTGGAGGGGGAAGTACATTAAGCCAGCAAATTGCAAAAAATCTGTTTCCGCGTAATGATTTGGGAGTTTTTTCCATGCCGGTGAATAAATTACGGGAAGCAATTATTGCCTACCGGCTTGAAAAAATTTACACCAAAGAGGAAATTTTGACACTTTACCTGAATACCGTTCCCTTTGGCGAAAATATTTTTGGAATAGAGGTGGCTTCGGAGCGCTATTTCAATAAAAAACCGGCAAATTTGAGTGTTGACGAAGCGGCAGTATTAGTTGGCTTGCTCAAGGCAAACAATTATTTTAATCCGCGGCTTAATCCCGAAAAATCAAGGGAGCGGCGGGATGTGGTCATCAACCAGATGGTTTCCAATGGTTTTCTTACCGAAAATGAGGGTGCGCTTTATAAGGAAAAGCCGCTTGAGTTGCACTATACGCGCATCTCCTTCAATGAGGGACCGGCGCCATATTTTATGGAAATGCTGAAGCCTGAGCTGCTGAAATGGTGTGAAGAAAATCCGAAAGAAAACGGCGAACCGTGGAATTTATACACTGACGGTTTGTGGATTGAAACCACCATTAATTCCGGGTATCAGCGCTATGCCAATCAGGCAGTTTCGGAGCAGATGAAAAGTCTTCAGGAGGTTTTTGAAAAGCACTGGGAAAATGCCGATCCGTGGAGGGGAAATGATGCTATTCTTCAACGGGCAATAAGACGCACCGAGCGCTATCAAAAAATGAAAAATGCCAATTTTTCACAGGAGGAGATTGAGGCTGCGTTCAACCAAAAAATAAATGCGTCGCTGTTCACATGGGATGGATTTAAGCAGGTTGAAACCACGCCACTCGATTCGGTGAAGCACTATCTCCGTTTTTTGAATGCCGGTTTTCTGGCTCTCGATCCGGCAACAGGTGAACTGAAAGCCTGGGTTGGTGGAGTTGATTTCCGTTTTTTCAAATATGACCATGTGCTCTCCCGGCGGCAGGTTGGTTCTACTTTCAAACCGTTTGTGTATCTCTCTGCGCTTGAAAACGGATTGAGTCCTTATGAATATTATCCGGCGGCACAGCAGGTTTACAAGGAGTATGACAACTGGTCGCCGTCCAATTCTGACGGAAAACATGAAGGATATTATTCTATGGAAGGCGCTTTGGCGAAGTCGGTAAACACCGTTGCGGCGCAAATAATGATACGAACGGGCGTAAAACAGGCTGTTCGTACTGTCCGCGAATTAGGATTAGAGGCAGACTTGCCCGAAGTTCCGTCACTGGCGCTTGGAGTTGCATCAGTGAGTTTAAAAGATATGCTTTCTGCCTATGCCACAATGGTTAATGGCGGAATCCGCACAAAACCATATTATCTGAAATCCATTTCAGACTCCAACGGGCAGTTGTTAGCTGAATTTGAACGACCGCAACCGCAAAAAACGAATCTGAACAGTGTCAATTGCCGGATGATTACCTACATGATGGAAACTGCGGTGAACAGCGGAACCGGTACAAAAATCCGTTCTACTTACCGGATTAACGGTGATTTTGCAGGAAAAACCGGAACTACCCAAAACCAGTCTGACGGCTGGTTTGTGGGGCTTACTCCCAACTTGGTTACCGGCTGCTGGGTGGGCGCTGAAGACCCGGGAATTCATTTTCGTACCATCACCTACGGGCAAGGGTCATACATGGCTCTGCCCGTTGTGGGCAAATTTTTTAGTAAACTGTACAGTGACCCACAGTACCGGCAATTGCAATTTGCGAAATTTCCGCCGATGAGCGAAGAGCTTTTAGCAGACCTTGATATTCCTGCATATAAGGATATTCTTGAAATTGAACGAAATACATTTATAGATCGCTTGCTGGCAGGAAAAACCAAAGAAGAAAAACTGCGGGAAATTCAAAGACCCGAAACGGTGCCGGAAAAAAAGGGTATCTGGGAGTCTATCAAAAATGTGTTCAGCAAAAAGAAAAAATAAGCGGCATTGCGGATTGTGTTTGATTTATTGCTGGAATTTGACAGGAATCGTTTATTTTGCAAACTTTAAAAGAATTAAATCAGAATGAAGAGAAAATTGGTTACCGCCGTTAATGATTATGCCATTATTACCTTTGGTTTACTGCTTTTTACCATGGGCTGGATGGTTTTTTTGCTGCCTGCCGAAATAACGGGTGGCGGAATCAGCGGTGTGGGAGCAGTTCTCTATTATGCCGTTAAAATTCCAGTAAGCGCCACTTATCTTTCTGTAAATGTGCTTCTTGTATTGATTGCCATTCGGATATTAGGCGCAAATTTCGGTGTAAAAACAATCTACAGCATTCTCATGCTTTCAGCATTTTTTGCGGTTTTTCAGGGAATTGTAAAAGAGCCGATTGTGGATGATATGTTTTTGTCTGCCGTATTAGGCGGAATGTCGTGCGGCATCGGGCTTGGGGTTGTTTTTTCGCGTGGCGGCAGTACCGGCGGAACCGATATTTTCGCCATGATTGTGAACAAATACCGGAATATCAGTCCCGGAAGGATTATACTTTATTGCGATGTTATCATCATCGCTTCTTCCTATTTTGTTTTTCGCTCACCCGAAAAACTGGTTTACGGATATGTCTCGATGTGGGTGGTTTCCTACTCATTGGATTCATTTTTGAGCGGCGCCAACCGCTCTGCGCAAATGTTTATCTATTCAAAAGAGTATGAGAGAATTGCCAATTTTATCAATAACGAAGCGATTCGCGGCGTAACCATTGTTGACGGCAAAGGGTGGTACACCCGTGAAGAGACCAAAATTATCATTTCGGTGGTGCGAAAAAAGGAGACCGGCATGATTTTTAGAAAGATTAAAGAGATTGACCCTGATGCTTTTATCACCATGGGAAGCGTTATGGGAGTTTACGGGAAAGGATTTGATAAATTAAAATTATAAGTAGAAATGAAGTGGAAAAACTGCCATTTTGCAGTGGTTTTTATATTTTTTCTAACAGGAGTTTTCAGTTTTTCTTCCTGCCGGTTCAATCAGGGGAAAAGGCAAGAGGGATCAGCCGGTGCAGATACGGTAGCAGTAGCTCCGCCTGTTTATAAATATGGACTGCCGATCGATTCATTTCATGTGGAAATCGGAACCATCGGTCCGAATCAGCATTTGAGCCATATTTTGGGCAGTTATGGGGTGGCAATGGGAATAATTGACCAGATTGCCCGCCAGTCAAAAGATATTTTCGATGTGCGAAAAATTCGTAAAGGTCAAAAATATGCCGTTTTTCAAACACAGGATTCCATAAACGAGACCCGTTTCTTTGTTTATGAAAATTCCGCTACCGATTTCTATGTTTTTGAGCTTTTTGATTCGCTGAAGGTTTACAGGGGTGAAAATGAGATTGTAAGAAAACTGCGGACAGGTTATGGAGAAATCAATAGTTCGCTGTGGAACACAATGAAGGACAATGATCTGGACCCGATGCTGGCGCTTAAACTTTCCGATATTTTTGCCTGGACCATTGATTTTTATGCTATTCAGAAAGGCGATCAGTTTCGTGTTATTTATGATGAGCTTGTAGTGGATTCCGCTTATGTTGGAGTTGGTGAGATTTACGCCGTACAGTTTGACCATGCCGGCACTGAAAATTTTGCTTTTGGCTTTGAACAGGATGAAAGGTTCGACTATTTTGATGAAAATGGGATGAGTCTTCGCAGGGCTTTTCTGAAATCGCCTTTAGAATTTTCCCGCATCAGCTCTCATTTTTCCCACAGTCGTCTGCATCCGGTGCTTCGCATCAGAAGACCGCACCACGGGGTGGATTATGCTGCTCCGCACGGAACGCCGGTTCGCAGCATCGGTGACGGTACGGTGGTTGCCCGTGCGTATCAGGCAGGCGGCGCAGGCAATTACGTGAAAATAAAACACAACTCCGTTTACACAACAACCTACATGCACCTTTCAGGATTTGGGAAAGGGGTGGCAACGGGTTCCCGCGTGAAACAAGGACAGGTAATCGGCTTTGTTGGGGCAACCGGACTGGCAACCGGACCACATCTCGATTTCAGGGTACACAAAAACGGCTCTCCGGTCGATCCGTTGAAGGTTGAAGCGCCACCCGTGGAGCCGGTGCATCAGGAAAAAATAGTTGAATATATACTGCTCAAGGATTCGCTTTTGACAGAGCTGAAAAAGATTATTCCTGCACAACCGGATGTGCTGGCAGAATTGTCGGAATAAAAAAAATCCTGAATCACAGAGAGTTTGTGGCTTTCAGAGATTTCTTCCGCAACAGGCAGACAGAAAAACTTATAAATTATTTCTTTAATCTTTGCCGGATTGAATTTT
>LSQX01304463.1_pt1 | contig 17741 bp, 22 predicted proteins | sample 654561 | NCBI WGS metagenome assembly LSQX01 (sample SAMN04489861, study PRJNA283612) | anaerobic digester metagenome | isolation source: 4 biogas reactors fed with cattle manure at either 37C or 55C with and... | place: Denmark: Kongens Lyngby | collected 2014
AGGTTGTCCTGTGACGGGTAAAGTTCTTGTTTGCCGTAGCTTCGACGAGTTTGCATCGAACTTACACTGGCGACTGTCGGTAGCGTTGTGCTGGCCCATTTGCGAACTACTATCGAGCCTTCGATTAGACGTGGGTCTGGATAACCTGCTAAAGTAATATCAGACAGTGTAACTACACTGTTGTCGAACACCATGACGTTACTCATGTAGCCTTTTAAGTAACTGTCAGCGTAATTGTTTTTCATAACACCCAAACATAAGGAAAGGTTACGAGCGAAATCTTCTGTTACGTTTATTGCTTCTTCCGTCTAGTCCACGTACATTTTCGAGTTTGCACCGTTGACTGTCACACCAATTAAGTGCCATGTGTCCATTGAGATTGTTAAGTAATTAAGGGCTTCGCCGTTTGAGCCGTCACCGCATTCAAAATGCAGTTTTCCATTATACTCGGAAACTTTGAAGCCTGTAGCTTGCGTACCTGAATTCGCTGTAGCTATGAAAGTGTTAAAAGATTTTGTGTGGGTTGAATCGACTTTTATCCAAGCAAACACCGAAAATACTGTGGATAGATTAACAGTCGTGTTGGTAAGGATTTTATCGCTTAAACCATTAAACTGCCGAGCATTCTTACCGACGAACTTTGACGCGACGACTGTTGTTCCTGTTGCTGTGCCGTGGTTGCCGTTGCCACTGTAATCCGTTGCTGGAACACCGACGTCTATGATAAAGCGGTCAAAATAAAGAATTTTGTTGTTTAATGCAGAAGATTCCAAATTGATGTTGAAAACTTTAACTGTTGACCAGCTTGGATTGCCTAAACTTGCATTAAACGAACTAAATGGTATTGATATTTTTTTCCAACCAATAAAATTATCTTGGATACGGAAAGAAAAATAGTTATTCCAATCTGTCGATGGAAATTGAATAGGTATATTTGCACCGCTATTGGACCCATACATTAAAAACGATACTATGCTTTTAGTTGACCAATTTTGATTTGTACCAAATTCATGAGAAATCGCTCTATTTATTGTGTCAGCGCCAAAGCTTACTTTTAAACAGTTAACGCCCGACTGAACGTTTACTGTATCATTTGAACATACAACTTTTGCCGCTGACCAAAATGCTGTTTGGTCATCGTCTGCTATAACTATCGGGTCTACTTCTCTGTCTTCCTCATCCAGCGGCATCGCAAGTACAGCGTCTGGTATGATTGCTTCGGCTGCTGCGTCTGAACTTTCGTCTGTTGCTGTCTGTTTACCCCAGTAGCAGCATACGGTTCTTGCTGTGTCAGGGTTCTCGTTCATCTTAAACATGAACAACGCCCATACACCGTCAACCTTCTCTATTAAGCGGTATGTGTATGCGGATGCACCTACAACTCCCTTTAGCTGGAACCGTACGTCTCCGAAGTCCCAACGGCATAGCCGGTTAAGATAAATTTTCGGTATTGGAGTTGGTTCACCATCTAACACTTCAGTGCCATTAACATTACCAGTGTCTCCACCATGAATCATGTCACAAGCATAATAAACTTTAACTAAAAACTGATAATTTTCACTTGCACCAACAGACGCAGAATAAGAAATGTCAACGCAAAAAGGAAAACCAGTTAACCCAGCGTTTCCACCTTCAAAAAATTTACCTCTATAAGCATCATGTAATTGAATAATGTTACCAGTAGGACTATTAATGTGGACGCCAAACAAAGCAGGATGTAATTTACCTAAAGGCAACTTCATACCAGAACTATAATCGTCTTTACCAATAGGAACTTTACTACGTTCAAAAAACGTAGGAGAATTAATCATAGACAAAAAAATTACCCTCCACGAACCACTTTAACAGAAACTACACCTGTACCACCAGAAGCAGATTTACATTGAACATCAAAAAACATCCAAGGGTCACTAAACACTTCGTAGGTAGATTCCCCATTATTTAACGTAATATCTGTACATAAAGTAATATAATCTTGGTCGTCTGCACTACCTAAAACTTTATATTTAATATCAGCAGAACCAGCTTCAACAAGTTGAACAAGAACTTTAGCTGTGCGGCTAACAACAACAAATTTAACTAATGACTCGTAATCGTCACTGGTTGTACCCGAAGCAACTTTAATAACTTTAGGTCCATCTAAAACGGTAACGTTTGAAACAGGAACAATAGGTTTAATCAATACGAACCTCTCTAATAAATCTGTGTAAAAATATTTTTTTGGGCGGAGTTACACCGCCACATTTTTTTTAAAAAAAGTTTATGCTACGTTAATGCCAGTTATACTACAAATAGTTCTGCCTTGGATAACTACAGGTGAATATCTTTGTGTGATATATACACCAACAGAATCTCTTTCTGTAAGTGCTTTAACACCAGTTGTTATTGGTCGTCTTTCAACAAAATAACCCATAGGACTATATTGTCCTTGAATGTTAGATGTTTTACCAGTTGAAATAATAAAAGCAGAACCAGTTGGGCAATTAGTGCTCGAATAACAGTCAAGACCATATATTGAACCAAACTTGCCTGGAACTTGCATTATACCAGTATCTACACGTCCTTGACCAGTGTACATTTCTGCTGTGAACATTGGTAATTTTTCTACATGAGCTTTAGCTAATGGATGTAAAAGCATAGAATCAGGCATATAATTATATTGTTCAATTAAAGATTTAGCGTTAATAATATCGTAAATACCAATGCCTGGACCACTTGAACCTGAAACAACAACTTCTGTACCATCAAAAGCCATGCTTTTACCAGTAGCGGCTACTGTACTACCAGTACCCATTTCAATAGCTTTAATGCAGTCAATATCAACTTTGTTTGCAAACCTCAAAGAAGCTCGAACAAGTTGGTCTTGCTGAATAGGTACAAGAGAGTCTTCAATAGTTTCTTTTGTGATAATAAAGCCATGTGCAATTTTATATGGAACAACATTTACTTGGGCATAAGGTGTAACATCTAAAGGAATTTCTGCTCCTTCAGCCGTTCTTTGAACAACAGCTCCTGCACAACCTATTTGCTTGGGGAAAGTAATAGAGTTACTCATAGATAAAGTGTATGGCTGGAAAAACTGTTTTGCTACCATGTTAGGCATAGCAATTTGAGCTATTTGCTGATGTAACGCTGGATACAGCATAGCTGCCGTAGTTACTGGACTAAGTATTTCTCTTCGAATAGACATTTAATTTTTCTCCTAATTTTTTAATTTTTTTTTTAAACACGGGAAATTTGAAGTGACCCGTGAAAGTCACTTTATGTTTTTATAACTTTAATTTATACAGTCGATGAAAGCTAAACATGAACCACCATTAGCGGCACTTGTTACTATTGTTCCAACTGCATTAATGGATCCAGAAGCATTACTTCCTGATGTTGAACCGAAACCGGATTGTGCACCAACAAGAATATCTCCTGGTTTAACTGCTGAACCAGTGATTGGAATATTTTTAGCATAACCCCAAACAAGAACTGGAACTTCTGTACCTGACGTTTTAGTTGATAAAGCTAAACCGATAGGTCGATAAGAACCGCTTGTACCTGTACTTGTATAAACATCGCCTGTTCCACCCGCATCAAAAGTTACAAAAGTACCTGCTTGGATACTTCCAGAAGCACGGAAAGTAACAATTAAAGCTGGTGTACAAACAATAAAGTCTTTTGTTCCTTCAAATTTTAAAAACGACATTTTCTTTATACCTCACTAAAATATGATACCATTTTTCTTTGCAAAATCAGCGAGTTCAGCGCACCAAGAAGGAACATCACTTTCAGCATTAATTTCTACCGCCTCGGGCGTTTCGATTTTACCACCTTTAGATGCTTTCTTTTCGGTTTTTTCTTCTGTTTCTTCTTTGTCTTCATCTTCTTCTTTATCTTCATTTTCTTCTTTAACGGCAGGTTTAGTTTCAAGTTTAGTAATTAAAGATTCCATTTTAGTCATTAAAGCCTCAGTTTTAACGTTCATTTCCTCTTTAACTTTCATTTCAGTTTTCAAATTCGCCACATCTTCTTTTAAACATTCAAGTTTGGTAGACATTTCAGCCAGTAAAATTATGGCTTCGGGACCAGCACCAACAGCAACAGTAGCTTCCACTTTATTTTCTTTATCAGTCAAATTTTTATCCTCCACATATAATGATTGTCCCCCGCATTCCACCAAATTAATTTTTGAATTGGTAGAATCGGGAATAACTGTAAAGGCAGAATCAACGGCTGATGAAAACGGTTTAAATTCTGCCGCTGTAAAAGCAGGGTCTAAAACTATAGACACTTCATTTAATTTAACATTTTTAATTATTAAATGTGAATCCTTACATGAACAACGTTTCGCTTTAACCACTTTATTACATTTATTACATGTACCAACAGCGGAAGCACCAATACTAAAGTATTTAACTAAATTTTTCTTGGCAAGTTTTTGAATAGAAGCATCATTAATTTCGGCTTCAATAAAAACTTTTTCGTCTTTAACGTAACCGTTAGTGACACTACCAATAATATCCCTTACGGATTTACTGTGGTCAATCATTAAAACAGTGTTTTTAGCTTGAGAAGCAATTTTATCGAATTCTAATTTATCAACTGACCAACCATTTAAATTAACTGAACAATCAATTAAAGTACCTGAAATCTTTAAAGATTCATCTTCATTTTCAGTACTGGAAACATCAAATGTTGCATTCCATTTAAAATCGTGTTTTATACTGTTTCACCTATTTCTTTAACTACTTCTTTTCTTCCTTCAACCATTTCTTCATTTTGCTCAGAATCCAACGTTAACAAAAGCGTTTGTAACTCGCCAACATGAGTTTTTTCTTCTTTTGCAATATGAAGCAAAACCTTTTTAACAGAAGGATTTTGAACGACATTAGCCATTTGTTCATACAAATTAATCGCATCTAATTCAGAAATTAACGCTAACCTAAGAAACTCAATATCTTGAGGTTGAACATTAATTCTCCGACATTTCAAAGGATTCTGCGACAACATTTTATGAAACCTATCTCTATATAATCAGTGTAATATTATAAACGAGTTAATAACTGTTCAATAGAAGATACAGGTGGTAAATCTCTACCAATATTGTTTATTAATTGTAAATTATTTATTTTACCTCTAAACACTCTAAATTGGTAGATATCCCCTGTTTTGCTAACGTTTAATTCATTGTTTGTTTTTAAAAATTCTTCTTGGTTTAACGGTTTAACTGTGTCTTTTGTTTTTATTAAAACATTTATTAAATTTGATGCTCCGTTGATTATTGAAACTTTTTCCCATTTTGAATTTAAAAACGTGTAAATATCCCATAAAGAAGGGTAATCAGTGTAAGGGTGATTATGTACTGTTCCAACAACTTCTTCTCCTTCATTTAAAGGATGTGACTGATTGAAACTCACTGATGTTTCGTCTCCAACTTCAACCATGTCAATTCGTAAACCTTTTTTAGTTTTAATTATTAAACCCCCAAATTCTTTACCTGTACTTTTAGTGTACCGCATCATACGTTGAAGTTCATCTTCAAAAATTGTGTTTAAAACTAATTTAGAAGAAATAAACCATTTTTTACCACAACTATAACATTGGAAACCAAAAATTAATTCTTCAAATTTTTGAATCTCCACTTTTATTCTCGTATTCATGTTACCGTGACATTTTGGGCAAATAAAATATTTTTTACCTGGTTTCAAATTTCCAATAGACGGATACATCATTGAAGGTTCTTTAACTGGATTATTAATATCTGAAAACATTTTATTCTCTCATATACTCTTTTAATTTTAAACGCAAAACTTTAGGTAAATCAGCCATTACAGCCACAACAGCGTTTCTAATGAAAGGTCTCGGAGGCATCTTTGAAGTTCCTTCATGAACCCACATAGCATAATGTTGACCATGAACGTTAATTGCGTCTGCAACAATAATAAAATAAGGATATTTACCTTGAATATGAATACTATCTCTTAATTCACCAGTATCAACAGGACAATTAATTTTAGCAAACGTCTCCATGTCACGAACAGAACTTAAAAAATATTCTTCTAAAGGAGCATTAATTTCAATAATTTTATGCATTAAACGTTCAAGGTTTTTGTAACCAACCACTTCAACAGAAATATCAGCTCCATAATCCATTTTTTAATCCACCAACACTAAAGCATCTAAAATATGAAAAACTTTAAGTCTCCAATCTGGTAGAGCCACATTACATTCTGGGTTTCTACCAAGTATTTGTGTACAATCACATTTTTTGGTTTGTTCTTTACATTGTTCTTCTTCTTTTTTAACGATTTCTCTGCATACTACTAAACCAAAATTTATTACTGAAACAAAACAAGCTAAACCAAGGTAATACCAAATTGGAATGTTTAACTCAACCAATGAACCTAAACTCACTGATGTTGAAAAAGTTAAAAAAAACGAGTAACCACCATTAGCTAAAATCTTTTTTGTACTTCTTGAAATTTTCAAAGATTACCCTCCTCTTTTGCTTTTATCATTTCATCCAGCGCCTCCGTGAACACTTTTAAAATACCAACTTTCATTTGTTCAACGCCTTTTTCGTTATCACCATTTTCAAAGTTTTTGTTAACTATAAAAGAAGCTAAAATGTGTTTATCAATAACTTTTTTTGCGGCTTCAACATACATTTTTTTAACGTCTTTAACTAAACAATCGTCTTGTTTCAAATTAAAACGGGCTTGAGCAGTTAAATTTAAAAGAGTTTCTCTAAATTCGTTGTCTTCAATCATTAACTGTAACCGTTTTAAACGTTCAGTTTCTGCAACTTTCGGGTTTAATTTTAATCTACTTTCAGGCGTATCAGATGGTATTTGTTGTTCATAAGGCAATTCTTTCTTTTTCTCCTTCTGTGGGAAACCAGTTGGTACACCAATTTGTGACATAGCCAACGGATCCCGTGGTTTATCAAATGATTCTCCAACTAAAGCGTTAAATCCGCTTTCAACTCGAACTTCATTGATGCTTAAAGCACCCGCTTGCAGTAACTGTACAAGTCGTTGAGTTCGCATATCTGGAGATTCTTCAATTATTGGTTTCCAAACTATTTTTGCGTTTGGAACTTCTTTACCAAATTTTTCATCTATTAATTGTCTAAATAAATATTGTTCTAAAGGTTTACTAATAGAATTCTGTAAAACTTGTAAACGTGTAATGAAATCTTGAACAAGCACTTGAGCAGAGCTTCTACCAGCAGAGTCGGATTGTCCCATTAAAAAGTTTGGTACACCAAGAGCTTGGTTTCTTTTTAGTAATAAATAGTTTATCCACCAATCTAAATGTAAATCAGATGCAACAGTCTCCATTTCTTCAATTGAAACGTCGCCTTTAACGAAAATCATTGAAGTTGCACTTCTGGTTTTCATTGCTTTCATTAAAGAAACCATTTGAGTGTCTGAATAAGGTTTTTCACTGGAGCCACCTTTAATTGTTAAGGGTGGAACAGCTTTATAGTGAACCCAAACGGCGGCGTCGTTTTCAAAGTAATTTAATAAATCAGTGTTTTTAACCAGTGACATTAACAGTGAAACGCCATATGCGCTTTCGTAACCTGTACTGGTTGGTCTATGTTTAATGTGGATGCATTGGTTGGGGTTAATTAAAACGGGAGGAAAAGCCATGTATTGTATGTAACCAAAAACGTTTCCCCATGAATCACGTCGAACTCTCATGTAAATTGGGTCTAACGTTTTTAAACTAACAACTCGTGATTTAGCTTTCCGTTTATAAGTGTAAGCAACAAAATTTCGTTTATTAGAATTAGAATCTTCAAAAACAGCTTTTTTAATTTTGGAACCAACAAAATTGTTTTTTTCAATTTCGTTTTTAGTGTAAATGTTACCTTCAACTTCATACATTTGTTCTTTAGTTTCAACAGGGTCTTCCCAGCATATTTCAGTGAAACTATTACCATAAGTTAACATGTCTCTACCAATAGTTGGTAGAATCGAGTAAATGTCAAGGTTATACAGTATTTCTTCGAGGTATTCAGCGACTTTTTTGTTTTTATGTACTATTATGAAACCTTTTCCTAAAGCCAAGTTTACTTGCATTTCTATTGCTTGTTGTACATCTGGAAAGTTTCTGTACATTTGGCGGAATTTAGGTAAATCATTAATTGGCACTACACCGTAAATTTTAGTGTAAATATCTGCATATGGACTTTGTACGAGTCCAACTCCGCTTCCTTTAGGTAACCCTTTTTCGCTTCCGTACAACCAGTTTACAGCTTTGTTTTTCCATGAAGCAGGTAATTCAACATCATAATTTTCTATATCTTCATCATCTAAAATTCTGGCTTTAAAATCATTGTAACTACTATTTAAAGCGTCATATTTAGCCCTTTCAAATGGGCGATACCATGGTGGTCGTTTAGTCATGTTTAATACCATTAATTTTAATTTAAATACCCACTAACTCGTTTAAACCAAGGTTTTCATCTAAAGGAGTTTTTTTGTTTGAATGAACAACTTTTAAATCTAACAATCTACCAGCTAAGTCGCAATATCTGAACCATTTTTTGCAGGCGCAACAAAATAAATAATAGTTAGTGTCAAAAGGGTTGTAAGCTAAAGTGTCTTCTAAAGGAAAATTACATTTTGGACACGGACCACCAGTTCGTACTGGTACTCCATATAAACGGTTTGCAACAACTCCGTCTTCAAAACATATAGGTGTATTAACCAAAACTTAACCCTCTGTGAATGTTTCTATAAAAACTGTGTAAAACTATTCTCGCCTTGGACCCCATTCTTCACTGTAAGGGTTGTAACGTCGACGGTAACCGCAACCGACACATTTAGCTACTATTCCGCTTCCACTGTAAACTCCGTAAACGTAACTTAAATTGCCACATATACATTCTAAAGGTTTCTTAATTGGTACAGAAAGAATAGCGTGCGCCATTTTTAATTCACCATCAGAAAACCATAAGCGGGGTCTACCAACGGGTTTTTTTGGTAGAGTACTTCCACTGTTAGACTTCAAATATTTCTCCTTCTATAAAAACATATTTTTGTGAAACTAAACCACAGGTTGAACATACTATGTCTCCTGATGCGCAAGCTATTAACTTTCCGTCGCATGTTTCACATTTAACTTTTAATTCACTTTTCATAAAATTTTTGCGCCTCTTAAAATTGGTTGTGTTTTAAAACATTTTTTTGGAGTGTTGTATAATTTTAGTCCACTCCATATTAACATTATAATTGTATAACATAAAATTTGCTTCGCCGTTTTCTGTAACTAAAATTTCGTATAAAACTTTTTCAAATATTTCTTGGATAAAAATTATGTTTCCTCTATCAAAAACTGTTTCTACCATAAAATGTCTCCTCCTGTTTCGAAACTAAATTTTTCTTCATTTAAATCAAGTTCACGAGTTAATTTTTCTAATGTTTCGTCTTTAACGGTTTCTATCATTGGGTTAAAATTGTATTCGTATTCTTCGTAAACAGCGAGTGCTACTGCAAAAACCATGTCATCCATTCCAACGGTTTCTTTGCCGCTGTAACGTGTGTGTGTTCCTGAATGTGTGGTTGTCCGCATCATTCCGTGTAGTTGTGTTTCAAGTTTTTCAGCTAAGCGTCCTACTTCTCCATGTGCTTCTTTGTTGGGTAACGCTATTCTTTTGGATTGCATTAATATTCGTAGGCGTATTAAAATGTTTTCTTTCACTGAACTTGATAAATTATATAAATTACAGTAATGTCCTATTCTGTTTTCTTTAGACAAAAAATCGTTCATGGCTTGTCCGCCGGGTCCAGTTCCGTCTATGTTTACTGAACTTGGTTGGAAAGCACGGAATAACATTGTTATGGTTTCCACTTGTGATTCGTAGTCAACTCCAGGTAATTCTTCTATGTAAATAGTTTTCCACGACATTGGACCAGTTTTTTCAGCGACTACAATTATTGTTTCACTAACGGATTTACCGAAGTCTATTCCCATTTGCACAAAATTAGTTGTTTTATAGTCTAAACCAACCCAGTTATTAATTGTTTGGCAGGGCCAGATGATTTCATACGGGTAAAAACTAAGGCTTTCATCGATGAATTCACAGTTTTTACACACACCGTTTTGAGTTGTAAAATCATGAGTGTTTTCTATTTGTAAATCGTAAACTAACCCGTCGTAAACAATTTCGGTAACATTTTTTATTGGTAGAGCCCTCAAATTGGGTTTAAATAAAGCGAGTTTGTCTCCGACTTTTAAATGGTGTGCTTCTACCAGTTGTGTCGTAGGTTTTTTTTTCATTAAACGTTGTATTAAAGTTTGTTTTTTGAAAGCGTAAACTTTATGGTCACACGTTAATTCTAAAGGCTGTAAATGTTTACTGGTTTCTATTTTTAAAATTTTTTTGTCTGTCGAGTGACTTTGTACGCCTTTTACTTTTTCGTATCTACCAGTTGACGTTAAAACTTGGTCGTTGGTAGATATTTGTGTAATGTTTTTTAAACCTGTGTTACATTGTATTTGGTTGTTTCGTGTTAAACAACAGTATTCTTGTTTGAAGTCTATGTCTGTGGTTCCAGCTCGTAAATATGTTTCTTGGTTTTTTAGTCTTGGGCACTGCCAGAAAGGTATTTCGTGGTAACTCCAAACGTTTTTTGGGTTTTTCGGTGCTAAACCTCGGTAAACAGTTTGTAATGGGTCGATAATGTTATAGTATTTTCCCCGTTTCCCTTTCGGCGTGCTGTTCACAGTGATTCTTCCACCCATTATTTGAAAGTCTCTTACTACAACCCATAGGTCTTCGTCTTTGTCGACGTGAGCGTATTCGTCCAAGTAAACGTCTGTTGAGCTTCCCCGTAAACCTAAACCCCTGATTTTACCTGGATCCGAAGATGGTAGAGACATGACTCTGCTGTTGTTCATTAACACTGCTACTTCTACGCTTTGTTTCTTCCATTTCGGTAGTAACACTGGTGGCATCGTGTTAACCATGTCGTACCATTTCCCAAGTAATTCTTCAGCTATTCTTTGACCGGTTGAAACGAACATTATTTGGCGTCCAGCGTTTGTAAAAGTTTTGTAAATGCTTTCTCCAGCGAAAGTAGTGGAGATGCCGGTTTTTTTGGATTTGTTTATTGCTCTGAATCGTGATAGGTCTCTCATGAGGTGTTTCTGGTATGAATCGTTAACCCAAGGTTTTAAACCAGTTGGTGTTTCTAACTGCAAAAAAGCTTCGGTGAAACAGCATGGGTCTAAAAATGTTCTTAAAATTTGGTTGTCAGAAAATTTGATTTTGGATTCCCCAGAAAAACCTGGAGTAAATATGTTGGAGGGTTTATTTAAAGGTTTCGGTTCAAAATTTTTAAAAAGTAGTTCAAAAAAAAGTGTATAAATTTTTTTGGAAAACACGTTTTGGGTTTTTCTTGGTAGAGACAATTATTAAAAAGTAGTTTGAAAAAACGGATTAATTTTCTACCAAGTATATCCCTATTTATGAAGTCTTACGATTTGAAAATGATACGAGTGGCGTGTGTCTTGAGATTTAAGATTTGTGTCTTGTTTCTTACGAGTGTGTTTATTGAGTCTTGAGAATTATGTCTTTTGTCTTGTTTGTAAAAAAAAAAAGAAATTTATTTTAAAGATATAGTGCGAGTTCTTGTTTTAGTGTTGTTATGTAATCGAGTATTTCGTCTGTTCTGTTTGTTGCGTGTGTTGCATAGTTTAATGCATTTTTGTTGTTATTTATTGTTAGAAACATTTTTGTTCTTGCGATTTCGCTTTCGCGTTTTAAAAGCTTTGTTAACTCGAAAATTATATTTGCTGTGTCTCTTGCTTCTAATACAATTTCATGTGCTTTTTTATGTTTTTGCATTATTTGACATACTTGTATGTCATGTATTTGACATATGATAGTATGTGTTTGTATTCTTAACTCTGTTATTGCTTTTTCGATTATTTCTTGTTTTTTTGTGTTTATGATGTTTTGTGTCATTTTTTTTCACTTTTCAAAAAAAAGAGTTATTGTAGTAGCTCTTTTTCTATTTTTTTGACTATTTCTCGTGTTACAGAGTTTTTCATATTCAGACGATAGTAAAACTTGCTTCTGTCGACTGCATGATTGTTCTCTATCATTTCTTTTTTTGTGAATATTTCGATTATTTTCTCTTTTGCGAGTATTTGCATTGCGCTTCTTGAATTATCGCCATAGCAAGCGCCACGATTCTTCAATACTTGAAGAATTTGCTTGCTTGAGTAAATATAGTTCTTTTTGTCGTTTTGCAAGTAAAATTGAACTAAATTTATCAAGTTTTTAGCGACGCACATTTCTATGCTAAACTGTGTTTTTGTGTTCACTACAACTTTTTTGTCATCTTCATATATGCGTATATGATAATCACGCATAAAATATGAAGCACGTTTTTTAAATTCTTCGCTATCTTTCATGTACTCTTGACGTTCTATATCAAATTCTGCTGTTGCAACGTCTTGTTTACGTCGCTTTTGTGTTGTTTTTGTTGTTTTTGATGCAAGTTCACTTGCTCTTTTTTGCGCTTCTTCACTGTTTGAAGCAATTTTTTTCGAGTTTAGATTTTCAGACATTTTTAGTCACGTTATGTTATGTGACAAGTTGTATTTATAATGTTCATTCAAAAAACTTTTTTTTTGTTGCATAAACAACTTTTTTGTTTTGTTAATGTTGTTTTTACAATCTTTTTTTAACGTTTTTGTTTTAAATGGAAAACGTGTTTTGCGCTTAAAAATGTGAAAAAACGCAAAGTTTTTTTTCAAATCGCAAGACACAATATTCACTAAACGTGTTTACATGTACTTACACGACGGATTCAAAAGGCTACAACACGGTCACACACCTTTAACTTTAACAAAACAACAATTCACAACACGGAACAACTTAAACATTTAACAACAACAAACACAACAAACAACACAAACATTTCAACACACAAAAAAGTTTTAACTGGTAGAGAGCACGTTTCAAAAGGTTTCACAGTGGTTTCGGAACGCCTTTCCTTGTTTCGTCTTCAACGTAAGGTTTCCCACGCCTTTCCTTGATGCAACCTTGTAATGTAAATGTAGAGCGGCCAGGCCTAAAAACCTGTTTTTGTTTTTAAACTGAATTTGACGGTGGGCCTTGCCGTGCCGTAACCTTACCTTTTTGGGGTTCTACCAGTTGAATCCTTTTCCTAACCCATTTTAAAAAACGGTTTGAATCCTTTAATTGAAATGTTTCACAGGAACGTTTTTTACAGTTTTTTTGATGGTTTCACATTTTCATGGTGGTTTCATGTGGGTTTCATAAAGGTTTTGTTGTTTCAAAAAATGTTTTGTTTCACCTTTCCTTTTTTGTAACAACGGTGTGTTTTTCACTTTTTTTTCGTAGCGCCTTTCCTTGTTTGTACCTACACGTTTTTTGAGGTGTTTCAACGGTGAGGTTAAGGTGAGCCCACGCCTTTTTTGTTGAAACCTGTTTTTCATGTAACGTGTATGGGGCACCTTTCACATTTAAACATTTTTTTATCTTTCCTGTATTTCTCTGTATAACATGTACATTTCGTTGTCGCTAACGCATTTGTTTAACCTTTTAACGTAAACGTTGCATAAATCGTTTTTTTGTTCTTCTTTGCTGTAGTAACTGTTTTTAATTAAATTCAAGTAATACTCATACATTTTTATCAACATTTTATAACGTGTTTAACGTATTTAAAGTTTCAACCTGTTTCTACCATGTTTTAAACGTTTAAATATTACATGACGCTAAAAACTGTTTGTGAATAAACATGAAGTGTAACGTAATTCATTATGTGAAATGTTTTAATTGTGACAACATCAACTCTATCTATGATGACCAGATATTTGAATTAAGTAAAGAGTTACCGTTTCTTTTTCTCGAAAATCAGTGGCGTTTATTAGAGAAAGCGTTTCCTTCTTACATTAAAGGTTACAGAAATGTTTTCAAATTTTTAAACGAAAAAGATTTGCAAGTGAATGAACGGCATAAACAAGAATTTTTAATTCGTTTAGAAAACAGCGGCAAAGAATTTTTTAAAATGTTACCTGCTTATATTTCCAGCGAAGACTTTTTTGTCGCTTTCAACACGCATTTCACAGATGAAAATCACTACGTTTTTTATAAATGCAGTGAATGTGACGCCTTCTCAAATTTTGTTGTGTACACAAAAAACTAGTTTTTTTTAACAAGTTAACACCTTACCTTATTTTCTTTCTACCAGTATACACCTCGTTAACACCCCCATTTTTTACTTTAAGGTTTAACATTTAAATAGTTAAAAAAACATGTTTAACGTAGTGATTAAATTGAAGTATAAACAAGAAATAATTTTAGATGTTAAATGCGAAAAATGTAACACTGAAAACCGTTTAGAATTAATTGAAAGATACACTATTTGCGGTCCAGGAGCCGACGTTTTTAACTTTACAAACGACGAATGGTTAACACTACGGAAATCTTATAACTCAACAATCGAAAACAGTATTAAACGGTTCGACGAATTAACTGACGTTGACCATTTAAACAGCATTAACGCTGACAAAATTGCTTTTCTCGCAAACTTGAGATACAGCAACAAAAAACGGTTTAACAAAATACCACACACAATCACTGACTTAGACTTTTATGTTTCGCAAGAATCACGTTTTCACAAAGGCGACTACATGATTTTTAGATGCAAAAACTGCAACGGATGCATTCAAGCAATACATTACAACATCAACGAAGGCGAAACAGAATAAACAATTTCTTTCCCTTTCAACAAACAACAACAAAACCGGTAGAGCCACCATCTAAACTTTTTACTATTATAATCCTTTCCTGAATCTGTCTCTACCAGTTGAAACCTTTCTTTGACGCACCAACTTTGTAAACGTTTATATACTTTATTTCTTTAAGTTTACATTGTGAATTAAAATGAACGATATGAGTATGTATGTGAAATGCAAAAAATGTAGTTTTGTGAACACTATTTTACCTGTAGAATCATGTGTGTTAGAAGGCGAGTCTTCTTCTCTTTTCGATTTCAGTGACGCACAATGGAATCTACTTAAAGAAGCTTTCGCCAGTGACATCGCTGAATCTGAAAATAATTTTAAAGAATTAACTGAAGAAGAATTGCACGATATCTTGTTAAGTAAAAAAGAGTTTGACGTGCCGTCACATGTGTCTGATAAAGAATTTTTTGTTGCTTGGGACCTGAAATTCGTTGAATTCGAGTTTGCGTTTTTTAAATGTAAAGAATGCGGCGAATCAATTGCTTTCTTAGTTTACGCTTAAATTTTTTTTTCAAAGTTTACACAACGCCTTTCCTTGGTAGAAAGCAGTTACGGTGTGTTGTACCCAAAGGCTTCGTTGAAACACAAAGTTTATATACACCGTTTTTCATTGTTTAAAATGTGAAACAACATGAAAAATGCAACGGTGAAACAAACAATTTCGAAACATGTTTTCAAAAATTTTCAGTGTAAACACATAGTTGTTGAAGGTGAACTGTTTTGAAGAAAAACGTTTTTTGTAAACCTGCGTTAACACTTGAATCTGCACATAACGTGAAGTCACGGTGTAAACCTCGTGTTCACAGAGAATGGTTACCGAAACGGTATCAAAAACTTGACGTGATTCAACAAGAACTTGAACGGTGTCAAAACGAAAAAGTTAAAGCGTTACAACAGTTTAAATATTTTTAATTCAACAATTTTTTTTCAACTTTTTTTTTAAAACGGCCCATCTGTTAAAAGTTTTTTGTGGTTTTAAACGAATTTACTATGTGGGGGAAACAAATGTTTCAACCACCCACTTTTTTGTCTAAACTCGTTTTTTTGCTTCAAACAATACATTACGTTTAAAACATTATTAAAGTTTACGCTTGGTAGAGCCACCGAAGGAACTTTTGTAACTTGTTTTTTAAAGTTTTCTTGGTTTTCTGGTTTGCTCTGGTTTTCTGTTGTTGTTGTTTAAAAAAAGTTTTTGTTGTTTCGTCTATTTCAACCTGTTGGGGTTCTACCAGGGAAAACCCTTTGTGTACGGTGTATAAGCCTTTGTTTAATTGTATAACGTATTGTTTGTCACCACCGTAATTTATTGTGTTGTTGAACACTTTTGTTAATTCATCTGTTCCTTGAATTACTTTAATTTTACTTTGGTTTAAAAACGTTAAATAATCTTGTGGTTTAAAACCGTGTGTTTCGCAATGTTCAAAAAATTCTTTTAAAGTTAAATCGTGGTTGCACAATAATGTTAATTTCATTTTTTCATCCTTTCTGTGCTCTACCAAGTTTAACCCTTCTTTTTTAACTGGTAGAATCCCCGTTGCCAAAGGTTTCACGGTGTTTCAAATAGTATTTACGGCATGCACGTTTTAAAGCAGCCTTACCTTTTTTTTGCGCCCGTTTTAACGCTTCACTTCTCAATTTTCATCACACCTAATATAAATTGTAAACATTTAAGTTTTTCGGTTACACTCAACCTGAGGGTTCTACCTGGTAGAGCCTTTAGAATTGTGTTAGTTTAACGTTTTTTTCCGTCAAGTATATTTCGTATTTGGTTTCGTCAAAGTTGTAGTCTCGGCATATGTTGTAGAAGTCGAAGTAACTTATTGTTGTTTCGCCTTTGTATTGTCGTGGTATGAACATTTTGCGGTTTTTCAAGTATTGTTTACGGTTTGCTTTTTTCGTTGCTTTTTTTTCCTTTTTCTGTTTGTCTATATTTTTTTTGTGCCTTTTTTTGTGCTGTTGTTCTTTTACTCAAAACATCACATCCATGTATATTTATCTCGTGTTTTATGTTATTCATGTATACATAATACGTTTTTGAGCTATTTAAACGTTGTTTTTAACATAAAAACCGTTTTTTCAGTGTTCACAGCCGTTGAAAACACGGAAATTCATGGAAACTGGGGTTCTACCAGGGAAAACCTTTTTTCTTTAAAAAAGTCGTTCATGTATACATGCCGTTTTTTCGTGTTAAAAGCATGTTGAAATCGTCGAAAAACCCGTGTATACATGGATTGTCGTTCCTGAGAGCACTAAAAACCGTGAAAAGACGTGTTTTAACATCAAAAAATGTGTTTCCCAGGAATGACCATCCATGTATACATCTTTTTTCGTTAAAAAAAGCATGATAAAAACGTAAAGTTAAAGCAACTTTTTAAAAAGTTTAAAAGGGTTTAAAACCCTTAAAAAAGAAAAAGAAGCAAGAAAAACCCTTAGAAAACTTTGAAAAATACAATTATTAAAAAGTAGGGTTTTTGACATACCCCCTCTTTATATATTTATTTTCAGCACAGGGGGGGCCTAGGGGTATTGTACGTCCATATATAATATATTATAATATATAATATATAATATATTAAATAATATATTAAATTATACTTTCTCTTTTCCCTACCCCAGCCGTTCCAGAAAAGAAGCTCAAAAAACCCTTAAAAAAATTTTTAAAAAGTAACAAAAAGTTTTTAAAAAAATTTGCAAAAAATGACTAACCAGTAACACGATTTGACCAATTAGTAACACCGTAATTATGAACACAAATATTGTAAATATTACATAAATATCTAATTTTTGTTGTAAATAATACATAACATCCAAAAATTTATGTAAAAATTACATAATGAACTAATTTTACATGTAAAGACTTTATCTAATTTTCTTCTTATACACCTTTCCGTATACAAAACCGTAAACTTTTCAAACATTTGTTTTATCTCTACCAACTAACAACAACAGTAATAAAC